>JAABUN010001862.1_pt1 | contig 42122 bp, 42 predicted proteins | sample 5559311 | NCBI WGS metagenome assembly JAABUN01 (sample SAMN10711877, study PRJNA513370) | rock metagenome | isolation source: Antarctica rocks | place: Antarctica: Victoria Land, Siegfried Peak sud
GGCAAAAAAGTTCTATGATAAAATTTTCTTGAGTCACGGCATCGGTTTCCTTGTGTGTTCGGTTTGGTCACCTTCACGATAGAAACTTTTCCGTGACTTTTTCAACTAGCACCAATGGTTATTTAGCGGGCTTAATACATATTTCTTACAAAAAAAATTAAAAATTTAAAGACATAGCCACATAACTTAAGAGTGTTTGGAAATGCTTTGCCGATATTGTCTGCCAAATGTTTAGCTTCGCAATTATAGATTTTATCAGCACACGAATCAGGCAGTTAAAAACGGGCAAACTAGTGAATAGATGACAGAGCGAATCAAGAAATAAATAGTTCTTCATTCTCTTTAGGTTTTTAAATGCTCAAAACCGGATAATCTAAATAAAATTCAGATTTTTGAATTTTTATTAAAAAAATCGAAGTTATTTTTAACACCAACAATCTTCAAAAAAATATCAGGCTATGTATTTGCAGTAATATAAATACTTACGAGCTTACAACTGCCGTGTTTACGTATGGCTTTATAATTGCATTAAAACCCTGCAAAACGTCTATTTCTATAGACATTCCACGAAATAACTCGCAATACAATTTACTAGTAAGGAGCGAAAAATGATTAAAAGTCTTAAATATATTCCTTTTATGTTTCTGTTAGTTCTCGGAATAACTTCGGTTATTTTCGGACAAGAAAGAACAGGTAATATCGAAGGAACCGTTAGCGACGCGGCGGGAGGATTTCTTCCCGGCGCACAAGTTGAAGTAACCGGAATTAATATCGGATTTAACAGAACGGTAACAACAAATTCCGAAGGAGCTTTTCAGCTCATCCAGGTTCCGCCCGGAAGATATACCATAACGGTTACGGCTACAAACTTTAAGCAATCGACTTCTGAATTTGAAGTTAACTTGAGCCAAACCGCAATCGCCAGAATACAATTGGAAGCAGGCGGCGGCGTGAACACCGTTGACGTTACGGGTAACGACGTAGTTGCCATCGATACCACGAACAATGCTATTCAAACGAGTATTACCGCCAGAAAAGCGGAGCTTACACCGAAAGCAAACATTAACTTTTCGGGTTTGATTCGGATTGCGCCAGCGGTTCGTGAAGAGCCTTTAGGGGCTGGCTTCCAAATCGACGGAGCGAGCGGCGCTGAAAACACGTTTATCGTTGACGGATTGGAAGTAACCAACTTTCGTACCGGACAGCTTCGCAATGTTCAAAACATTCCTGACGCATTCGTCAGCGAAGTCCAAGTTAAAACCAGCGGTTTTAACGCGGAATTCGGCGGCGCAACCGGCGGTGTTATCAACGTCGTCAGCAAAGGCGGAAGCAATGAACTCCGCGGCGAATTCGGCACCCAATTTGAAATAAGCAAATTTAACGCCGATACCAGACCGTTTTTGTTTGTTAACGATGCTGCTGTTCAACTTGTCAGACCCGGACAGGGTTCTTCACAGTTTAACCCGCCGGACGATCAGTATACGAATTTCTTTCCGACGGGAAGAATAAGCGGACCGATTGTCAAAAATCGTCTGTGGTTTTTCGCCAGCTCGGCGCCGCAGTATTTTACCACCACTAGAAGAAGCGTATTTTCAGACGGCAGTTCGGTAACAAATACCGTTGAGCAAAAAAATGACTACGACCTTCTTAGATTGGATGCTCAGCCTTTCAGCAAATTACGTTTAACCGGAACCTATACGTATAATCCGCAGACGGTCCGCGGCGGACTTATCGGCTTCGGCACGGGAACTATTCCTCCTTCCGGTCTTCAGGGAGTTGCGGCGGGAGATTTCAGTCAAAAAGGCGGCAGAGTTAACGCTACCAACTTTACCTATAACGGAACTTATTCGGCTACCTCGAACTTGATTTTTAACGTTCGCGGCGGACGAAATTATTTGAATGAAAAAGACAACTCGTATGGAGTTCCAACCGGAGCCCGTTTCCGTTGTTTTGGCAGCGCGGCAGTTTTGGCTACTTTTTCGAACTTCGGATGCCAAATTGGTGACGATACCGGCGCCAATAGCTTTACCTCAAAGGATATTTCAATTCGCAACACGCTTGATGCCGACGCAACCCTTGTTGCGCCAAATCTTTTCGGACGGCACATTTTCAAATTCGGCTATCAAAGAAATGCCATTTCAAACGATGTTAATTCAGGATTTTTCGATGGAGGCTCAATTATTTTTCGTTTCGGCTCAACCTCAGCCGGATTTGGCAGTGCTTCAACGGGTAATGTTCAATTAACCAGATTCGCAACGCTCGGAAAAGCCTCAAGCACAAATGAAGGTTTATTTGCTCAAGACAACTATCAAATTGCCCGTCGCTTGACGCTTAATTTGGGAGTTCGCATCGAGAGAGAAGACGTTCCGAGCTTCGGCAGCGTCGGAGTTCCGATTAAATTTGGTTTCGGCGATAAAATCGCGCCGAGATTAGGATTTGCTTACGACGTTTTCGGAGACGGTAAAACCAAAATTTTTGCCAGCTACGGACGTTTCTTCGACCGGTTCAAATATGAACTTCCGAGAGGCTCCTTCGGCGGCGAGCAATTCTTGAGAACTACTAACGCCATACCGGCAGGTTCTACTATCAACAGCTTCACCACTCCAAACATTATTGCCAACCCGACAGGACTTACTCAGAATTTCCGTGTTCCGTCGAACTCGCCTGATGATAACCGCGTTGACCCTGATTTGAAGGCGCAGCGTCAGACCGAATTTACGGTCGGCGTCGAACGCGAATTATTTAGAAATCTGATTTTGCGCGCGCGTTATACGCGCAAGAATCTCGATACGACGATTGAAGACGTTGGCTTTTTTGACGATGCGCAAAACGAAAATTTCTTTATTGCAAATCCGGGACAAGGACTTGTTGGAAAGCCATTTGCTTCAGGCATTCCGGCATCACCGAAAGCCGAACGTAAATACAACGTTGCTGAATTCAATATCGAAAAGAGATTTTCCCAGAATTATTTTATAGACGCGACATACAGCTACAGCCGCTTGTTCGGAAACTATTCCGGCTTGGCTAGTTCTGACGAACGCGGACGTTCATCGCCGAACGTTAACCGCTTTTTCGACTTGCCGTTCTTAGGATTTAACACCAACGGGGTGCCTGATAACGGAAAATTGGCTACCGACCGACCGCACACCTTTAAGTTGTTCGGCGGCTACACGCAAACTTGGAGTAAAGCTAACGAAACAGATTTTACGGTTGCGCAAATTGCACAAAGCGGAACTCCGCTTTCAACCCGAATCACACTTTTTTTTGCTGACACCTTCCTCTTCGACAGAGGCGACCTTGGAAGAACCGAAAGATTTACACAGACTGATGCAGCTATCAGTCACAGATATAAATTTGGAAGAGATAATCGCTTTGGTTTGGAACTTTCTGCAAATGTAACCAATCTTTTCAATGAAAATAACGTTACAGATGTATTCACTACCATTTCTTCGAGCAATTTGAACGGTCAGCAAGGTGGTTTCAACTTGTTCAGTAATTGCGGCGTCGGAGGATGTAACGAATTAAATACGATTCGCGCAATCTTCAACGGCGGTATTCAAGCTCAGTTGTTAAATTTGCTTAACAACACTGTTCAGATAGGAACTAATTCAGCAGGCGCTCCTGTTTTCGACTCCATCGTAAGGGATGCACGATATTTGCAGCCCTCGTCTTTCCAAACCGGCAGAAGAGTTCGTTTTGGAATGCGCTTCGTCTTTTAATTAAAGCTGTAAGCGATTTTAAGCCCGGTCATCTGACCGGGCTTTTTTTTGGATTTTAATCTGTAATTGTAAAATGTTTTAAAAACCTTGATGGTCTAATAGAATTGGAGTAAAATACAGATACACATCCCGGTCTAATTTAATTTTTTACCGTCACAAGCGCTGCGGAATTATTTTCTGTTATAACGTTCGGTTTTAGTAGAATGTTGAGGAGAAATTCAAATGAATAATTCAGGAAAAATCAATAGAAATTCAAAGAGATTTGCCGTTAAGTTTTTGATATTATTTCTCACTTTGGTCGTTTTGATTACGGCTGATATTAGTGCGGACGCGAAAAACTTAACACCTCAAAAAAGCGCGGGTTCGTTGATAAATACAATCAGCGGAACTATTTTCGACGAGCGAAGAAATCCAGTCGCAGATATTTTCGTCGAGCTGCAGGATGATTTATACAGGTCTGTATCAAGAGTCCGCACGGACGGTTCGGGACGATATTCGTTCTACGGTATGCGCGACGGAAGATATCTTATCCGAGTTATTTCCTCGCAGTTTGCGTTTGAAGAACAGACTGTCGAAGTTGAAGTAACAAACTTTAATAGCAGACCAAATGCTTCGGGCATTGTTTTGTCGAGCAGCGACAATGTTCAAAAAGACATTTATATGCGTTCGAGAAGAAGCTCGGCAAACAATGATTATGTCAACAACGCGGTTATTTTTGCTCAGGAAGTGCCTAAAAACGCCCAACTTGTTTATAACAAAGCCGTCTTGCCGAACAATCAAAACAGCGATGACGAAAGAATTAAACTTCTCGAACAGGCAGTCGGATTATTTCCTAAATATTTTATGGCGTTAAACAGATTGGGTTTCGAGTATTTCAAGAAGGAGAATTTTGTAAAAGCCGCCGAAAATCTTGCAAAGGCGGCTGACGTAAATCCAAAAAGCGAGTCGACGGTGTATTTGCTGTCATATTCGCTCTATTTAGGGAAAAATTATGATGCGGTCATAGCGGTTTTGGAGCAGGCGCTGCCGATTCACGATTCTTCTTCGCGCCTGCGCACGCTTTACGGCAGCTCGCTTCGGCTGAAAAAGAAATTTAGGCAAGCCGAAGAACAATTAAAAAAAGCAGAAACTCTCGACAAGAAATACCCGGAAGTTCATTGGCAGTTGGCTTTATTGTATGGAAATGATTTGAATAAATTCGGTGAAGCCGCAAACCAGCTTGAAATCTTTCTCAAATTACAGCCGAACAGTAAGGATACGGAAAAAATCAAAAGTTTAATTCAAAAGTTCAGAGAAAAACAAAAGAGCGAATAAAACGCGCCAGAAAATTTGTTTTAATCTCTCAGAAGATGTCCTAACTTTTCTCTTTTGGTGCGAAGGTAATGCGCCGCCGGTTCTCCGGTTTCCACCTCAATCGAAACACGCTCGATTACATGCAAACCGGCTTTTTCCAAAGCATCAAGTTTATCGGGATTGTTCGACATCACGCGCACTTTGCACAAGCCTAAGTCGAAAAGAATTTCCGCGCATTGATTATAAGTCCTCGCATCGACGGCAAAGCCGAGCCGCTCGTTTGCCTCAACCGTGTCGGCGCCTTCGTCCTGAAGCGCGTAGGCGCGGATTTTGTTGATGATTCCGATGCCGCGTCCTTCCTGCTGCTGATAGACAATCGCGCCGCGACCGTCGGCTTCAATTAGCTGCATCGCTTTATGAAGCTGCGGTCCGCAGTCGCATTTTATCGAGCCGAAAACATCGCCCGTTAAACACTGCGAATGAATGCGAACGAGCGTCGGCACATCCTTCAGCATCTCGCCTTTATAGAGCGCGACGAATTCTTCCGAGCTTGTCAACGAACGATAACCGGCGATTAGAAATTCGCCCGCCTGCGTCGGCAGTTTTGCTACGGCAATTCTTTGAACGGAAATCCGGTGGTCTGACGGCAGACATTCTTCTGAATTTTCTGGCAAAATTTTTAGCTCCGAAACCTGTTTGAATTTGATTTGATTATAACGCTTTGCCCGTGAAATTTATATAACTGAGGCAATCGAAAGCGGTTTATAAAAGAATTTAATAAAACATCAGCCGACAGTTCCCGTCTCTAAAGATAAATTTTGCCGCGCCGGTGCGTCGGAAATCGGATGCTCAATTTTTTCTTCAACATACTGCAATTGATACAAACGCCAGTAAAGACCGCGCTCGGCGAGCAGTTCGTTGTGCGTTCCGGCTTCGCGCAAATCGCCGTGATGAAAAACAAGAATGCGGTCGCATTTCTGAATTGTGGAAAGACGATGCGCGACGACGAGCGACGTTCGCGCCTGCATCACGCGCTCGACGGCTTGCTGGATAAGCTGCTCGGTTTCGGTGTCAATCGAGCTTGTCGCTTCGTCCAATATCAAAATCGTCGGCTCGAATGCCAGCGCACGCGCGAAAGAAATAAGCTGTTTCTGTCCGACCGAAAGACCCGCGCCGCGTTCTCTTACCTGAGATTTATAACCTTCCGGCAGCTTTTGAACAAACTCGTCGGCGCGCACTTCACTTGCCGCCCACAAGATTTTTTCGTCCGTAATTTGTTTGTTTCCAAGCCGGACGTTATCGCTAATCGAACCGCTGAATAAAAAAACGTCCTGCAGAACGACGGCGAAATTTTCGTGCAGGCTCGCCAAATCCCAATCGCGCACGTCAACGCCGTCGAGCAGAATTTTCCCTTTCTGCACGTCGTAAAAGCGCATCAGCAAATTGGTTACGGTCGTTTTGCCTGAACCCGTATGACCGACGAGCGCAATCGATTCGCCCGCTTCGACCGTGAAAGAAACGTCTTTCAAAACCCAATCTTCGTCTTTATAAGCAAACCAGACGTTTTGAAATTCGATTTTGCCGACGGCTTTTCCCGTTTTTAGAGGTTTTTCTGGTGTTACGATTTGAACCGGCAAATCGAGCAGCAGAAAAATTCTGTGCGACGCGACGATCGCGGCTTGTAAAACATTAAACTTATCGGACAAATCACGAATCGGCTGAAAAAGCTGCTGCGAGTATTGAATAAACGCGATGACGATGCCGATTGTCAGCGCGTTTCCGTTTGCCGAAATATTATTCAAAGTTTGATAGCCGCCGAACCAAATCACCAACGCGACGCCGATTGCGCCGATAAAATCGACCATCGGATAAAAAATCGCGTAGTAATAAATCGTCTCGATATTGGCGTTGCGGTAATCGTCGTTGATGTCGTGAAAACGGTTTTCGGTTTTTCGTTCGGCGTTAAAAAGCTGAACGGTCTGCGCGCCGGAAATATGTTCCTGCAAAAAAGCGTTGAGCGTCGCCATCCGCGTTCGCACCTTGTCGAAACCGACGCGCGCGCGTTTGCGAAACCAGTTCGTCGCGGCAAAAAGAAGCGGAACGGTGATTAAGGTAACGAGCGCGAGCTTCCAATCGAGCCAGAACATCATCCCGATAATCGCAAAAATAATTACCAAATCGCCGAGAACGTCGATGACGCCGGAAGTAAAAAGCTCGTTGAGCGCGTCAACGTCCGACGTGATGCGCGTGATTATGCGCCCGACCGGATTTTTGTCGTAATAGGAGACTTCCTGATACTGCAGTTTCGTATAAATCTGAGTTCGCAAATCGAACATCACTCGCTGACCCACGACGTTTAATAAAATTTCCTGTATGTAACTGAAAATAAATCGAAACAGAAACAAACAAAAAAACAAAAACGCGAACAGCCAGATGCCGTCCGTCTTTTTAGGCGTGATAAAATCATCGACCGCGATTTTCGTAAAATACGGCTGAAGACTGATTAAGATATTCGTTACGAAAGTAAGCGCAAGCGCGACCGCCGCCAGTTTCCAATACGGTTTCAAGTAGCGCAGAAGCCGCCCCGTTACGCGCAAATCGTAAGTTTTTTCAATCGCATCTTCGTGTATTTTCTTTGTTTCTTCCGCCATTTCTAATTTTAGATTTTAGATTTTGGATTTTCGATTGGCAATCTGTGATTTCAAATTTATAAAATTCTCGTTTTGAACGTATCGCAACCGCAGTTTTGGCTTTACAATCTAAAGTCCGAAATCTAAAATCCAAACTCGTTATGAACCGTTTTATCGACAACCGGAAAAACAATTGGCAGCGTCTCGAAGATTTGCTTTCGATGACGAACGCGGGGTCTTTGCGCGGGCTTTCAAAAGCGGAAGTGCGCGAGTTCGGCGAGCTTTACCGGCGCGCGGCGGCTGATTTGGCGATTGCCCGCGCGGAGACGCGAGACGCACGGCTGATAAATTATTTGAACGCGCTCGTCATCCGCGCGCACGGGAAAATCTACCGCGCCAATTCCGAAGGCGCAAATCTGGTCTGGCAGTTTTTCGCGCAGGATTTTCCGCGCGCTTTTCGGCGAACTTGGAAATACACGGCGCTCGCTTTTTCGATTTTCGCCGCGGTCGCGCTCGCGTCGTTTCTTTTGTGCTACACCGATTTTAACTTTGCCGAAACGCTCGGTTTATCGGAAGTCCGATACGCGGCGCAGAGCGACCGGCAATGGTGGAAAACTCTGAACGAAGCCAATCAAATCGGTTCGAGCGCGATTTTGACCAACAACATTCTCGTAACTTTGCGCGCGTTTACTTACGGCGCGTTTTTCGGCGTCGGGACGATTTACGTTTTAATTCAAAACGCCTCGAGCATCGGCGGCGTCCTTGGCGTTTGCTACAGCGCGAATCCGGCGTTCGGCAACGCGCTCGTAACCTTTATGGTCGGACACGGCGTCATCGAATTGTCTTGCATTTTCATTGCGGCGGGCGCAGGGCTTTTGATTGGATATTCCTTGATAAATCCGAAAGATTTAACGCGCGCCGAAGCCTTAAAGAAAAACGGTCTCGAAGCCGTTCGGCTCGCCGTCGGATGCGCGTGTCTGCTTGTCGTCGCCGGAATTATCGAAGGTTTTCTATCGCCGTCAAATCTTCCCGCATACTTGAAATTCGGCACGGGAATTTCGACCGGCGTTGCGATGTATTCTTATTTGTTTCTGGTCGGTGCGGAAGACGACGATAAAGAAAACCGATTGCAAAACGCTGCAAACGTCGAATGATTTTGCGCTCGAAAAATAAAATCTAATGTCTGAAAATATCGACGACAAACAAGCAAGCTGGTCAAGGTTTTCATTCAGAAAAGTTGTCGCTTTAATACTGCAATTTTTCGGATGGCGATTGTTCGCCGGACTTGTCGCGGCAATTGTTTCTCTTTTATTTTTCGGCTGGCTTGCCGAAGACGTTTTTGAAAACGAGACGATAAGTTTCGACCAAACCGTGCGCGGCGCGGTTCACAACCTGTCGAATCCGGCGCTGACCGAAGCGATGAAATTCTTTTCCGTTCTCGGCTCGACCGTCTTTCTAATCGCGCTCGGCGCGCTGGTCGCCGCCGCGTTTTTCTATCTGCGCCGAAAGCGCGCGCTCGTTCTTTTTCTCGCAACGACAATCGGTTCGACCATTATCTTAACCGCTCTAAAAGCGACTTTTCAACGCGCGCGCCCCGCCGCTTATTTCGATTACGCGCTTCCCCTCTCATACAGTTTTCCGAGCGGTCATTCGCTCTCTTCACTCTGCTTTTACGGAATTTTAGCGTGGCTCGTCGCGGCGCGATTGAAAAATAAAGCCGCGAAAATCGCCGTCTGGACATTCGCCGCCGCGCTCATTCTTCTAATCGGCTTATCGCGCATTTACTTAGGCGTCCATTATCCGAGTGACGTTCTGGCAGGCTACGCGGCTGGTCTGGTTTGGGTTGTTACGGTCGGATTGGGAGATTTTTTTCTCGAACGTAAAAGGTCGGACAAAATTTAACGAAGATTGCATAAGTCGCTCTTATGCTCTCGCGCCAATGACTTGTTCAGCTTCGCTTACTAAGAATCAAGCCGATTAAATTCGCGGCTGTGGTTTGATTTCAAAAGATTGACCAAGCCAAACACACGTCCGTCCAGGCGATTGTCAAAGAACGAGAAGAATCGGAAATCAAAATCGAGTGGCAGTTTTCCATCAATCAGGCACGAGAGAAGCTAAACCGTCATTACGAAAACGTCATTCAAAAAACTTAGATTACAAAGCACTAGCAGCTTTTGAAATTGTCTCTATTGCTTTCTTCAATGGTATTTTGAAAAACTCACGACTTGGATTAACTCTATAATTTTGAAGAACTAAGTGGATAATTTTCTCGGCAACATCACAATCAGAAACAAATTCTTCAAACGCAACATAAAAGTTTAATGCAACGCCTGTGTGATTTGATAGCTCACCCGCCCTCTTTTCCGAAGAACGAATGGTCTTGCCAATCTTTATGATTCCTTTCATTGAAGGATTAATCAAGACATATATGTATCCTTTTGCCATACTAGAAAACCTCAGAAATGTAATAACAATATATGAACAGTGCGAAGCTAAATTACAGAATGATTATACGGTAAATCTCAGTTGCCTCGACAAATTTTATTTCTTATCCGCGCTTTCGAGCAACTGCACGAATTTTTTCGCCGCCGCGAAGTCGATAAAAATCGTAGAGAATTTACAATTCAATAATTTCTTTATCTTTTTTCAAAAGCAGATTAACAATTCGGTTCATATCTACCTTTTTTTCGTCAGCCAGCCTTTTTACAAATTCGGCAATCTCCGGTTCAAGGTAAATCGGCAGGTTAAATTCGGCTTCAGCATTGTAGAACTTACCTCTCACGCCGTTTGAAAAATCATATTCCTTCTTCATATTGTTTTGTTTCGGTTTTCGTCGCTTTTCGTGCTGAAATTTTTACTGCTCGCTGCATTGATTTTTTTGACTCTATCGCAAACTGTTTCTGCAGCATTCTGCTCAAAGGATACCCGATTGCCGCCAAAATATGTTTCGGTTTTGAGAAAGCATACAAATCATACCAAACTTCTTTGTTTGCTCGATTAAACTCGACTGTAAAACGTTCTTCTCCTTGTTCTCCGTGTTCGCTCAACGTGCCGTAAGCGAAGCCGTATTTTTCTACTTCGCCTATTTCTTCTATAACATAAACAATGCGACTGGCGTTTAATGACCAAAAGCCGAAATGTCTGATTAGCACGGCGACATTTTCACCGACTTCGATAGGCGTGTCCGTCCAGCATAACTCAACCCAAGACATTTCAAACATCTTCCAGCTTTTGACGGCTTCTATTGCTTTATTAAAATCCGCGAAACTGCTTCCAATCTGAACGCGGTTGTGGTCAACATTGTAATTACCGGGCGCAGCAATACGAGATGCGCCAACTTCCGTGTAAGAAAAATTGTCGTCGCGCCGAGTTTCGAGAAATTGCCTGATGGTTGTGTTATCTGGTCTGGTCAGAAAAAACATAAATTGTAAAATTTGCGGCAGATTATTTTTTATCTGAACTTTCCAATAACTGCACGAATTTTTTCGCCGCGACCGACAGCGTTCGGTCTGTGCGATAGACGACGCCGACGGGACGAATCCAGTCTTTTTCGGCGAATTCGATGATTGAAAGCTGGTTGTTTTTTTCTTCGTCGATGACCGACGGATGCGGGACGATTGCCAAGCCGAAGCCGACTTCGACCGAACGTTTGATGGTTTCGATGTTGTCGAATTCCGCGACTTTGCGAACGTCCACGCCGTAGGATTTTAAGATTTTGTCGGTCGCTTTGCGCGTCGGGATGTCGCGCTCGAACAGGACGAAATCGCGTCCCTTTAATTCTTTGGCTTTTATCCGTTTGCGCTCGGCAAATTCGTGTTCGGGCGCGCAGATTAAAACCAGCCGGTCGCTCGCCATCGGCACGATGGTCAAGCCACGGCGCGGTTCGGGAAAGGCGACGACGCCGAGTTCGACCGCGCCGCTCAAAACGTCGCGGACGACGCGCGTCGTTCTCGAATATTCTAAATCGATTTTCGCGTGTGGAAATTTCGACATAAACTCGCGCACTTTGGGCGGCAGTTCGTGCAATCCGACCGAATAAACGGTGGCGACCTTGACCGTCCCGCTGATTTTGCCGACCAAGCCGCTCATACTTTCCTGCATCTGCTCGTAACTTTGCAAAACGTTTCGGCACTCACGGTAAAAAATCTCTCCGGCGGGCGTCAGGCGCACGTCGCGCCGACCGCGCACTCGCTCGAGCAGGCGGCGCTTGAATTTTTCTTCCAAAGTGCGAATCTGCTGGCTGACAGCCGATTGCGTTACGAAATTTCTTTCCGCCGCGAGCGAAAAACTCTGCAAATCAACCAAATCGCAAAATACTTTTAATGTTTCAACGTGCATTTTTTTCAACGGTAAATGGTAAATGGCAAATAGAAGAACTCTTTCATTTACCACTTACCATTTACAATTTACCACTTTAATTAGTTTTTCTACACAACTTGTGCAATAGAATTCATTTTATCTTATAACGGGAAAAAAGATATGATACGAGAATTGAAATTTTACGATTGCCGATTCGCGCGTTTGAAATTAGAATTGAACGAAATCGCAGTTACAGACAAATCCGAACCGAAAAGAAGGTTGAAAAATGGCTATCAAAATCAGCAGAACTTTTCTCTTGAGAAAGCTGCACCAGATAACGGGCATCGTGCCGCTCGGCATTTATTTTCTCGTGCATATGTATACCAATTCGACCGTGATGAGCGGCGAAAAGGTTTTTGAAGACCACGTAACCGACATTCACCATCTTCCGTTTCTGCTGTTCGTCGAAATTTTTGGTATTTTTCTGCCGCTGATTTTTCACTCGGTCTACGGAATTATGATTTCCGCCGAAGCGCGCAACAACGTCTTTAACTACAACTACGGGCGCAACTGGTTTTATTATTTTCAGCGCGTAACCGGCATTTTTCTGTTTTTCTTTTTACTGTTTCACATTTTGAATTTGCGTTTCGGCTTAATTCCGGGCTTGAATTTAACGCCCGTCGCGGGAAACGCCAATCTCGCATACGACATTGTAGCGCGCGAATTTCAGATTCCTTGGGTGATGGTTTTGTATATTTTGGGAATTACGGCGACGGCTTGGCATTTAGCTTACGGCATATTTTTATTTGCGGTTGACTGGGGAATTTTAATCGGCGAAAAGGCGCAGAAATATTCGCTTTACGCCTGCGTCGGTTTGGCGATTTTCCTCTCGGCGGTCGGAATAAACGCGGCTGTAGCTTTTGTAAAACCGTGCGGATTGTTGCCGCAGGCGTTGTGCGAATCAGCCGAGAGAAACGGTATCAGCAACACGCAAACCGAGTCGAGAAAATTTTAGATATTCGGTTAAAGTGCTAAAAATGTGTATAAACGTGAACTGGAACGAATGCGAGAGAAAATCCGGCTTCGTCAATACGTGATGACAATTCACGCCGACGAAGAAATGGACGACGATGATTTGACGATTTTTGATGTCGAAAACGTCGTTTTAACCGGCGAGATTTTTGAACGGCAGAAAGACCGCTTAACAAACCAATTAAAGCATTTGGTGCGCGGGAAAAAGGTTGACGGCTCGGAGTCGGTTATCGCAGTTACTAAGTTCGGCTGGAGTGGAAAACTAATTATTATAACGGTTTATGTCGAATAAAAATAAACGGGTCTGCTGCGATTTTTGCGGCAGCGACGCGGCGCAAATCAAACTTGTAACGCGAAGCTACGGCAAGGGAGAAAACCTTTTGCTTATCGAAAACGTGCCGGCGGTTGTTTGCCCGAAGTGCGGCGAAAGTTATTTGACGGCGGAGACTCTGCACGAAATTGCACGTATCAAACTTCATCGAAAAAGTTTTGCTAAAAAGCGGAATGTGGCGGTGGCGGAGTTTGTTTGAGGATTAGAAAAATTATGGCAGCGAAGATAAAAATAGCGATTGTCGGCGGCGGCTTGGCTGGACTTGCGGCGGCGATGAAAATTGCCGAAGCCGGACACGACGTTGATTTGCTTTCGGTCGTTCCCGTCAAACGCTCGCACTCGGTTTGCGCGCAGGGCGGCATCAACGGCGCGGTTAATACGAAAGGCGAAGGCGATTCGCCGGCGAAGCATTTTGACGATTCGGTCTACGGCGGCGATTTTTTGGCGAACCAGCCGCCAGTTCAGGCGATGTGCGAAATGGCTCCGAGCATTATTTATCTGTTCGACCGAATGGGCGTTCCGTTTTCACGCACGAAAGAAGGTCTGCTTGATTTTCGCAGATTCGGCGGAACGCTTCATCACCGCACGGCGTTTGCGGGAGCGTCAACCGGACAGCAGCTTTTATACGCGCTCGATGAACAAGTTCGCCGCTTTGAAGTCGGCGGGCAAGTTACGAAATACGAAGGTTGGGAAATGATGTCGCTTGTTTTGGACGACCACCAAGTTTGTCGCGGGCTTGTTGCGATGAATTTACAGACTTTGGAACTGCGCGCTTTTAACGCGGACGCCGTGATTATGGCGACCGGCGGTCCTGGACTTATTTTCGGCAAATCAACCAATTCGATGGTTTGCACGGGCAGCGCGAATTCGGCTTGTTACCAGCAGGGCGCGAAATACGCGAATGGCGAGTTTATTCAAGTTCATCCGACTTCGATTCCCGGCGAAGACAAACTGCGCTTAATGTCTGAATCGGCGCGCGGCGAAGGCGGACGAGTTTGGGTTCCGCGCAATCCGCAGGACACGCGCGAGCCGCAAAATGTGCCGGAAGCCGAACGCAATTATTTTCTCGAAGAAAAATATCCGGCTTACGGCAATCTCGTTCCGCGCGATATTGCGACGCGCGAGATTTTCCAAGTCTGCCTCGAAGGTCAAGGCGTTGGCGGCGAAAATCAAGTGTATTTGGATTTGACTCATCTTCCGGCGGAAACTTTGACGCGCAAGCTCGGCGCGATTCTTGAGATTTACGAAATGTTCGTCGGCGACGACCCGCGTTATGTTCCGATGCGGATTTTCCCCGGCGTTCATTATTCGATGGGCGGGCTTTGGGTTGATTTCGAGCAGAGAACGAATATTCCCGGACTTTTTGCGGCTGGGGAATGTGATTATTCGATTCACGGCGCGAATCGTTTGGGCGCAAATTCGCTTGTCAGTTGCGTCTACGGCGGTTTCGTCGCCGCGCCGTCGGCGATTGACTACGCGAAAAACGTCGAGCGTAAAAACACGGAAACAAACGGCGCTCACGCTTCAGAACTGAAACGTCAGCAGGAAATAAACGACGCACTTATCAAACAAAAGGGAACGGAAAATCAATATAAACTGCACGAAGAAATGGGCAAAGTGATGACCGACAACGTAACCGTCGTGCGCTACAATGACCGGCTTCAGGCGACGGACAATAAATTGCAGGAACTGCAAGACCGCTTGAAACACATTTCGATAAACGACTCGAATTTGTGGGCGACGCAAGCCGTTCCGCACGCCAGACAATTGAAAAATATGCTCGAACTAGCGCGCGTTATCACTTTAGGTGCGCTACAAAGAGACGAATCGCGCGGCGCGCATTACAAGCCGGATTTTCCCGACAGAAACGACGAGCGATTTTTGAAAACGACGATTGCCGAATACTCAGCCGAAGCGCCGGTTTTATCTTACGAAGCGGTTGACATCGGTTTAATCGAACCGCGCAAGCGTGATTATTCGAGCGGCAAGGCGAAAGCGGCAAATGCGGCGAAAAAACTTCCCGCAACCGACGGCGCGCCGCAAGTTCCGCAGCCCGGAAGCGAGTTGAAACCGGAAGGACGCGAGGAAATCTGGGTCAAAGACGGCGAGAAAATCACCGAAGGCGAATCTTTCAAAGAAAAATAAATTTGATGTTTGCGCGTGCAAACGTCCGGCTCAAACGCAGTCGAAACTGCGAGAACCAATTGTTTTTTTTCAATGTTTGATTAAACGATTTGAGGAACGAAGCGAAATATGGACAACGAACCGATTGACGCCGCCGTTGCCGAAAAAAAAGAAAAAATTGCGCGAACGATGCGTGTGATTTGGTCGATTCTTATCGTCATTTTCGGCTTCCTCTTGTTGTTTCGATTATACGACTGGTCGCGTGGCGGCGGCGGTTTGCGTCATATCTTGTCGCCGCTTGGAATGATTTTCGTCGGATTGGCGAACATCTTCGGAGCGCGCAATAAAAATCTGCGCATCGTTCTAACCGCGATAGCTATGATTTTAGTGGTTTCGGCATTGATAACTTTGTTCGTTTATTAAGGCGAATTTTCCCTGAAAAAAGTAAGACGAGATTAAACTTATGCCGGCGCAACCTAAGAAAAAGAAATATACGACAGCCGAATATCTAACTTTGGAAGAAAAAGCCGAAACCAGAAGCGAGTTTTGGAACGGCGAAATCGTCGCAATGTCGGGTGGCAACATCAACCATCAACAAATCGTGTCAAATTTAGTTGAATTTCTCGGCGCGAAAGTTCGCGGCAGATGTCGTCTGTTTCCGTCGGAGATGAAGATTTGGGTCAGGAAGCGCAACAAGTTTTTTTACCCAGATTTGACGATTATTTGCGAGCCGCCGCACTTTTATAAAAACCGGCGCGACACGATTGACAATCCGCGACTGATTATCGAAGTTTTATCGAAAAGCACGGCGAGCTTCGACCGCGCCGAAAAATTCTTGTCGTATCAAAGCCTTGAATCTCTGCACGAATACGTTTTGATTTCGCAGGAAAAAGCCGTCGTCGAGCAATACGTCAGGCGCGAGGACGGAAATTGGATTTATAAGGCGACGATTGGAACAGAAAGCGAAGTGGTTTTCCCGTCGCTCGAAGTCGCGCTTGATTTGAAAGATATTTACGATTTAGTGGAGTTTGAAGCGGAAGAAGATTTATAATTGCCAGTTATGTCGGCTTTGACGAAGACAAAAAAATACACGCCCGAAGAATATCTGGCTTTGGAAGAAGCAGCCGAGTTTCGGAGCGAATACGAGAGCGGCGAAATCGTGGCGATGTCAGGCGGCTCGTTTTATCACGTTCAAATTATAAGCAATGCCGCTCGAAGTTTGGGAAATCAACTAGGCGACAAATGCAGCGTTTTGCCGACCGATATGAAAATTTGGGTTGAAAAACGCAGGAAATTTTATTACCCGGATATAACGATTCTCTGTGCCAGACCGGAGTTTTACCGAAACCGAACCGATACGATTACGAATCCGCAAATTCTAATCGAAGTTTTGTCGAAAAGCACCGAAGCCAAAGATAGAACCGAAAAATTCTGGTCGTATCAACTGCTGGAATCGCTTCACGAGTATATTTTAATTTCGCAGGACAAAGCCGCCGTCGAACAGTTCGTCAGACAAGCGGACGGCGGCTGGCGATATTTGGCGGCAATCGGACAGGAAAGCGTTTTGCGGTTGACAACGGTCAAAGCCGAACTCGATTTGACGGAAGTTTATCGAAAAATTGATTTTGAACGGGAAGAAAATTTATGAACGAAGCAAACGTGCAGCACGATAAAAAAAAGCGATTGGAAAATCCGCCGCAGACGGTTAATTTTCGCATCTCGCGCAGAGAAAATACGGACGCCAAACAATATACGGAAACCTTTGAAGTTCCGTATCGGCGCAACTTAAACGTCATTTCCGCGCTGATGGAAATTCGCAAAAATCCGGTTACCAAAGAAGGAAAACAGACGACGCCGCCGGTTTGGGATATGAATTGTCTGGAGCAGGTTTGCGGAATTTGCACGATGGTTATCAACGGGCGCGTGCGGCAATCCTGCTCGGCTCTGGTTGACGATTTGCTGATTTCAGGCGGCGGAAACACGATTACTCTAGAGCCGATGTCGAAGTTTCCGAACGTGCGCGACTTGCAGATTGACCGCACGCAGATGTTTGACCATTTGAAAAAAGTTCACGCTTGGGTTGAATTGGACGGCACGCACGATTTGGGTCCGGGACCGCGTATGTCGCAGGAAACGGTAGAAGAACGCTACGCTTATTCGCGCTGTATGACGTGCGGCTGCTGTCTCGAAGCCTGCCCGCAGTATCACGACGACAACTACATCGGACCGCAGGCGATTGCGCAGGTTCGGCTGTTTAATATGCACCCGTCCGGCAAGATGACGCGCGACGAGCGGCTCGAAGGCTTGATGGACGAGGACGGAATCACCAACTGCGGCAACGCGCAAAACTGCGTGCAGGTTTGCCCGATGTCGCTGCCGCTGACGCGCGCCATTTACGAGACGAACCGCGAAGTTACCGTTCACGGACTTTTCGGCTGGCTTAGAAAATAAATTTTAAAGGATAAAGGATAAATAAAACCTTTCTTTTTATCCTTTATCCTTTATCCTTTAAAATTTACTGAACCATCGGCAGCAGGTTGACGCCGTTAAATGATTGGGCTTCGGCGGCGGGTTCGATGGTTTCTGATTTTTTCGTTAAAAAATTCTTCGTGTCGGCGAAGCTCATCGGTTCGGCAAAATAATAACCCTGCGCGGCTTCGCAGTTGAGTTTTTTCAGTTGTTTCAACTGCGCTTCGTTTTCGACGCCTTCGGCAATCACGCGCATTCCCAAGTTTCGTGCCAGCATCACTATTGTTTGCAGTATTTCCGTGTTTTTGCCGCTCGCTTCGATTGGCGTGATGAAGGAGCGGTCGATTTTCAAAGTCGAAATCGGCAGGCGCGTTAGATAATTTAAGTTTGAATAGCCCGTGCCGAAATCGTCGATGTTTATTTCGACGCCGATTTTTCGCAGCTCGTGCAGCATTTCCACCGCTCGCTCGCCTTGTTCGAGAAACACGGTTTCCGTGATTTCCAATCTTAAATTTCTCGCGCCGAAAGCCGTTTCGTGCAAAATTTTCTCGATGTTTTTGACGAGCGCGGTGTTGGCGAATTGTCTGACCGAAAGATTGACATTTAGGCTGAATGGCTCGCCCGCCGGTAAAAGCGCTTTGAGTTGCTGCGCTTGCTCGCAGGCGCGGCGCAGAATCTGCTCGCCGAGATGGTCGATTAAGCCGATTTCTTCGGCAAGCGGAATGAATTTCGCCGGGGAAATGACGCCGAGCGTTTCGTGTTCCCAGCGCGCGAGCGCTTCAAATCCTTCGAGCTTTCCGTCGGCGAGCGTGTAAATCGGCTGGTAAAAAACTTCAAACTGCTGTTTTTCGACGGCGTGGCGCAAATCGGTTTCGAGCTGCAGAGTTTCCTTGACGGCGACGTGCATATCGCGGTCGAAAACTTCGTGGCGCGCCTTGCCGCCGCGTTTCGCCTGATACATTGCCGTGTCGGCGTCGCGCATCATATCGGCGGGCGTGCGGTGGTTTTCCGCCGCGTGCAGAATGCCGATGCTGGCGGATGAGAAAACTTCGTGTCCGCTTAAATTGAAGGCTTGCGCGAATTTTTCGTTGATTCGTTCGGCGATGCGGACGACTTCATTCGTGTCGTAGCGTCCTTCGACGAGAATCGTAAATTCGTCGCCGCCCAATCGCGCGACTAAATCGGACGGACGCAAACAATCGCGCAGGCGCTCGGCGATGCCGATTAAAAGCTCGTCGCCGATTTGATGACCCAAAGAATCGTTGACGATTTTGAAGCGGTCGAGGTCGATAAAAAGCACGCTGACTTTGTAGGTCGGATATTTTTTTATTTTATCGAGCGCCTGTTCGAGCCGCGCCATAAAGAGCGCGCGGTTCGGCAAATCGGTCAGCGCGTCGTGCGTCGCTTTGTATTGCAGTTGTTCTTCGGCGAGCCTTTTATCCGTGATGTCCTGAATTTGAAAAATCAAGTTCGGACGCTCCAAATCGGCGGCAGCTCCGGCGGCGACGCGCGAAACGCTCCACGAAACCCAGACGTTTGCGCCGGATTTATGGACGAAACGCCGCTCGGCTTGCGACGCCGGAACTTTGCCGGACAAAAGCTCGTGCAGCTTTATCAGCGCCAAGCCCAAATCTTCTTCATGCATCATCGACTGGAAATCGCGCGCTAAAAATTCTTCTTCTGCATAGCCGAAAATTTCCGAAAGCGCGTTGTTGACCTTTAGCCAGTTACCGTCAGGGGAAACCAGCGCGATGCCGATTGGCGCGTAGTTGAACGCGCTGCGGAAACGTTCTTCGCTCTCGGCGAGCGCCCGCGATTGTTCTTCCAAAACACGCGCGTAGCTTTCAGCTTGCTCGGCTTGGGCAATCGACATTTCGACGTTTTTCATATACATCCGATAACTTAAATAAACTAAATAAATTACCGGAAACGTCGCAATAACAACGCCAAAGCCGATGCGGTCGATAAATTGCAACAGAGTTCCCGCCCCGATGACGCCGACGACATACGTGATAAAAATCCAGAGGTATTTGGTTTTCCACGTTTCCCAGAACGGCATATCGCTTTTCAGAGCGCCGTAAATCGAGCAAAGAGTAGTGTTGACGGCAAACTGCGCGAGCGCCATCACGGACAAAGCCATCACGAAATCGCTCCAGTTTCCGTCGCGCCCGTGCAGTTGACTTTCCGTGTATAAACCGAAAATTTTCAGCGCCAAAACCACCATCGTCGTCGAGAGCGCCAGAATCGCCGTGTTGAAAAATACGGTTATTTTTTTGTTGCAGAAACGCCACGACGAGAAAAACGCTTCGGATGCCGCCAGGAGGACGGCGAATTCGCCGCCGTATAATAGAAGGGCGAGAAAAACGAACGTGTCGGAAACGGCGATGTGCGATTTGAAGCGCGGAATTTCCAGCGTCATCCGCGAGCCTAAACCGATGGCGAAACCGCAGAGAACGAGAAATTGAAAATCCAGTTTTTCAAGTGGAGCGTGAACAATCGCGTTCGTCAGGCACAGCGCGCCGACGGCGATAATTATCAGCATATAAATTCGGTTTTGCGATAATTTGTTCATTAATTGGCGTGCGGCGGCGCGTTTTTTTGTGCGAGAGAAAGAGAGAGAAAATTTTGAAGTTGGCTTTTTTGAGAGTTGCGGCGGAAAATATTTTCGGTTTCGGAGCGAATCAGATTGCTTGTATAGAAAAATGGGAGAGGCTTCGGTTGCGCAAAGCCTCTCCCTATTATGAACTATGAAAAACAGCTTTGTCTATCGTTTTTTTTGTTAAACGAAAATCGTCGTGCTGCTGTCGGTGTTCCTGAAGCCGGCTTTCAAAAAGCTGCGATGTGCGACCTTGAGTTCGACATTGCTCAACAAACATATATGTTCGACACGGTTTAATAATTCCGAACCGAGTTTTGCCAAGCATTGCGACGCTACGTTTCGACCGCGAAATTCCGGCGCGACGTAGATGCCTTCGAGATAAATCACGTCGGCGGTTTCGGCAACGATGTCGGCTTTGAAAACCAGCTTGCCGTTTTCAAAAACGACGAAGGTTCGCCCTTTTTCGATGCGGTTCAGACAGCGTTTCAAAAATCCTTCACGGTCGCGTATCATCGGGTCAACGCCGCTTTCGGCGAACGCGACTTCGGCGTGCGCTTCGGCGATTTGTTCGAGTTCTTCGGCTTTCGCGTGGCGAACTTCCCACGCGCATTGCTGTTTGAGAAACGGAAAGCTCAATTCAAACAGCAATTCTGTGCAGGTTACGCGCGGCTTTTGACCGGCGACTGCGTAAACTTCCCAGAAAGTTTCAACCGTTTTTCCGTCCGACATTAAAATATGAATCGGCGTTTCCGACAGGCGCGCGGCAAGAGCAAAGGACGCGAGCGAATTTTTCGAGCGCGATTCGACGAGCGTCGTGTGTCCGATTAAGGCGACGCCTTCGAGCTTTGCCGTCCGGCTGTTTCTATAGCCGTAGAATTTTCCGCGATTTGCCGCGCCTTCCATTCCGTTGTCTTGAATAAAACTGCTCATCACGACCGTATGCACGGGACGTTTGGCGAGAAAATTCAAGACTTCCTGTTTGTTTGCTTTGGTCAGCAGTTCGGCTTGATTCTGATTGACAAACGCATTTTCGGCGATTGTCGGCGGCTGAACTTTGCTGAACCGGCTTTTGTCGATGCTTGCGACTGGATGTAACTGCATTTTATTTTCCTCCTTCTTATATTTCCAGTCTTATTATTCATCGCCGTAAACTACGCTGTCGGCAGTAAGGGCGCTGTCTGCGCCGAGTGCGCTGTCGCTGACTAAAACTCCGTCGCTAACAAGAACGCCGTCGCTCACTAATACTCCATCGCTGACCAAAACTCCGTCGCTCACTAGAACGCCGTCGCTTGCTAAAGTTCCGTCGCTGACCAGAACGCCGTCGCTCACCAATACTCCGTCACTGACCAGAACGCCGTATGCGCAGAAAACCGAGCCTTCGCCGATTGTCGTGCCGTTACTGATGGCGACTTTGGCAGTCAGGGTGATGTTTGCCGAATTAGCAAAATCATTGTTGAGGATAAATTTGTGCAGGCTGTTGTGGTCAATTCCGTTTTCAAACCACGAACCGTTTTTATAAACATTGTGAAAGGTGTCTGCGAGAGTTTGTCCTTTCAAATAAGCGTGTTCGGTCAAAATTCCTTGCGCCCAGTTAAAAGTGTTTCCGTTTATCGTCGTTTGCGCCGCCGGAAAACTGTTTCCAGCCATTAAAAGCGACGTTCCCGAAACTCCGAGCAGTCTGAAATCTACGGTCGGGTTATACGATTTGGCGAGGCGAACCGCGCCTTCCATATTAAGCTGTCCCGCGCCCTGCTCGAACATACTGTAGCCGTTTAAAGGCTGCGACGTGTATTCAAAAATCATTTTGACCATTGACGGCGTAAGGTTCGGATTAAGCTGGAACATAAGAGCCGCCGCACCCGCAACGACCGGCGTCGCCATCGACGTTCCAGACATATAAAGCAGGCTGTCTTCGGTCGTCGAATTGAGCGTCGCATCCGAAAGGTTGGTGTAATGCGTAACCATATAAGCCGTTCCTTTGGCTTTGGCGGAAACGATTTTGTTGCCCGGCGCGACTAAATCCGGCTTGATTGAGTTGTCAAAAACTCTTCTGCCCTTCGCGTCGGTGTAAAAGCTGCGCGTCGGACCGCGCGAGCTGAAGCTCGCCATCAAATCGTCGGCGCGCGAATCGGAGTCTTTCGAGTTGGTCGCGCCGACAGTCAAGACCGACGGGTCGTTGCCGGGCGTGTGAATTTTTCCGTAAAGTTTCTGCCCGTTGGCTTCTTTGCCTTCGTTGCCCGCAGCGGCGATGACGAGAATGCCGAGAGCGTTTAATTCCTGCACTTTGCGGCAAACCGGGTCGTTGGTGTATGTGTCAACCGACGGACCGCCGAGGCTCAAGTTGATGACGCGGATGTTGTAGGTCAGATGATTTTGTTTAATCCATTCCAAGCCGTTCAAAAGCCACGACGCTTTGCCGAGTCCTTCGCCGCTCAAAACTTTCAAGTTGATGATGTTGGCGTTCGGAGCGATGCCGCGATAGGCGTTGCCGTTTTTGCTCGTGTTTCCGGCGGCGATGCCCGCGACGTGCGTTCCGTGTCCGTAGTTGTCGTCCGAATCCAATTCGTTATCGACAAAACTTTTGCTGAAAACAACGCGGCTTTTTCCGCTGTTGTCGTTAAATGATTTATGAGAAATGAGCATTCCCGAATCCATAACGGCGATGCCGACGCCCGTTCCGTCCAACGAATAAGCGGCGCGAGTCAAAGTTCCCGCCTGCGGACGGATAACTTCCGTGCCGGTGGTTTTTTCGAGATGTCCGAAAGCGCGCGTATCTCGGTCGGGCGACATAAAATTGACCGTGCCGCTTTTTGCGAGAGCTTCGACCGCTTTTAAAGGCAGATTGACGACAAGCGTGTTGCTCGTGCCGATTTGCTCGGCGAGACGCGCTTTATTTTCCGCCATTATCGAACGCATCAACGCGCTTTTCGCGTCTTTCGCCTGAAGAATAACGTCGACACGTTTTTTGCCCGACGGGTCTTGCGCCATCATTTCGCGCAAATCGGACGAAACGCTGTCGCCGCGAAAATCTTCGCGCCCGTTGGCTTTACCGTTGCCGCCGTTGCTTTCAAATGCGTTGTTGTTCGCAGCTTCGCCGACGAAAACCGGCTGAAACAATGCGGCGATTTGAGCGTTTTCACCAATTTTTTCCGCGTAAGCCGCCCGCGCGCTGCCGCCGACGATTTGCAGTTTTCCCTGTTCGAGCAAAGCGGTTAAAGAATTATTAACTGCTTCGCCGCCGACGAAATTTGTGAGGTCGTCGATAAACAAGATGACGTTGCCGTTATTGGCGGCAAGCTCGCCGAAAATCTTTTCAATCGTCTGCGCCGCGCCTTCTGCACCTTGCGAAAAAATGCTTTTGGTTTCGAGCTTCAGCACGCGCTTTCCTTTTAAAGAAGACGGCACGTTGCCAGCCGCGAGACGCATTGCCAACTGCTCGACGACGAGTTCCTGATTTTCGCCCGTTTCATCGATGACGACCGGCTGCTGCAAGCCGCCGCCCGCGAGAATTTTTACGAGCCGTTTGACTTCGCCGTCGAAGTTCGCACCGCCTTCGATGCGCTCGGCGCTCGCCAGTTCCGTTAAATCGGTGGCGAATTTGTTTAAGGTCGGCAGCTGCGCCGACGAAAATTTCGTTTCCGTCCCGGCAGCAAACGCGCTGTAGACGAAACAGTTTGTCAAAACAATCGAAAACAACAAAACGAATGAGGTCGTTTTTATAAGGCGATTGAAATTTTTGTTGAAGGTCATCTTGTTCTCCAAAGAGAAATTATTTTTAAGATTGGCAAAATGCGGACAGCAATTGCCGCGAACGTATTGGCACCAATCGTGCCAAACAGCTAAACTTAGAAATAATTATGCTTACGAAGATTTTGCAGAGTGCGGCGGGAATGAGATTTAATCAACTTGACCGATTTGCTCTTTCAAATTGAACGAATCTTCAGCGACGGACAACAGTAAAAAATTATCGCTTTTGTTCAGTTATCAACTATCACTTAACGGTTTTGAGTTTGACTTCGACGCGCCCGATGCCGGTGTTGATTTGCGCGCGGACGGGCAGGCGGCGTGCGTCGTCGGTTATCCAGATTATCAAACTTCCTTCTTTTTCGATAAGGCGGTTTTTGCCGAAGATTTCCGGCTCGACGCGGTAACACCAGCTTCGTCCGGCAACGGTTTTTTGCAGCTCGCGCGCCGTAACCTTGACGGGCAGACGAAAAATCAAGCCCGAATCGCTGATTTTTAATTCAAATGTTTTGCCGACGGCGAGCGGCAGGCGGCGCATCAGGTAAATCGCCGAGACTAAATCCTGCGTGTCGTTTTCGATTGCGGAAGCGACACGGCGCGGCGCGCGGGCAGTTTCGTTAGGGTCGGTTTCGACATAGACAACTTTTTTCGCTCGATAATCGAAAATCGCTTCGCTGTCGCGCACGCGACTCCCTTGCTCGTCGTGCTTGACGGTTTTCAAAATTTGAAAATGCTCGCCGTCGATTGTCGATTGAAAGTTTTGATTAAAGTCGAAGTTAATGAGTTTAGCGAGCGCGCCTTTGGATTTGGCATCGGCTTTAACGACAAAATTTCGTTTGTCTGTCGGCGCGCGCTCAACCGTGAAATTCAAATCGGCAACGTCGATGCCGCGCAGCAATGCCTTACTGAATTTGCCTTCGTAGGTCAAAGTTTCGCCGATTCTAAGCGGTTCCGATTTATTTGAAGTCTGCGCCGCAACAGCCGAGACGCAAAGAAGCGCGAAAGCGAACGAATAGAAGCTGAATAAAATTTTCGGGCGCATAACTTAAAAGTGGAAGAAGGCTTTTACGGCTAAAATCAGAAGCGCGACGGCAAAACCGAGCGCGGCGCGATATTCGCGGTAACGAAGATATAAATTTTTATCAAACTTTTCGTCCGACGATTTATAAGCGGTAAAACGCGGGAAAAAAAGCGGCACGCATCGGGCGTATTCGCGGTAATTTTCGCCGAAAAGCTCGTTTAAATCATTAGCTTCGACGCGCATCACCGGCAGATAGATTCCCAAAAATAAAGCGACAAAAACCAGCGCGAGCCACCAGACGCCCGCCGCAATCGTAAAGCCGACGCCCAAAATAAAACTGCCCAAATAAAGCGGATTGCGCGTCAAGGCATACGGACCGGAAACTGCGAGATTTTGATTTTTGCGAATGTGTCCCGAAGCCCAACCGCGAATTAAAACACCGACGAGCGCGACGAGTCCGCCGATTATCAAAGTCGAAATTTCGGGGCGCGCGAAAATCAAAAACACGACCGCGAACAAAAACCCGAGCGGCACGCGCATTCTTTGAAGTAATCTTTTATTTTTTTTACTCAACTTAAATTCTTCGCTTTTCGCTATTAACTATTAACTGATTTCCAGAAAAATTCTTATCAACTTCGATTTCAACAAAAGCGGGTGAGTTTAATTTTTCCTGATTAAAAACAAAAATTCCTGAAATTTATTCTCCGCGTCCGGTGTCCATTCATTCGTCCACCGCATCGTCGCCATCACATTTTTTTTGTAATCGATTTTCACTGCGTCGAGCATTTCGCCCGACGCGCGAAGTATTTTATAAAGTTCTTCGGCGGTTGCGCGCCCGCCCGAACTGTAAGACAAAATTATATGTTTCGCGCGCGTTTCGGCAATCAAATTTTCAATCGCTTTGACGGCGATGAACTCGCCCGTCTCGTTTTTTCTGAAATCTTCAAACGGCGAATTTGTTAATTTATCGGAAGTATCAATTCTTCTTTTGACGCGCCCGAAAGTTTGCGGTTTATCGTTCAATATAACAGTCGTCCACAAATGATAATAAGCCGCGTAACGAACACGCGACGGCGGCATTTTCTCGTTGTTCGAGCCATACGGCGGGTCAAAATAAGCTAAATCGGCTTCGATGTTTCCGGCAATTTCAAAAACGTCCCGATTATAAACTTCGTGTTCTTTTTCCATCGGAAAAAAGCGCGGAACTTCGAGTTTCAAACGGTTAAACGAGCGCGGCGACCATTCGTTCAAATAAGAAGAAAAATGTCCGAGCGTGCTGTCGACTTTATCGAGCGCGAGAATTAAAGCTGTTAAAATCACGGCTTTTTCCGTTTCATTTAAATCTAAACATTCAATCTCCTCCCGAATCGCATCGAGTTTGCGCGTGTTGTGAATTTGCCAGGGCTTTTTAAAACCATCGGCGTCCGAAGAATTTTTTCCGCTCGCCGCGCCGCCGTAATTTTCCGTGAACCAGCCGTCTTTTTCCGATAAATCGTTTAAATGATTAATAATTTTTTGGTAAAAATTTTCGCTCCGCTTGTTTTTCAAATAACAGAGCGCGAAGGTTTTCGACCAAACTGAAACGTCGTTTGAAACGACTCGATAAGCGCTTTGTGCAAATGCCTGCGAAACGCGCGTCGTTCCCGCGAACCCGTCAAACACGGTTTTCGGCTTAACTTTATGAGCGAGCTGTAAAATATACGGCAAAAGTTTTAGTTTTGAGCCTGCATACTTTATTCCTTCGGTTGCGGGAAAATTGAAGATTAAATCTGGAAATAATGATGGCGTCATACATTTACATTTTCTTTTTGCGCTTGAATATCCATTTTTAGATTTTCCAGTGCTTTTGCGTGTCCGCTTCGTGTTGCTATCAGTGCGTGTGCAAATAGTTCAACTAACAATCGATTTTCCGAATAATCAACCCAACCTTTTGTAATGCTTGTGAAGCCGTGTTTTAAGGCGCTCTCTTTTTTGGTATCAGTCCAAAAGCCACGCTGGAGCGCATTTGCTTTTTTATCTCCATAACGAACTTCGCAAATAAAGCCGTCCGAAATGTCATAAAATCTAAATTTCTGATGTTGTTTGCCTGTTTCAAAACAAATTTTTGCGGTATTTTTCTTTGCCTTCTCAAAATCAAAGACCATTATATTACAGCGTTTCTTTTTTTCGTCATAAATCAACGGCAAAACATTCACATTGCTGAAACCGCTAAAAGCCACATCTTCAAAAAGCGTGGAAATAATTTTCGGGTCGGTAATCGGACAAACTTCGGTCTTTAATCTCGGAAACATTCTAAAATGTTTGTCCGTCGAAAGTTGAAGCGGTCCGACACCGTAGGCTTTTAGACTGATTGCAAAATCGATGTTGTGAATTTCGTTGGTGATGCGAATATCTTCTTCGTATTCTTTAGCCCGAAACAAATCTTTGCCGACGTGAAGCGATTTAAAATCATACATAAACTGGTTGATGAATTCTGAAATAGCAATCTCAGCCAAATCTCCGTGAGTTTTGTTTCCGATAAGTCGCATTGCAAAAATGTTGCTTAAAGTCGTGTTAATAAGCTGCGGATTTTTGCTGATGAGGTGCGTAAGGCGTTTTACAAAATCTAAATAGGCTTCTTTTGCAGTTTTCATATTTTTGCGGCTAATTCTAATCTTTTTTGCGTCGCGCGTAAAACCGTTTCGACTTCAATGTCCATACAAATCCAGTTGTCGCAGGCGCGGCGATGGCAATCGGCGCGGCAGGAAATGTCGGCGCGCTCGACGCAGATGTCGGACGGGTTCGGACTGCCGTTGCGCCACCATTCGGTCGCGCCGAAAATTCCGACGACCGGCGCGCGCGCGGCAACGGCAAGGTGCGTCGGCGCGGTGTCGCCGCCGACATAGATTTTCGCTCCTTTTGCCAATTCATAAAAACCTTTTAAGGTCGGCTGCGCGAGCATAATTTTTCCCGTCTTTGAATTTTGCAAAGCCTTTTGCGCTAATTTTAGTTCGTTCGGCGCGGTCGTTATGACACTAAATAAACGGTTTTCTTCCCACAAACGGTCGGCGAGCGCGCCGAATTTCTCGGCGTGCCAGAGCTTTGTCGCCCAGCCGCCAGCCGGATTTAAAATGACGAAATCCGCGCCCGCTTTCTCGATTATTTTTTCGGCTTCGAGTTTGTGGCTTTCGTCCGTAAAAATCGGAAATTCAAAATTATCGTGCGGAACTTCGATATTCAAAGCCTTCGCCGCGAGCGTCAGATTTTTATCGATAATGTTAATCCAGCGTTTCGCTTCAAAGGTTTCGTTCAATAAAAATCGGCTAAGCGGCTCGCGCAGACTTTCTTTGGCAAAACCGAAAACGCTTCGGACGCGGGCGAGTTTGGCGATTGAAGCTGACTTTAAGAGTCCTTGAAAATCGAGCGCGACATCGTAAGTTTCGGCGCGCAGCTCTCGCAATTGTTCGCGCGCGTTTGAAACGATTTCGCCCGACATTTTTTTCGCGCGAATCGTGCGCGTGTCGATTTCGACGAGCCGTTTGATAAGCGGATTTCCGCGCAAAATCTCCGCCGCGCCGCTTTGCCGTTCGACCGCCCACGAAATTTCCGCCGCCGGCAAAGCATTTTTGATTGCCGAAAGCGCGGGCAAAGTATGCACCACGTCGCCGATACTGCCGAGTTTTACGATGAGAATTTTCATTCGTTTGAGACAAGTCGTAGAAGCCGGGCGCGTGTAAAAGCATCGATAAATAAAAGATAATATAATGAAAGATTTTATTTATCGGTTGTTCAGAGAGCGCGTCTTTCCGCGTTTTTTGACTTCCAGTCTTGTTAGATTTTAAACGGTTAATCGAAAAATAGCGAAACAGCGGGAAGTTTCCGACGCGCCGCGCCGAAAAACTTTCGCAAACGACGCCGACGCCGAAATCTCTAGCCAATTGCGGCTAAAATGTTTTATTCTTTGATTTGAAACTTCTCCTCGTCGGAGATGTTCGCCTTTGAATTTTTATGCAGGAAATAAACCGTGCAAACCGCGATTTGCGTCCAGCCGTAGTTTTTCTGACCGGCGATTTGATGGCTGTCCCGATACCGCTCGAACGCGCCGAAGTGTTTTTGGGGCGCGCGCTCGAAGCCGACGTGCGCGTCAACGACTCGAAAGTTTCGCGTCTGCACGCGCGTATCGAAGCCGAATTGGACGCTTCGGAAAACCACATAAATTATTTTATAAACGACCTTGATTCGACAAACGGCACTTTCCTGAACGGGCATAAAATCGTCCGTGAACTGCTGCATAACGGCGATAAAATCACAATCGGCGAACACATCTTGCGCTTTGAGCTGCTCGACGAAATCGACCGCGAATATCAGCAGCAAATCCGCCGCCTGATTTCGCACGACGATTTGACCGGACTGCTTTCGAGCCGCTCGTTTTTTTCCGAACTGCGGCGCGAATCCGATTTGACGAAAGAAGAAAAACGCCCGTTCTGCGTTTTGATGATGGACATTGATTTTTTTAAAAAGGTCAACGACACTTTCGGACATCTTACGGGCAGCAAAACTTTGGAAGAAATCGGCGTCTGCATTACGCAGAATTTACGCACGGGCGATGTCGCGGCGCGTTTCGGCGGCGAGGAATTCGCGGCGTTCCTGCTCGATGCCGAATTATCACAAGGCTTGGTCGCGGCTGAAAGAATCCGCGCGGAAATCGAGCGCAAAGCGTTCAGCGTCATCCGGCAAGGCAAGATGCACGAAACGCACAGCGTTACAATCAGCATCGGCGTCGCCGTTTTCCCCGACGATTCGCACGACCCGATTGAACTGGTCGAGATGGCGGATTCGGCGCTTTACCGCGCCAAACGCGAAGGCAGAAACCGCGTCTGCGCTTACAGCGAATTAACTCCCGAAAGGCTGTCCGAGCCGCTGCCCGCGCGCCGCAGTTGATTTTTTTACGGCTTTTTTATTTGCGAAGTTTTGCAACTTTTACGCGCGGCGTAACGTGAAAGCAAACTGACGAGAGCGCGAAAAAATTTAATGGCTAACAGCAAAAACGCTTGAAACAAAAAACGGCGCGCAACAAAATGGGCGACCCGAGCTATCAAGATTTTTCGTGCTAAACTGAAAACAGGTTCAAAGTTCAAAAATTCAGAGTTTAAAGTCGGCTAAATATCTCTTAAAACTTGAATGTTAAACTTTGAATTTTGAACTGAAAACAAGTGATTACCAAACTCAATCTTTCAAGTCATCCGTTTCGCAACCGGACGCTGCCTTATCTGCTGGCGCTGCTGCTGCTGACGTTCGCCGTTTCGGGCGCGGTTCTGGCTTTTTCAAAACTGCGCGACACGACCGCTTTAAACGAAGTCGCCAAAGCCGACATCGAGCAGATGAACGCCGAAATTCAAGGCAAAAAAGCTAACGCCGCAAAAGTTCAGCAGCAATTGACGCCCGAACAAAGCGCGCTGCTCGTCGCCGCTCACGGGCTTGTCGCCAATAAAACTTTCGGCTGGTCGCGCCTGTTTGCCGATTTGGAACAGGTTTTGCCAAATTCGGTCAGCGTTTCGCGCATCAACGTGCAAAACATTTACAAAGACGGCGAGCGGACGAAAGCCGAACTCGAATTCGGCGTCCTTAGCCGCGATTATCAAAGCGTGGCGTCGATGATTGCAAATATGAATTCATCGGGACTTTTCCAAGCCGAGCTGCGCGGGCAGGATTTGCAGAAAACCGAGCGCATCACTTATTCCGAATACACTTTGAGCTTGATTTACACGCCGCGCAGCGGCTACGCGCCCGCGACAACGACAAGCTATGTCGCGCAAACTGCGTCGGGAGGCAATCAGTAATGGCGGAAAATCCCGAACAAAATTCGCAGCCGGACGCGATTAAAGAATCGGAAATTCTCACCAACGATTACGGCGCGACCCGCGACGGAACAGTCGTTATCGAGGAAGCGACCCGCACGGTTCTTCTGACCGAAAACGAAACTATCGTCATCGAAAAAGAGCCGCGCATCGACATCGTGCCGAAAAATCGCCCGCGCCGCGTTTATGCCGGAATGTGGGGCAGCGCGGAAACCGCGACCGTCGGCTTGGGATTGCTGGCGATTTTATCCGTGATAATTTTGTTTGTTCTTGTCGTTTTGCCCGCGCAGAAGGAACTGGAAAAAAACCGCGCCGAACGCGACCGGCTCGAAGCCGAATTGATTGCTACGCGCGGCAAATACGGCGACGCGGCTGACACCGAAACGCAAATTGCGCGGCTGACGGCGAGCGTTGATGATTTTGAAGGCAGATTTCTGCCCGTCGCCGCAACCGGCAGAACCGCGCTTTACCAGCGCATTAACGGTTTAATCGCGGCTTACGGTCTTGTAAATACGTCGGGTCCCGAATACGCGCCGATGGAAATTTCCGGCACTGACGGTCGCGGTCAAACGACGGAAAGCGGGCAAGGCAGAGCGAAATTTCAAAGTCTTTTTCCGGGCGTTTATGTAACGACGACCATCGAAGGCTCGTATCAAAACTTGCGCCGTTTTATACGAGATATCGAGACGAGCGAGCAGTTTGTCGTTATCAGCGCGGTCGAATTAGCGCCAGCCGAAAACGGCGATAAAAATACATCCGAAAGCGGAACTCAAGCGCGGCAAGCGACGATTACGGGCGCGAAAATAACGCCGATGCAAAATCAGATGCCGCAACAAGGCGTCGGCGCGCCAAACGCGATTCCGGGCATTCCGTATCAAAGCGGCGGTATGCAGCAACCGTTGATAACGACGCAGCAACAAACGCAAACGACGACATCAAGACCCGCGCGCGGCAAAACGCGCGGCGAAACGGTCAGTCTTCACTTGGAAATGGCGGCGTATTTTCGCCGTCCGAGCGTCGTGCAGACGAGCATTGTCAATCAATAATCGAAAAAGAGATGTTAAAGATTTTCGAGGGAAAAACTCCGAACGAGAGAAACAAAATCATCGCCGCGCTCGTTCTCGGCACGATGGCTACGCTCGCGCTTTTTAACACGTTCGTCGGTTTTTCTCCCGCCCGCAAAACGACCGTTACAGTGAGTTCGGCTTCACCGTCGCCGACCGTTTCGCCGAAACCGATTTTAGAGCCGATTTCGATGCCGAATCAGGCGGACATCAATATCGATTATATGACGACGCCGATTGTTTATAATCCGGGAAATTTCTACGCGCCCGACGCGGGCAGAAACATTTTCGCGTTTTACGAGCCGCCGCCGCCGACGCCGATACCGCCTTATGCCGCGCCGCCGGTCGTCTTTAAAACTCCGCTGACGCCAGTGCCGCCGATGCCCGCGGCGACGCCGCCGATTTTCGTTTCGTTCGTCTCGCCGCAAAGCGTCTACGCCGGTTCAAAAACTTTTCGACTTGAGGTGAACGGCGATAAATTCACGCCCGATTCGGTGATTGTCTTTAACGGCAATCAACTGCCGACGACGTATCTTAGCCCGCAAAAGCTGGTTGCGGACGTGCCGTCGAACTTTATTTCGTCGGAAACAGCCGCGCAGATTTCGGTCGTAACGCCGGGCGGACTTTTTTCAAATGCGTTTGTTTTGAACGTGCAAGCGCCGCCGCAACCGCAGTTTCAATACGTCGGAATGATTGCCCGCAAGCGCGCCAACAACGACACGGCTTATTTTCAAGAGCAGGGCAAGCCCGCTCCGTTCGGCGCGCGCTTAAACGATGTTGTCGCCGGACGTTTTCGCATTGCCAGTATCTCGTCAAGCGAAGTCGTTCTCGAAGATGTCAGCCTCGGTTTCCGTCATCGACTCGCGCTTTATCGCCCCGCGCCCGGACAAGCGACGGGCGGTTATAATCCATACAATCCGAACTTGCCGAGCGGTTACGGCATTCCGGTTCAATCAGGCGAAATTCCCGGCATCCCGAACAATCTGCCGCGTCCGGGTCCGCCGCCGCCCCTGCCGACACCTGCGGACGACGACGACGGAGACAACTAAATCAATTAAGAATTAAAAATTAAGAATTAAGAATCAGAAAAGGCGAGAGATGAAAAATTACAGATTCCAAATTTCAAATTTACTGACAAAAGCCCAAAAAGTTTGAAAACCAATCGAAAATCCAAAATCCAAAATCCAAAATCGCAAAGCGGTATGTCTTTGATTGCCGTTCTCGCGGTGATGACGATTCTTGCGATTCTTCTGCTTGCGGCTGCGCCCGCCGTCCAGCAGAGCGTCGAGCGCGAAAAGGAACTCGAAACAATCAGGCGCGGCGAGGAAATCGCTAACGCAATTAGGCAATACGTCGTTTTTTACAACGGCACAAAACTGCCGCGTTCGATGGACGACCTGCTTGAAGGCTTGCCGCGCGGCACGAAAAAACGCCAGATTCTGCGCCCGTCGGCGGCGACCGACCCGTTGAGCGAAGACGGCAAATGGCGGCTCGTCAAACCTGACAGCCGAGCTTTTATCAATTTCGCCAAGCGCATTCAGATTTACAACAACGGACTTTTGCCGTCAAACCCAAACCCGTTTTTCGACCGTTTCTCCCTGCCGCTCGTCAATATCGTCAACTCGCAAAGCACGAGCGAAACCGCAGAAGCCGACGATACGGAAATCGACGACACGCCGTTTGTCGGCGTTGCGAGCCAAAATCGCGGCAAAAGCGTCATCGCTTACTACGGCATCGAAAATCGCAGCAAATGGATTTTCACGCCGATGTTTCGCGGTTCGGGGGCGAGCGCGGTTACTCCAAACAGACGCGACAACGGGTCGATACCAACGGTGGGCAATCAGCAAGTTTTCCAGCCATAACAAAAAAGGCAGACGATTTTTATAAAAATCACCTGCCCTAATTTTTGCGAAACAAGTTTCTTCAAATTTACAAACTGAAATTAAAGCTCACGAAACCCGTCGCCCTGACCGGCTCGCCGCCGCGCACAAACGGTTTGAAGCGCCATTTTTTCACGGCATCGGTCGCCGCCTGCTTAAGCAGTGCCGGACCGCTCGTATTCTGCACCCGCGCGACCTGCCCGTTTTCGTCAATCGTCAGCTCGACGCGCACGACGCCGCTCGTCCGCATACTTCGCGCTGTCGGCGGATAAACTGGAGTGGTTTTCTGCGTGGCGTATTCGACCAGCGAGCCGACTTGCAGCGGTGATGTATTTTTCGGTGCGGCATCGGCGTTGTTTGAATTATTCGCGCCGCCGTTATTGACATTTTTATCGTTATTGGCGTTTTGATTGGAAGCCGTTTCGCCGTTCGCGTTTTCGGCGCGGCGATTTCTGACCGGCGCGTTTATCGCGTTTTGCGTCGAAGGAGCGGGCGGCGTTTCTACAACTTTATTTTCGGTTTGCGTCGCCGTCGTTTGTTTGGTCGACTGCGTATTATTAGCCGCCGTATCGCCGTTAACCGTAGTTTGTCCGGCAGAATTGGCGGAATTTACGTTCGGAACAGGTCGGAAAACCGGCGTGATTGATGGCGATAACGGCGCGGTATTTGAATTATTTACCGTGTTTTGTTTTTGATTGTTCGCCGAAGGATTTAAGGCAACGTTGCCGCCGTTGAAAGTTTGCGGCGTGTCGATTGTCGTCGGCTCGCCCGCCGCGTTGACAATCACGCTTTGCGAATTGGCGAGCATTTCGCGCGCGTCGCCGCCTTCGTTTTTCCAGCGCTTAGCGTCAAACTCGTCTTTCGCAAGACTTCCGCGCGCGTTGGTCGCTTCTTCGAGCAGCGCCATCGCGTCGGCGGTTTGTTTTTTGTCCGCGCCCAAAACTTTCGACTGCGCGACGACCGTTTCCAAAGTTTCGCGCATCTTCTGAACGTCGTTCGTCGCCTCAGACGGTAGGTTGCGGTCTGACACGCTTAAACCTAATGATTTATAGCGTTCGAACTGGTTTCGCGCGCCCTTGACGACTTGTCCAGCAACGGCGAAATAATTCGCAGCGGCGTTCGGCTTTCCGTCTTTTTTAGCTTTGGCAAGCTCGTTTAAAAAATCCTCCGCGCGTTTGTAATCGCCCTGTTCGAGATAGCTGTTCATCAATAAAACATTGATGACGCCGCCGACTGTTTGGTCGGACGTTTCGCGGCGAATGTTTTGCAGCTCGTAAATCGCGGCGTTGAAATTTTTGACCGCGATAAAGGCTTTGGCTTTCGCCACGCGCTCGCGCATCACGGCGGCGGCGGACGGCGCGGCGGTCGGGGCAAATTGAGCGGACGTTTGCGCCCCGATAAAGAGGCTGAACGAGAAAATCAGTAAAATTGAAGTGCAGAAACTTCTGACGTTTAGCGGCATTCGAGTCTTCTCCTGTAAGAAAAAAATTTTCGACTGAAATTTTCCGCAAAGGTCAAAGTGCGCCTTTTGCAAAAGTAAAAACTCACTTTTCGACCTGAACAAATAATTCGTTTTTTATTGAACCAAAATATCTTCGGGCGAGTTCTTTTTAAAAACCCGCTTTTACTTGCTTGATAAACTATTGATGATTTTTGTGCGATATGCGTTTGCGTTTTTCTTTATAACATTTTCGTCAAGCGTGAGCAAGCGCCTGTCGCGCATCACCATTTTGCCGTTTATGATAACCGTTCGCACGTCCGACGCTTTGGTCGCATAAACCAGATGCGAATAAACGTTATAAAAAGGCGTTTGATGCAAGCCGTCGAAATCGACGATTACGATGTCGGCGCGTTTTCCCGTTTCGATTGAGCCGATTAAATTTTCAAGGTGAAGCGCGCGCGCGCCGCGAACGGTCGCCATTTCAAAGACCTGCTCGGCGTTCAAAACTTTCGGGTCGCCGGAAATGACCTTGTGCAGTTTCGCCGCCGTGTCCATTTCCTCCCACATATTTAAATCGTTGTTCGACGCCGCGCCGTCCGTTCCGAGACCTACGGGCAAATCTCTATTTAACATCTGCGGCACGGGCGCGACGCCGGACGCGAGTTTCATATTCGACTGCGGATTGTGCGCGACGCCGACGCCCAGATTTTTCAGCAAATCAATTTCAGCGTCGGTCGCAAAAACGACGTGCACCGCGATTGTGCGACGGTTAAAAAAGTTGATTTTGGCGAGATATTCGACCGGACGCGCGCCGTATTGTTTCGTAATTTCATTGACTTCCGCTCGCGTTTCGGCGACGTGAATGATGACCGTCGCGTTCAATCGGTCGGCAAGATTTTTTATTTGATTTAGGTGTTCGGTCGTCAAAGTGTAAGGCGCGTGCGGCGCAAGCGCGGGAACTATAAGAGCGTTGTTTTTCCATTTATTGACAAACCGTTCGCTGTAACGCATCGCCTCTTCGGGAGTTTTGTTGTCGGCGACGGGAAACCTGATTATTGTTTCGCCCAGAACGCCGCGCACGCCTGCTTTGAAAGTCTCGTCCGCAACAGCGTCTTCAAAATAATACATATCGCAGAAAGTCGTCGTCCCGCCGCGAATCATTTCCGCCAAACCCAATTGCGTTCCAGCGCGGACAAACGCTTCGGAAACATTTTTCGCTTCCGCCGGAAAAATATATTTCGTCAGCCACTCCTGCAAATCCAAATCGTCGGCGATGCCGCGAAACAGCGACATCGGAATGTGCGTGTGCGTATTGATTAAACCGGGAATAACGACTTTTCCGTTCGCGTTTATCGTTTGTCTTGCGGTAAATTGTCTACCGATTTCCGCGCTCGTTCCGACGGCGACGATTTTGTCTTTTACAATCGCAATCGCGCCGTTTTCAATAAGACGTTTTGAACCGTCCATTGTAACGACAGTGCCGCCGGACACGATTAAATCGACCGTTCTTTTCTGCGCGAAAATTGCTTGCTGGAAGATTAAAAGGAGAGATGCGACGAGTAGAATTTTCAGCTTTTCCATAGTTGAATTTACAATTTTTTTGTTTCTGATGCAATACTCCTTGTAATCGAACGGTTGTGAGTTTTAAATTTATACTGAATGAAACGGATAATTATAGCTATCTTGGGCGGAATTTTTCTTCCGGTTATTTTGACTCTTTTAGCCGCAACGATAGCTTGGCTGCTTCCACAATATAACTTGGAAACTATTTATATAAATGGCAATCCAGCTCCCGGATTGATTTTAGCGCCGGTAGCAATTCCTATGTATATTTATATTTATTTCAGCCCGTCAATTAACTATCATCCTGTTTTCGGCACATTTTGGTTTAGAACAATTTGGTTTTTCGGATTTGATTTTGTTCTTTATGCGCTTTTGACTTATTTAGCCGTGTCTTATTTCGGCTTGTTCAAGCCGAAAGGAAAGTTAAAATACAGCGCCGAACCTCCGCCGCCGCCAAATGAGTTTTAGACAAAATCACAAAGCGGAAAAATCTTTGACACGAAAAATTTTTATAATATACTCGCTTTAAGTATGAAAATTCCAAAGTTTTTGTTGCGCGGGTTTTCTCGCCCCTCAGAAGCGCTTGTCGCTTCGCTCGGCGCGCTCGAACGCGACGTGATGCGGCAAGTGTGGCAATTAAAAGAAGTCAGTGTGCGGCGGGTTGCCGACGCGCTCGGCGAGCAAATCGCTTACACGACCGTGATGACGACGCTCGACCGACTTTATAAAAAAGGCTTGCTCGAACGGCGCAAGGACGGACGCGCGTTTCTTTACGCGGCGCGTTTTACGCCCGAAGAATTGGAGCGCGGCGTCGCCCAAGACGTTATCGGAAGCCTTCTAAACACGAGCGAAAATCAAATCGAGCCGGTTCTCGCCTGCATCGTCGATGCGGTCAGCGAGCGCGATTTGGTTCTTCTCGACGACCTCGAACGGCTCGTGCAGGCAAAACGCCGCGAACTGCAAAATGAAGACGGGAAATAATCTTTAACAAATGTATTTTCTGCTTATAACTTCTCTGATTCTCGCGCTGCTGCTCGTCTTAAACGCGGCGATTTCGATTTCCGCATCCGTTTTATGGCGCTTTGCGGCAAAACAAACGCGCGATTGGACGGCGCAAAATCGCGCGCGTTTTATTTTCGCTCTGCGCGTTTTCCCGTTCGCCTCCGCGCTCGTTTTCGCGCTCGCATTTCTGCTTCCTGCGTATCTTTTATTCGAGCCGCATTCGTCGAACGAGACCGTCGGCTTCAAGCTCGCGTTTCTCTCAATCGTTTCCGCCACAGGCGTCGGCTTTGCCTTTTACAAAGTTTTCCGAACGCGGCGCGCGACGCGCAATCTGGTCGCCGATTGGATGAAATACGCCGAACCGATTCGGGTCGAAGGCGTTTCGATTCCCGTCTATAAAATCAAACATTCGTTTCCCGTCATCGCCGTCGTCGGCGCGTTTCGCCCGCGAATGTTCGTCGCCGGTCAGATATTTGAATCGCTAAACGATGCGGAATTTCAAGCCGCCGCGCGCCACGAAGCCGGACATCTAGTCGCGCGCGACAACTTAAAACGAACGATAATGCGTACCTGCCGCGATTTACTGATTTTCCCGTTCGGTCAAAAATTAGACCGCGCGTGGGCGGAAAACATCGAAGCGGGCGCGGACGAATACGCGGCGCAAAACGGCGGCAAACAAACGGCTTTAAATCTCGCGTCCGCCTTGATAAAAATCGCGCGCATCATTCCCGACGGCGCGAAACCTTCGATGCCCGCAGGCGCGTTTCTAATCGAAGCACCGACGGCTGAAATCGCTTTCCGCGTGCTAAAACTGCTTCAAATGAGCGACGGCAAAACGATTTTTCAAACGGCGCGCTCGTCTAATTTTTTGTTTGGTCTTTACTCTGTTTCTGCTTTATTTGTTCTGACGCTGCTCGCTACAAACCAAAACTTTCTGCAGGAAGTTCACGACATTCTCGAAGCGATTGTCGCTTTCCTTCAATAATTCAAACCGCATAATTATTCCAAATAATTACTCCAAAAATTTCGCATCGAACGCGCGCGGGAAAAGTTCTTTCATCTGAAAAGTTTCGGTTTTGCCGTGCAGATTCGTCAAAACGATTTCTATATCGCCGCAGAATTCCCAGATAATTTGTCGGCACGCGCCGCACGGCGTCGTTAATTCCTCGGTGTCGGCGACGACGCAGATTTTTTGAAAAGAGCGCGCGCCTTCGCTGACGGCTTTGAAAATCGCCACCCGCTCGGCGCACATCGTCAAACCGTAAGAAGCGTTTTCGACGTTGCAACCGGAAAAAATCTCACCCGTTTCGGTTAAAACAGCCGCGCCGACCTTAAAATTAGAAAACGGCGCGTGAGCGTTTTCGCGCGCTGCGGCGGCGCGCTCAAATAATTTGTTCGGTTCTTTGTCCACTTTTTTTAAAGATTTCTTCGCGGATTTTGCTGCAAATAAATTCGACGCCGATTTCCGGCTGCGCACCTTCGGGAATGATGATGTCGGCACGGCGCTTGCTGGGTTCGACAAATTCTTCGTGCATCGGGCGAACGGTGGCGAAATACTGCGCGACGACCGATTCGACCGTGCGCCCGCGCTCGCTAATGTCGCGCTGCAGGCGGCGAATAAAACGAATGTCGTCGGGCGTATCGACAAAAACGCGCACGTCGAGCAAATCCGAAACCTGCTGTTCGGCGAAAATCAAAATGCCTTCGATAATGATGACCGGCTTCGTCTCTAAATGTTCCGTCTCAGTGCGGCGGATGTGATTTTTGTAATCGTAAATCGGCATCTCGATGGCATCTCCGTTCTTTAAGCGTTTGAGATGGTTGACCAGCATCACGCTGTCGAACGCGTCCGGGTGGTCGAAATTCGCCTGCCGCCGCTCGTCAAGCGGCATATCTGCCAAGTTTCGATAATAAGAATCCTGCTCGACGAGTACGACGTTTTCACGTCCGACCGATTCGATAATTTTTCTGGCAAGCGTCGTCTTTCCCGAACCCGTGCCGCCGCAAATTCCGATAATCATAATCAGTAGTCAGTAGTCAGTAGTCAGTAGTCAGCATCAGAAACAATTTCTGACAACCGACTACTGACAACTATTTCAATTTTGGAATTATTCTTTTCAACAATTCTTTAAAAGTCGCCGAAACGAGCGCGCCTGTTTCCATAACTTCCGCGTGATTTATCGTCTCGTCGGAAATTCCCGCCGCAAGGTTTGTAATGCAGGAAATTCCTAAAACTTTCATTTCCATCTGTCGCGCCGCAATCGCTTCCGGCACGGTTGACATCCCGACCGCATCGGCGCCGAAATGCCGCAGCATACGAATTTCCGACGGCGTTTCATAACTCGGACCCGACAATCCGCAATAGACGCCGCGCCGCAAAATTCGCAGCTTTTCCTGTTTTTTCCCCGTTTGCCTCTCGTCGCTCTCGGCTTTCTCGTCCGCCATCGCGCGCGCTTCGGCAAGCGCGATTTCCTGATAATCGAGCGAATAAACTTCCGTCATATCTGGAAACCGCGCCCCGAATCGCTCGTCGTTTTTGCCGCGAAGCGGATTAACGCCCGTCAAATTTATGTGGTCGCGTATCAGCATCAAAGTTCCCTGCTTAAAATCCGTATCGACGCTGCCCGCCGCGTTCGTCAAAATCAAATTTTTCACACCCAGAACACCGAACACGCGCACGGGAAAAATGACTTGCGACATTTTATAACCTTCATAAAAATGAAAACGCCCTTGCTGCACGGCAACCGAAACGCCCGCAACCTCGCCCAAAACAAGCTGCCCGGCGTGTCCTTCGACGGTTGATTTCTGAAAATGCGGGATTTCTTCGTATGAAATTCGCACTGCGTTTTCCACTTCATCGCCGAACGCTCCCAAACCGCTGCCCAAAACGAGCGCGATTTTTATTTCTTGACCGTATTTCGATTTGATAAACTCTGCGGCTTCGACCGCTTTTTCGTAACTCATAAGGACTTTCTTTTTATCATAAACACAAACTTTGTTGAAATTGAGAGAAAATGATTTGCGGAAGTGATACTGCATAAAGTATCATTTAATTCAATCTTGTTTCAAATATACAAAATATCTAAAGAAAATTCAGTTATAAAGTAAATAATTAACATTGTGTTCGTAAAAACCTGATATTCGGCTGAACGTATTTTGTTTGGTCTGAACTATTGTTGATTGTCTACTTTTACTAAACGAACAGTTAAAAATATGTTGAAACAAGAAATTGCAGAAGCAATTGAGCAATTGGGAGGAAGTGAAAATCAAACTCGTTTTTCTAAACTTTTAAAGATTTGTGAAAATTTATTTGGTAACTATCGTATTAACGGCAGTCATCATATATTCAAAACTCCTTGGCAAGGCGACCCGAGAATTAATCTTCAAAAAACGAAGGGAAATTTTGCCAAACCTTATCAAGTTCAACAGGTTCTTCGCGCGCTAGGAAAATTAAAAGTGATTCAAGAAGATAAGAAAAATGAACAAGGCGACAAAAAAACAGATTAAAAAAGTCAAACCAAAAGATTTGCCGAAAGTTGAACAATATCTTTACAGCGTCGGCTGGTCTGAAGAAGATGAAGCGTTTGTTGCCCGCGCGGCGGAATTCCCGTCGCTGGCGGCGCACGGCGACTCGCTCGAAGACGCCTTGCGCGAAATCAAAACGGTTGTCGGATTTGTGCTTCGGGATTTAGAGGAAACAGGCGAATTTGTCCCGAAACCTTTCGGCAAACGCTCGTTCAGCGGACGACTGGTTTTGCGAATGCCCGAATATCTGCATCGCAAACTCGCGCTCGACGCAATGCAGGAAGGTGTTTCGCTCAATCAATTGTTGAATTTGAAATTGGAAGCGAAAAGTTGATTATCAAAATAAAATTAATCATCACCACAATTTATTTTTGTTGAGGCAACCCATAAAACTGTGTTGTTTGAACCAGAAATCGGCAGCCACTCGTAGCCACTATAGCGGTTTTCAGAATTGAGCGACTATTTTAGAAGGTGTAGGCTGAAGTAATGCGAGCTTATTCCTTAGATTTACGAGAGCGAGTCGTTGCCGCTTATGAAGGCGGCGAGCAA
>JAABUN010001863.1_pt1 | contig 42113 bp, 41 predicted proteins | sample 5559311 | NCBI WGS metagenome assembly JAABUN01 (sample SAMN10711877, study PRJNA513370) | rock metagenome | isolation source: Antarctica rocks | place: Antarctica: Victoria Land, Siegfried Peak sud
ACCCAGCAGGTGCCCTTCCCGTGCGGCATGCATCCCGTCCCAGAAACCCGATTCTTGCCCCTGGCCAGGGCATCTGCTGCTTCCGACACACCCAAAGATCAGGTACTACTCGCGGATCTGGGTCAGTGGAGGCTGCTCCTCACCTGGACGGGCACAGAACTGACGGCACGCACGCCTGGGTGGGTGACCGTCCTGCCTGCCGTGCTCTCGCGTGCCTTGGAGACGGGGAACGCTGGGCGTCGCTGCGGGCGTCAGCCGGAGTGCTGGTGCTGGAGCTGGTTCAGCGTCGCCTCGATACCTGCGGCGTTCTGCTTGGGAAACCCGAAGAGCTCGAGCGCCTTGGCCTGGAGCCCAGGGACGGTGCTGTAGTCGAAGGTCTCGGTGACGCGCGTCCTGCCGTCCGGCTGCGGGGCGAAGTCCCAGCGCCAGCGGTGTCCGAGGGGGTGCTGCCATTCGACGACGCGGTCGGTGACGTACTGCGTCACTCGGCTGGTGATCCGGTACGGCACGCCGTACTGCTTCATGTTGACCGAGAAGCGAGCGTTCTGCGACAGGCGCCGTGGGCCCTTCACGGTGTCCTTCACGGTGCCCGAGCCGTCGAGCTCGCCGTGGCGCTGCGGGTCGGACAGCACGTCGAACAGCTCTGCCGCCGGGGCTGAGACCTCAACCGACCGGCTGACCTTGCGGGGTCCTGCGTCGACCTGGGTGACCGTCATGCATCGCCCCTTACCCGCCACGGCCTGCGTGGACCTTCCGGACCGCATCACTTCGCAGGCCGTACGGCCCGTGGAGACGCCGGTGCCCTCGCCACGGGAGGCACCTGGGGAGTTGGCATACGACCGCTCTGCCACCAAACTCGCCCCCGGCGCGTGGTCCGTCCTGGCCACTACTGGACGGATCGGACCGCTGGCCGAAGCGACCTCTCTTGCCGATGAGCGAAGGTTGCATGACGGCTCGGCGATCCAACAAGGTCGCTTGCGGTGACCCAAGGGTCGCGTCGCGCGGCTGAATCGTGCCGCTTACAACGGTCTAGGCGGACGCCTGCTCGGCGTCCCCGGAGGTCTGCGACCGCTGCGGCGGCCAGGAGGTCCCGGGCGGCTCGCCAACCCACTCGCCCGTGAGCTTGTCTCTGGGCGCCATGCCGAGCAGTGCTCTGAATCCCGCTTCGGCCGAAAGCTCGCGAACAAGCTTCTTCACGTACGCCTCGGTGTACCCGTAGTCATTGTGGCGGGAGTCGTACGTGCAGTAGCGCTCGTCCGTCAGCGCGGGATTGGCCGCCCCGCCCTCGGGGCGCACCTGGAGCTTCTGCCAAGCCTTGATGAAGTGCCCTATGCCGAACTTGAACGGGATCTGCTCCTCGACCTTCTTCGCCGCCTGGGTCGGTTTGAGGAGACCGTGACCGACGACGCCGCGCTGCCTTTCGCGGATGACGACGACGCCCTTCCTACCGAGCGCCTCGACGGCCTCGCGCTGCTCGGGACTCATGTCGTCGTACCGGGTATACTGGACAGCTAGTGCGTCCGGGTCCTTCGGCGCGAGCTCCTGTAGAACTCGCAGCCGGAGCTCGAAGCGCGGGTCGTCGCTCGTCGTCGGGTCGAGCTTAGCGTGGTACTCGGAGATGAACGTACGCAGGGATGCGGGCAGGCTGCCTCGGAGTTTGCGAAGTGTTCGCTCTCCCTCGTCTGTAAAGGAGCCGACGAAGACTGGGAATCTGAGCCGGGTGGCGAGCGACGCCGCGGGGCCGAACTGGGTCACGAGCTCCTCCTCATAGTTGAGCAGGAGCGCCTGTGCTTGACCACCGACGACGGCGGCGAGCGCTTGCTGCTGCCTGGCGTACCGGTGCTCTACCCGGTTGCGGATTCCGATGAAGAACTCGAGGTTCGCCCGAATCGGGTCCTTCTCGTCGGGCCAGCGCTCCTTGACGCACTTCGCCAACTCCCACCGCTTGGGTTCCCCGCCGACCTTATCCAGCAGGCGAGGATTGTCCGTGCGGCAGTAGCGGTAGTCGACGCCGTCCCGCGTTAGCTGAGCGTGGAGCAGGTAGAGCCAGGCGAGGTGCATGTGAATGACGAAGCCCTCGAAGGAACGCACCTCTGCCGGGTCGTTGTACAGCCGGACGGCGAGTGAGGCTTCGTCTCTTGACGCCTCCACCATCGGCCAGTGCTTCTGCGGTCGAGCCATTGTGCCCTCCTTGAATCCGGAGCCACGGTAGATGGCTGCGTGCCGAATGACGCGCGCTGGACACCGTGTCGGCTTGCTGGTCAGGTTCGAGGCCCGACGGCGGCGTTCTGACTTTGTCGCCGGTCGATGGGATGCTCTGCCCATGACGACCCGCCGGCTGCCCGCGCGTGCGGCGGCGGCCGTGCGGCACCTCGCCGGACGCGCCGCCGCATTTGCCGATGGGCCCGGTTCTCCTGCCCAGTACGTCGAGCAGTTCCACCGCGCCCTCGGCCTGCCGGTCGCGGATGCTCCGCGGGAGCCGTTAGCGGCGCGGCTCGCGGGGGACAGGCTCGCGCTGCTGCAGGAAGAAGTCGACGAGCTCGCGCGGGCGGCCCCTAACGGGGACCTTCCCGCGGCCGCGGACGCGCTGGCGGACGTTGTCTACGTCGCGTGCGGCACCGCGCTGTCGCGGGGGGTCGACCTGGACCGGGTCCTCGCCGCTGTGCACGAGAGCAACATGGCCAAGCGGGTGGCGGGTCCGCCACGGCTCGGAGCTCACGGCAAGGTCCCGAAGCCGCCGGGATGGAAGCCCCCGGACATCGCGGCGATCACCCGCGTCCGGCCCGCACCGAGAGCGCGCCATGACTGACGAGCAAGGCGGGGAGGAGGTCTGGACCCATCCGTCGGCTCGGCTGCTCGCGGGCGGCAGCGACCCGGTCGAGGCAGTCGCGCGCGCGGCGCGGCGCAGGCTGCTGGAAGCGGTCGACGCCGGGTTCGACCCGCCGCCCTACGACCCGTTCGCGATGGCCCTGGCGCTTCGGATCCCGCTGCGGCCGGTGACGGGCGGTTTCGACGCCCGCACGGTGCCTGACGACGCCAGCCCAGTTGGGGTCCGAATCGAGTACGACCCCGGACGCCCCGCGGGACGGCTGCGGTTCAGCGTCGCGCACGAGATCGGGCACACGCTGTTCCCCGACGTCGCCGAGCTGACGCGGCACCGCACCGGCCAGGGCGCGGTGGAGACATTCGACGGCCCCGACGACTGGCAGCTGGAGATGCTGTGCAACGTCGCCGCAGCCGAGCTCCTCATGCCGGCACAGTCCCTGGAGGACCTCAGGCTCGTCGGCCTGGACCTGCGGGAGTTGATGACCCGCCGCAAGCGGCTGCAGGTCAGCACGGAGGCGCTCCTGCGGCGGCTGCTCGCGCTGACGGACCTGCCCGCCGCGATGTTCGCCGCGCGCCGGACCTCGTCCGGGCAGTACGTGATCGACTACGCCGCCGCGAGCAGAGCCGGCGGCCTCGTCCCCCCGCCCGGCCTCGTCCTGCCGGCCGACACCGTGCTCGGGCAGTGCACAGCCGTGGGCTACACGGCCGAAGCGACCGAGACCTGGCAGCCGGAAGCAGGGCCGGTGATCGTCCAAGCGGTCGGGATCCCCCCGTACCCCGGCCACCCGTTCCCGCGCGTCGCCGGGATCGTTCGGGGGACGGAGCAAGGCGCGGCTCCGTCCGCGTCCCTCACAGAGATCACTGGAAGCGCTCTAGAGCCCGCCGACCCGACGACCGCGATGATCGTCCAGGTCGTGAACGACCGCGCCCACGCGTGGGGCGGCGACTTCGGCCGCCAGCTCGCCCGCAGGCACACGTGGGCAGCGCAGGCGTTCCGCGCGTGGGCGGTGGCCGACGAGGGTCACCTGCAGTTGGGCAACGCCCACGCAGTCCGTGGCCCGTTGTACGAGCCCGCGGTGTGCAGCCTGGTCGCGCAACAGGGCTTTGGGCCGTCGGACCAGCCGCGCCTGAGCTACCCCGCACTGGCTCGCTGCCTGGACAAGGCCGCGGACTACGCATTGACCCACGGGCTCGTCGTGCACGCCCCCCGCATCGGGACCGGGCAGGCCGGCGGGCACTGGGACCTGGTCCGCGACCAGATCGACCGGAGCCTCGCGCGGCGCGGCGTGCCGGTCGTCGTCTACCGGCCCGCGGGCCGCTGATGGGCCGGACCGTCGTGGTGCTGTCGGGGTCGGTTGCCTCGGGGAAGTCCACACTCGCCGACGGGCTTCGCGTCCGCTACGGCGCGCACCACTTGCGCACGCAGGACCTCCTTCGGGTGCGGGCCGCGGCGGAGGGACGCGGGGAGCTGCGCGATCGCCGGGCGCTCCAGAAGTACGGGGAAGAGCTCGACCAGCGGACCGAGGGCCGCTGGGTCGCCGAGGACCTGGGTCCGATCGTCGCGTCGCTCCCCGACCGGTCCGTCGTCGTGGTCGACGCGATCCGGATCCGCGAGCAGCTCGAGGCGCTGCACGTCGCCTTCGGCCGGCGGATCTCGCACGTCCACCTAACCGCGGACCTGGACCAGCGCGCCCGTCGATACGCCGACAGGAAGGGCCTGCCCGGCGGGATCGAGGAGCTGCCCGACTACGCGCAGGTCCAGCAGGACCCCACGGAGTCCCGCGTGCCCGCGCTCGCGGCGGACGCCGACCTCGTCATCGACACGGGCTCGACACCGCACGCGGGGGCGTTGCTGCGATGCGCGGCGCGTCTCGGGCTGCTCCCGTCGGTCGGGGAGCAGCTCGTGGACGTCGTTGTCGGCGCTCAGTACGGCAGCGAGGGCAAGGGCAACGTCTGCTTCTACCTCGCGCCCGAGTACGACGTCCTGGTTCGGGTCGGCGGGCCGAACGCCGGCCACAAGGTCCCGACCGATCCTCCGTACACCCACCGGCTGCTGCCGTCGGGGACCCTGTCGAACACCGCCGCGCTGCTGCTGCTAGGCCCCGGCGCCGTCCTGAACGTCGACGTGCTCCTGCGCGAGATCAGCGAGTGCCGTGTCAACGCCGACCGCCTCCGGATCGACCCGCAGGCCATGATCATCGAAGCCGAGGACATCGAGGCGGAGAAGGCGGTGCTCGGGACCATCGGCAGCACTCGGCAGGGCGTCGGCCAGGCCACGGCCCGCCGCGTAAACGGCCGGGGCTCATACCCCGACGGCGTCCGCTTGGCCCGCGACGTCCCCGACCTGCGCCCGTACACGTCCGCGCCCGCCCGCGAGGTCCTCGATGACAGCTACCGCACCGGCCGGCGCATTCTGCTGGAAGGCACGCAGGGCACCGACCTCAGCCTGTACCACGGCGACTATCCCCACGTGACTAGCCGCGACACCACCGCCGCCGGCTGCCTGGCCGAAGCCGGGATCAGCCCGCGCCGCGTCCGCAGGATCGTCATGCACCCGCACAAGGCCGATCCGGGTCGGCGGCCCGAGCGGACCGATGACCGACGAGCGCACGCTCGGCGAGATCGCCGCCGCCGCAGGGCTTGCCGAGTCCGACTTGACCCAGCGGGAGATCGGATCGGTCAGCAACACGGCGCGGCGGATCGCAGAGTTCGACTGGGAGCAGCTGCGGCGCGCCACCGAGCTCAACGGCGCGACCGACATCGCGCTGACTTTCGCGGACTACCTGGACGCGACCAACCGAGGTGTCCACCGGTTCGACCAGCTCACCCAGCAGACGATCGGCTTCATCGACGACGTCGAGCACGTCGCCGGCTGCCGGGTCAGCCTGGTCTCGACCGACTTCGGGCGCCGCGGGCTGCTCGACCGACGGGACTGGCGCGGGCACGTCCTGGACCCCGCCCCGGACGGCGACGCCGACGGCCAGGCGGGAGAATCAGGATACTGAACGCGTGCTCGCCGACGACCTCATCAGGCTCTACCCACGGCTGTTCCACGTCGCGGAGGCCGGGAGTTGGCCGCAAATCTCCCGCCGGGGGCTGCTGACCAGCGCCCAGCTTTGCGAACTGTACGACGTCCAGGAACCGCAGCGCCGCACCCACTTGGCGGCCCGGCGCCCGGCCAAATCGCCGCTGGAGCACCCCGCGCACGGCAGGGCGGTCCTGCGGGACCAAGGGCCGCTGTCCACGACGAAGCTCGCGGGCTGCCTGGCCGACGGCATGACCGTCGAGCAGTGGCTCGTCGCGCTCAACGGCCGGGTGTTCTTCTGGCTGCAGGAGAACCGCCTGGACCGGATGCTCAAGGCCTACGACGAGCAGGACCACGACGTGCTCACGGTCGACACCGCCGGGCTCGTCGGCGCGCACCAGGACCGGGTCCGTCTCAGCCGGATCAACACCGGGAGTACGGCCTACCTGGCCCGTCCCAGAGGGCCCGGGACGTTCCAGCGGGTCGAGGACTACCCCCACCCGGCGCGGCGCCGCGCGGTTGCCGCTGCCTCCGACGTCGCGGAGCTGTGCGTGCTCGACGGCGTCCCCGATATCGCCAAGCACGTCCTGCGGGTCGAGCGCCGCCACGGCTTGGCCGTGACGTCCGTGCTCTGGGAGCGCTGACGCCGCCGAGCGCCTCCCGCCGCCCCTGCCCGCGAGCGCGCTACGGGCGCGCGGCCTCCCCGCCCGCCGATTCCCTGACCGTGCCCGCCGCCGCGCCGAACCGCGTACCTGCCCCGCCGGCCGCTAGGGTCAGGCCATGCTGCTGCGCGCCGACCAGGCCCCGGCCGCCGACGCCGACCAGGACCGCGTCAAGGTCCTGTGCGAGGGCGAGCAGCTCGTGTTCGACATCGAGTCCCACGAGCTGCCGACGCCGTTGCTGAGCCTGCGACGGCGGCGCACCCCCAGCGAGATCGCCGCGCTCGTGAACGCGTTCCACCGCGCGTTCGGGCTCCCCCGCAGGCGCTCCGCGTCGCTGGAGGGCGTCGACCGCGCGCTGATCGAGCTCCGGACGCGCCTGCTCGACGAGGAAACCGCGGAGTTCGCCGACGCAGCCGCGCGACGCGACCTCGTCGGCATGGCGGACGCGCTTGCCGACATCGTCTACGTCGCCTACGGCACGGCGCTGTCGTTCGGGCTCGACCTCGACGCCCTCCTGCGGGAGGTTCACCGATCGAACATGAGCAAGCTCGACGAGCGAGGCCGGCCTGTCATGCGCGACGACGGCAAGGTCCTCAAGAGCCCCCGGTACACCCCGCCGGACGTCCGCAGGGTCATCGCCGAACAGGACGAGCTCCCGCTATGACAGCCCCGGCCTGCCCGCACCCACGACGTGTGCAGCTGCACTTGACCGCCGCGCGGCCGGGCTACGTCCGCATCGCCTTCGGCGTCCTGCTTGCGCTGGCACTAGAGGCGGCCCCGGCCTGCACGCCGCCCGAGCCGTCGACCTGCCCGATCCTTCCACTAGACAGCTGGATCAAGTGGCTCGTAGGCAGCACCTCCTCGCGTTCGTGGGCGCGGTCGCTCTCGGAGCAAGGCTCGTCCGGACCCTCCTCCGCCCCCGCGGATCGCCCTCAGGGCCGCCGAGCGCTGGCTGCTGGGCCGAGTCGCCCAGCGCTGAGGAGCGCGCGCCGGACCGCACGCGACCCTCCCGATGGGCCAGACGGCGGAGACCGAGGGCGCACTTGGGTTCCGCGAAGCCGCCTGTGCAACGGGGCTGCAAGCGAAACGGCGTTCACGAGCGTCCAACCGGATACTGGGGCGTCCGTTCCTATGCCGCTGGTCGCGCCACGATGCCAGGGGCGGTACCGGCGCTCACCGTCTGCACGGTGCCGCGGGACAGCCAACTGTCCTGACCGGAGACGTTGTTGACGTTCATGCGGCCAGGCGGGTGACCGGCGCTCGCCCTCCGGCTGCGGTGTGTCCTCCAGTGTTGTTGTACCGCTCGAGGAACTCGGCAGACGCGGCGGTCCGGTCCTGGATGCTGAACCAGAGCGGGCGTAGGCCCAGTCGGTGAGCAGCGTGCGGTTGAAGTGCTCGGCCCTTGCCGTTATTGCAGGGGTCTCCGGGCTTGGTGAAGCGCCACTTGACCTGGAGTGCGGTAAAGACCGCGGCCCAGTCGTGGCTGCGCCGGTTGGCGAGCGCGTTGTCGGTCAGGACGCGGCGGACGGTGATGCCGGGGGTGGTGCGGAACCACTGGCAGGTGCAGCGCAGGTGCGGGCGGTGTCGTCGGGCGGGACCTTGGCTAGGTGACGCGGTTGTAGTTGTCGACGGCGACCGGGATGTAACCGTGGCCCACCGCGACGTACTTGTTGCGGTCCTGGTCGGGTTGTTGGCGCCGGTCAGGCGCCATCGGCCGCCGTCAGGGATCCGGCCGAGCTTCTCGGTCTCAACGTGGAACAGGTCGCCCGGGCGGGGGTGTTCGTAGCGCTGATCGGTGGCGCGGGAGCGCAGCAGTTCGCCCGTGCGGTCCAGGTCGCGCAGGTGCGGCACCGCCTAGCGACGCAGCACGCGCTGTTTGGGCAGTCGCATGGTCACGGCTTCTGAACCCTCGCGGCGGCCTGGTCCTCTCGATCCGACTTGCGGTCGCCGAGGAGCGGTCGCACGGGTGGCTCCTGAAGTGACCTCACCGCGGAAGCAGATGGCGAAGTCTGCAGAACTGCCCCGAAGGTTGGGTGCGCCACATATGGTGCCAGCATGACCGAGACGCCCCTGGGATTGGACGGGTCCGACCCGCGCGGCTGGGACGAGGAGGCATTCTCGGACAAGATGCGGGACGCCTTCGCCAAGGCACTGCTGGGGCTAGGCCGCGTCAACATTGCCCTCTTTGGGCGGACGGGCGCGGGGAAGAGCACACTGATCAACACCGTCTTCGGTGACCAGGTTGCTCGGACTGGCATCGGACGACCAGTCACTGAGGGCATGAACTACTACGCACACCCGAAGGGCATTCTGGGTCTGTACGACTCCGAAGGATTCGAGCTGGGCGCCTCGAGCAAAGCGCTCATCGCGAAGCTCACCGAGATTGTCGAGAAATCACGACGTTCGACGCCCGAGGACCAGATTCATGCTGTCTGGTATTGCGTGCGCGCGGACGACAGGCGTTTCGAGGACAGCCAGGCGGACTTTGTTCGAGCGCTGGCTGGTCTAGGCCTGCCAGTTATGATCGTTTTTACGCAGGTCGAGTACGGCCGAGACGACACGCCCAAGGTTGATGCCTGCGAGTTGAGGGATTACGTCCTCAGCCTGAAGTTGCCGCTAAGGCCGGACAACGAGGTCTACCTAACGAACGCTGCTGAGGACGCGGACAGCCGCAATTCCACGCCCGTCCACGGTGTAAGACAACTACTCGATGCCACCTTTCGCGTCGTGCCCGAGGGCGTTGCGGAGGCGCTTACAGCGTCTCAGCACTACGACAAGCAGCGCAAAGAGGAGGCGTCGCGCAAAATCATCCAGGAAATGACGGCGGCGGCTGCCGTCGCCGCAGCGGTGCCTCTTCCGTTGTCTGACTCTGCACTTATCATGCCGATACAGGTGACGATGATGGCAAGAATCGCGACCGTTTGGGACCTGCCGGTCGACGGCAGCACCTTGACAGGCTTGGCGACGCGCGCTTTTCGCTCAAGGGATCGGGCAACTGGCGAAGAGTGTTGTCCGCGGACTCCTGAGTTGGATCCCCGGCATCGGTGTAGCGGTGACAGTACTTAAGGCCGGCGTGGCTGGGACGGTGACATGGGCAGTTGGCGAGGCGTGGCTCATGGTCTGCAGCAAGCTCAGCGACGAGGACTCGGCAAGCATCCTGAGGGCCCTCCACTCTCGGGAACTAACGGACCTATTCATGGCGACATACAAAGAGAACGCAAAGCGCAAGCGATAGATACTGGTACGTCGACTGTCGGGCGTGTGTCCTCGCCTCGGCGAGCGCCCCCGAAGCCTAGCCTTTGTCTATTCTCGTGACAGACTGCACGCTCAAGGCAGACCCTTGCCCATGAGTATTGGCGTATAGGCGACGCTCGGAGACGGCCTGGCAACGGCACGGCACTGGCCTTCGGGGCACGGATTTCGTCAGCAGCAGGTGGCCGCGACGGCTTCGAGCTTCGATGACGTGGCCGCTTCCCGTGGTAGTCAGGTCCGCTTTGAGCGGCCGCGCCGACATCAGCGCTGGCTCCGGTCTTGCGCGACTTATCCTTGATGCTCGCTCCGCCCGCGTCGGCGACCAGCACCTTGTCCTGTGGTTCGCTGCGGCCGGCAGCAGCACATGGGACAAGCTCCGCTGCCTCGGCTCGGTCCTGACCGGGCAGGCAGTGCCATTTGCCGCCGCCTCCTGCAGCTAGCCGCTGGGCGCTCGCGAACGCCCGCTTCTGCCGCAGACCGCAACTTTCGGAGGAGCCGCGGCAGGCAGGGCTCGGCCGAGCAATCGGTCGCGCTGGGCGTGCGGCGGCGATGCCCAGGGCGGTTGTTCACAAGCTGTCGGCGACGACGGTCAGGCCGCGAGCGGCGGCACGAACCGGTGAATCGTGCGCCCATCCCAGTCGCTGAGCGTCTTGTGGGCTAGGTAGTTGGCTAGTTCGCGGGTCAGCTTGCGCAGCTCGAAAAGCGGCAGATCAATCTGGAATAAGGGCCAGTAGACTTCGCCGTGGCGAGCAAGGTCAAAGCGCCCGTTGGGCATCTGTATGACGCCCAGATAGTCCTGCACCCCCCACTCCCGGTCGAACTGCTTCGCCAGACCGCGCACGTCCTTCTCGCGATCTCCGGGAAGCGACTGCCTGAAGTGACGCTTGCCATCCTTAACCCAAGGAGAATCCGTGAACCTGTAGGTGTTTATGGAGGTTCCAGGCGCGCCCGTGGTCGTGAAGCCCGTTGGAACGAACACAGACTCGGGGCCAGCGAAGGAAGGATGGCTGACTGCGTTTCGCAGGTGTGTTAACAGCAACTTCAGGGTGAGTGAGCCAGGCAACGAGTTCTCCACGACGAGCCCTTGGCTGAGCCCCCACGGGTGCGGTTCAAGACCGACGGCGGTGTTGAAGTACTCCCGCGTGCGGTTGCCACTCTCCAGGTAGCTGAGCAGCTCTGTGCACTGCGTGAGTAGGGCTTGCAGTACGCAGATCGTTAGAGTCCCCTCGTACCGAGTCTCGTCTTCGTCGGTGCCGACGGGTGGCGTCAGATCTTCGTATTGCCGTAAGAGATCTCCAGCGCGTCGTGCGAACTCCGCCTGGATCCCGTCGAATTGTCGCTGGTATTCCATCCGAGCGGCTCCTTCACTCTGACGAGAAGTGTGTTGGACTACCTGCGAGAGGAACGCTGCAACCTGCCAGTGAAACCAGCTACCACCTGCAGAATAAGGGGCAGGATACTGCGGATGCCCCGGCCCGGCACCGAGGCGATCGGTGCCTGATGCCGCTCCGGCGTTGTCGGGTCGAGCGATCCCCCCAGCCGCTGCCCCGGCCGACATCAGCTCATGATGCTGCGCGCGAGTCGGTGCCGGTACCGCCGGCTGCACTGGTCGCCCGCTCACGCCGCAGGGCGCGCGCGCCGCCGGCCGGGCCCGTCCGTGCTCGTTGCCGCACCAGGCGGCGGCCCACGACTGGCCCGCTGTGGAGACGCCGAGGGCGGCCGGGCTTTCAGTCCGCGTCCTCGCGCCCGCTCTCCGGCGTTGAGCCCGAGTTGTCGTGTAGCCCTTCGACCTCCCGGGCCGCATCGATCATGCGCAGGATCCCGCCCAAGCTCCGAGGGGAGAGCCCGCTGGCTCGTGCGGCCAACCGACGGATGTCACCGTCCCTGAAGGCTGCGAGGAGCTCGAGCTCCTCCTCGATCCGTCGCGCCGCGTCATCGTCGAAGAAGTAGCTGGGCGCGACGCCGAAGAACCCGGCGAGGAGCTCCAGATGCCGCTTGGTGGGGTTGTCTCTCTGGCCTTTGCGCAGCATGTAGATGTACGCCGGGGAGATGCTGCCGTCGCCGCCCTCTGAGATCGCCTTGGCGACCTCCTCAGGGCTGTACTCGCCGCGACCTGCCGGGTGGATGGTCTCGAAGAGGCGGTTGAGCTTACGCGCCAGGGATGACGGCTCGTCCTCCGCCACCATCCGTGCCTCCTCCGGCCGTGCTCACTGGTCCCTGTTGGACCCGAGTCTTGCCGGCTGGTTCTACGTCGGTTAGGCTCTACAACGCGCCTCTTCACTGACGTAGAACCCACCTTCGAATCCTCCTGGCAAACTACCGGCGCCGACAAGGAGACAGGACCACCATGTCCACCTCGCCTTGCCCGCGGGTGCCCACACGCCGGCCGCTGGGCTCGCTGAGCCGGACGCACCCCATCCAAATGGACACCGATGCGACCGCGGGCCGACCGTGAACCGCGAAGAGCTGTCGGCCCTCCCCGTCGTCGTTGATGTGCCCACGGCCGCGGAGGCGCTCGGACTGGGCAAGACCGCCGCCTACGAGCTCATTCGATGCGGCGACTGGCCCACCCCCGTTCTTCGCCTCGGGAAGTTGATCCGCATCCCGACGGCCCCCCTACTCGCGCTGGTCGGGGTACAGCCCGAGCGTGAAGGAACGCCCCGACCGGCCGTCTCGAGCGCGGCCGCCACGTGACCTCCACTTCGCGAGCAGGCCACCAGGCACGCCTTGCGACCGGCGACGGCACGTGGAGGCAGCGGTGAGGGGCCACACCTTCAAGCGGTGCCCCTGCGGTCCACTTCGCGATGCCAACGGCGTCCGGGTCAACTGCACCAAGCGGCACGGGACCTGGAACTACGTGCACGAGCTCCCGCCCGACGCCTCCGGACGGCGCAGGCAGGTCAAGAGGGGCGGGTTCGCCACCGAGCGTGAGGCGCGGACGGCCCTCAACGAGGCACTCGGCAGCCTGCACCAAGGGGCCTTCATCGGCCCGTCGCGTCAGACCGTCGGCGAGTACCTCGACCAGTGGTTGGCGGGCAAGGGCCAGCTCCGCGCCAGCACCCGCAGGTCCTACCAGGAGCACCTAGATCTCTACCTCCGGCCCGGCCTCGGTCACGTCAAGCTGACCGACCTGCGTGAGCACGACATCGAGCGGCTCTACGCCGCCATGGGACAACTCGGACGACCGAACCCAGCACCCTCGCACGAGCTCGATCGGCTGCACGCCGCCCGGACAGCAACCCAACTGACCCGGCCGCTGACCGCAGCCCGTATACGACGAGTGCACGCGACCCTGAGGTCAGCTCTCGGCAGTGCCCTCAAGCGCCGACTTATCGGGCACAACCCTGCCTCGCACGTCGAGCTCGCCGCCGGCCGTCGGCCCAGGGCCGTCGTCTGGACCGACGACCAGGTCAAGGCCTTCGAGCGCACCGGCGTCCGGCCAGCCGTCGCGGTGTGGACCGCCGCGCAGGCGGGCGCGTTCCTCGATAAGGCGGCCGAGCACCGCCTCTATCCGATGTTCCACCTCATCGCCTATCGGGGGCTGCGCCGCGGCGAGGCCGTCGGCCTGCGTTGGCAGGACGTCGACCTCGACGCCGGCCTCGTGCGCATCACCCAGCAGGTCGTGCAGCTCGGCTGGGCCACGGAGATCGGCGACCCCAAGACGGACAGCGGTAGCCGCACGATCTCGATCGACAGGCTCACCGTCGCCACCCTGAGGCGCTGGCGGGCGACCCAGGCCGGTGAGCGCCAGGAGTGGGGGAGCGCGTGGCAGGACTCCGGCCTGGTGTTCACCCGCGAGGACGGCTCGCAGCTGCACCCCGACACGGCCAGCTCGGTCTTCGAACGGCTGCACCGCGAGGGCGGGTTGCCCCCCATCCGTCTGCACGACCTCCGCCACACGGCGGCGAGCCTGGCGCTTGCCGCAGGCGTGCCGCTCAAGGTTGTGTCCGAACAGCTCGGTCACAGCTCGCTCGCAATCACTGCCGACACCTACACCTCGGTGCTCCCGGCCGTTGCCGCGGCCGCCGCTGAAGCCGTCGCCGGGGCCATCCCGCGAAACTCCGCTGCACGGCGCACTGCAGCGCCGTTGCCAGTTCGTTGCCAGATCGACCCACAGGAGGACGACATGACCACGATCGACCCCAGAAACGCGACAAAGCCCCTGGTCAGGGGCTTGCCGATGGGTGCGCCGCCAGGGACTCGAACCCCGAACCCGCGGATTAAGAGTCCGCTGCTCTGCCAATTGAGCTAGCGGCGCCAGGTCGTGCGAGCAACGACGATAGCAGGGGGACGGGGACGCCTCTCGACGGGCGCCGGCCGGTGCGGGAAACTGTGAGGCCACCAGCCCTGGAGGATCCCGTGAGCGACCCCGTGCAGAGCACGATGCAGGACGCACCGCTGACCGTGACGGCGATGCTGCGGCACGGCCTGCGGGTCCACGCCGGCAGCGTCGTACGCACGGTCGAGCAGGACGGGGTGCGGGAGGCGACCTACGCCGAGGTCGCGGAGCGGGCCGCCCGGCTGGCGGGGGCGCTGGCCCGGCTCGGGGTGGGCCGGGGGGACCGGGTGAGCACCTTCCTGTGGAACACCCAGGAGCACCTGGAGGCCTACCTGGCGGTGCCCTCGATGGGGGCGGTGCTGCACACCCTCAACCTGCGGCTGTTCCCGGAGCAGCTGGCCTACGTCGTCGACCACGCCCAGGACACCGTCGTGCTCGCCGATGTCAGCGTGCTGCCCCTGCTGGCGAAGGTGGCCGACCAGCTCCCGACGGTCGAGCACCTCGTCCTGGTCGGGGAGGGTGGGGACAGCGGGGCCTTCGGCGCTCTGCCCGTCTCCCGCTACGAGGACCTGTTGGCGGCGGAGCCCACGTCGTACGACTGGCCCGATGTCGACGAGCGCTCGGCGGCGGCGATGTGCTACACGAGCGGCACGACCGGCAACCCGAAGGGCGTCGTCTACAGCCACCGCTCGACCTGGCTGCACAGCCAGGCGGTGTGCACGGCCAACGCCTTCTCGCTGTCGGAGCACGACAACGTGCTGCCGGTGGTGCCGATGTTCCACGCCAACGCCTGGGGGCTGCCGTACGCCGCCTGGTTCGCCGGCGCCGACCTGCTGCTGCCCGGCCGTTTCCTGCAGGCCGAGCCGCTGTCCAGGATGATCAGCGAGCTGCGACCGACGGTGGCCGGCGCGGTGCCCACCATCTGGAACGACCTGCTGGCGTACGTCGCCGAGCACCCGGCCGACCTGTCCAGCCTGCGTCTTGTCCCCTGCGGCGGGTCGGCCGTGCCCGAGGCGCTGATGCGGCGCTTCCAGGACGAGCACGGCGTGCGCATCGTCCAGGCCTGGGGCATGACGGAGACCTCGCCGCTGGCGGCGGTGGCGCACGTCCCGCGGGGCGAGACCGACGAGTGGGCCTGGCGGGCACGTACGGGGCGGGTCATCGCCGGGGTGGAGCTGCGCATCGTCGACGACGGGGGCACCGTGCTGCCGTGGGACGGCACGAGCGTGGGAGAGGTGCAGTGCCGCGGGCCGTGGGTGACCGGGGCCTACCACCGCGACCCCGACCCGGAGAAGTTCTCCGACGGGTGGCTGCGGACCGGCGACGTCGCCGCGGTGCACCCCAACGGGATGCTGCAGATCACCGACCGCAGCAAGGACGTCATCAAATCCGGCGGCGAGTGGATCAGCTCGGTGCAGCTGGAGAACCAGCTGATGGCGCACCCGGCCGTGCGGGAGGCGGCCGTCGTGGCGGTGCCCGACGACAAGTGGGACGAGCGGCCGCTGGCCTGCGTGGTGCTCGCCTCGGGCGCCTCGGCGGAGCCCGAGGAGCTGTGCGCCCACCTCGGCACCCGGGTCGCCAGGTGGTGGCTCCCCGAGCGCTGGACGTACATCCCGGAGGTGCCCAAGACGAGCGTGGGAAAGTTCGACAAGAAGGTGCTGCGCAGGCAGTACGCCGACGGCGAGCTCACGGTCGTGACGCTGGAGGCGGCTCCGGGATAGCGGGTCACCGCGCGGCGCGCTAGGAGGTGGCGTCGTCCTGGCCGGCTGGCGGGGCGGTGCTGCCCGCCCGCAGCCCCTCGACCGTGCGGGCGTCGCGCAGCAGCAGCGCGAACCTCCGGATGCGATTGCGCGAGCGCCTCCAGGGCGGCGCGCTGGGCCCGGCGCTCGCGCACCTCCAGGTCGCCGCTGCCGGTGACGCCGAGCAGCGCGGGGCGGGGGCCGGCGGGCGGCGGGGGGCCGGCGGGCGCCGCGGCCGGCCGGGGCGTCGTCCGGCTGCGCGTCACCGGGCTCTTCCCCCTAGCCGCTGGGCCCACGGGCAGGGCCAGGCACGCCCGGCAGGTTGTCGACCCGGCGTCGAACTCCTCGCTGGGGAGCACCCTGCGGCACCTGCTGCACCGTTGCCAGGTCGCCATGCCTAGACCGTACGGGAGCAGCCGTGAGCGCACCCTGGCGCCGTGGGCGCGCGCTGATTACCGTCCGTCCCATGCGCCGCACCCGAGACGAGCCCGAGCACGACGCCTTCCGCGAGATGGTGCGGGCGTTCGTGGCCAGAGAGGTCGTGCCGTTCCACGGCGACTGGGAGCGGGCGGGGGTGGTCGACCGCAGCCTGTGGCTGGAGGCCGGCAAGCAGGGGCTGCTCGGCACCGACGTGCCGGAGGCGTACGGCGGCGGTGGCGTGCACGACTTCCGCTACAACTGCGTGATCGGCGAGGAGCTGACCCGCGTCGGTGCCAGCGGCGTGGGGTTCACCCTGCACAACGACGTCGTCGCGCCGTACCTGCTCGGGCTGACGACCGACGCGCAGAAGCACCGCTGGCTGCCGCGGTTCGTGACCGGCGAGATGATCACCGCGATCGCGATGAGCGAGCCTGGCGCCGGCTCGGACCTGCAGGGGCTGACGACCACCGCCCGCCGCCACGGGTCGGACTGGCTGCTCTCGGGCTCCAAGACGTTCATCACCAACGGCATCACCGCCGATCTGGTCCTCGTGGTGGCCCGGACCGACCCGGCGGCCGGTGCGCACGGGTTCTCGCTGCTCGCGGTGGAGCGTGGCATGGCCGGTTTCGAGCGCGGCCGCAACCTCGACAAGGTCGGCCTGAAGGCGCAGGACACCGCCGAGCTGTTCTTCGACGAGGTGCGGGTCCCGGCCGACAACCTCGTCGGCATCGAAGGTGGCGGGTTCGTCCACCTCATGAACGCCCTGCCGCAGGAACGGCTCTCGATCGCGGTGGGCGCGGTGGCAGGGGCCCGGCAGGTCTTCGACCTCACGCTGGCCTACTGCAAGGGGCGTACCGCCTTCGGCAAGCCGATCGGCAGCTTCCAGCACAACCGCTTCCTGCTGGCCGAGATGGAGACCGAGATCTCCGTCGCGGAGCAGTTCGTCGACCGGGCGGTCCTCGAGCACAACGCGGGGCGGTTCGACGTGAAGGACGCCGCGATGGCCAAGTGGTGGACCACCGAACTGCAGAAGCGGGTCGTCGACAAGTGCGTACAGCTGCACGGGGGCTACGGCTACATGCTGGAGTACCCGGTCGCCAAGGCCTTCCTCGACACCCGGGTGCAGACGATCTACGGCGGCACCACGGAGGTCATGAAGGAGATCATCGGCCGGTCGCTCGGCGTCTGACGCACCGGCGGCCTGCGGCGTCGGCAGCGAGGCGCGGCCCGGTCGGCCGAGGAGTCGTCCGGCTGCGGCGCCGCTGGCGCTCAGGACGCGTCGTCGGCGTCCTCCTTGGCGGCCTCGACGTCGGAGGTCGCCCCCTCGCCCTCGCGTTCGAACGCCTCCTCGACCTTGAGGTCGCTCGAGGTCTGCGCGCTGACCTCGGCGGCGAACTCCCGGTCGTCGACGCCCTCGCCGGCCTGGGTGGTGGTGCCGGCGTCGGTGGCGGGCTGCTCGCTCATGGTCCTCCTCGCGGGACACGCCCCGGGTGGGCGCTCGCCCGCCACCTACCCACTGCCGGACGTGCCACGAGCCTGGTGCCGGAGGCGAAACGAGGACTTCCGCACACCGGCGGCGTCCGGCCGGTGGCAGTGTGGAGGGGGCGACCGCCCGCCCGGGGCGGTCCGGCACCGAGGGGACCCTCGCAGATGGCCTTCTGGGACCAGCTCAAGACCAGGACGACGGAGATGAGCGGCCAGCTCAAGACCAAGGCCGGCCAGTTCAAGAGCAAGGAGTTCGCCAACGGCAGCATGGCCATGTGCGCCCTCATCGCGGCCGCCGACGGCAAGATCGACGCCAGCGAGCGACAGAAGACGGCCGCCCTCATCATGAGCAACGACGTGCTGGCGATCTTCCCGCCGGACGAGCTGCGGCAGAAGTTCGACTTCTACTGCGACAAGCTGAGCAAGGACTACGACTTCGGCAAGGTCGAGGCGATCGGCACCATCGGCAAGCTCAAGAGCAAGCCGGACCAGGGCCGGGCGGTGATCCAGATCGGCATCATCATCGGCGGCGCCGACGGCGACTTCGACGTCGACGAGCGCAAGGCGGTCAAGGAGGCCTGCTTCGCGGTCGGCATCGCCCCCAGCGAGTTCGACCTCTGAGAACACCCGCGGTCAGCTCCTGCGCGTGCCGCCGAGCGAGCCGATCAGCTGCTGCACCAGCGCGTTGACGTCGACCGACGACACCTGCTCGGGCACCGTGACCTCCTCCGCCGCGTCGTCGACGTCGACGGTGACCGTGCTGCCGGTCAGGTCGGGGGCGGGCGTGGCGCCCGGCGGTGCAAGCTTCACGGCCGAGGTGAGGTCGAGCGTGATCTTCCGCAGGTGGTCGTCGTCCAGGGTCAGCTGCCCGTCCACCGTCCCGTTCCCGAGCCTGTCGATGCCGGACGTGTCCAGCCGGTCGAGGCCGGGGAGCGCCGGGCCGGTCGACTTCACCGTCTGCAGTGCCGCCCGCAGCGCCTGCTTGGCCTGCACCTTGACGTCGAGCACCCGCTCGCTGCCGCTGCTCGTGGCGTCGGTGACCGCGACGAACGGCTGCACGGCGGCGAGCAGGTCCATCCCGAGCTTGCGGCTGTCGACCGGTGCGGACGGCGGAGGCTGGCGTCCCTTGAGCCGGTCGACGTACGGCGCCAGCGGCAGCTTGATCCACTTGCCGGCCTTGACGTCGCGCAGGAGCGGCGCGAGCTCTCCGGGCGACTGCGCGGCGAGCTCGTCGACCCGGGCGTCGAGGTCCGTCGTGGACCCGCCTTTGCCGGCGATGTCGGAGATCTTGTCGAGGCTCACGGTGACGTAGAGGTCTCCCGCGACCAGCCGCAGCTGGGCGACGGGCCCGCCGTCGGCCTGCACCGACATCGCGACGTTCGCCAGCTTGAGCTGCTCACCCGGCGGTAGGCCGGGGGAGGCGGTCTGCAGGTCGCGCAGCTTCGTGCCGGCCGCGGGATCCACGGTGATCGAGACCGTGCCGCCGAGCAGCAGGTCGGCCTGCGCCGGGCTCATCGGCCTGCTGCCGGCGGTGACGGCCTTCTTCGCGGTGCCGGCCGGGTCGTCGAAGCGCAGGACGACCGACAGGGACTCGCTGTCCTGGAGGTGCTCGGCGGCGTTCTGCAGCGCCGTCTGTACCGAGTCGCGGCGGGAGTCCGCCGCCGAACTGCAGCCGGCGGCGCCCATCGGCAGGGCGAGGAGGGCGACGCCGGCGGTCAGCCGGCGGGCCAGCGGACAGCGGGAGGTGGACACGGGAAGCTCCGGTCGTCGTGGTTCGCGTCGCTCGCTCGCCCTCAGGGTGCCAGAGGACCGCGCCACGCGGGCGGCTTGTGGCTACTCCGGCTAACGCGAAGCGGCTCGGGCGTGGCCGCGAGGTGTACGGAGGGGTGCAGCAGGCCCGCCGCTGGGGCACAGTGGACAGGACCGCATCCGCTCCAGGACTGGACCTGCACATGCCGTCGAGCTCGTCGTGGTCGGGCCTGCGGGCAGGGCTCGTCCACGCCTATACGGCGACCGGCGCCGTCCTCGCCCTGCTCATCGTGCTCGCCGCCGTCGAGGGCGACGCCGCCCGGGCCCTGTGGCTGGGGCTGGTCGCGCTGATCATCGACGGCACCGACGGCATGCTCGCCCGCCGCTTCGACGTCAAGGACCGGCTGCCGTGGTTCGACGGGGCCCTGCTCGACAACATCGTCGACTACCTGACGTACGTCTTCGCGCCGGTCGTCCTGCTGCTCCAGGGCGGCTACCTGCCGGGCGGCACGGTGGGGACGGTGGTCGCAGCGCTGCCGCTCATCGCCTCCAGCTACCAGTTCTGCCGGGTGGACGCCAAGACCGACGACCACTTCTTCCGGGGCTTCCCGAGCTACTGGAACGTCGTGGCGTTCTACGCGATCGCGCTCGACCTCCGCCCCGGGGTCGTGGCGGCCACCGTCGTGGTCTGCGCGCTGCTGGTCCTCGTGCCGATCCGGTACATCTACCCGTCGCGGATGCGGGAATTCCGTACGCTCACGCTGGTGCTGTCCGCGCTGTGGCTCGTGGCGTACGCCGCTGTGGTCGCCGAGCTGCCCGACCCCAACGAGGCGGTGCTCGCCGGCTCGGCGGCCTACCTCGTCTACTACCTCGGCATGAGCCTGCACCTGGAGGCCAAGCGCCGGGCCCTGCGGCAGCGGGACCGGGCGCGGGCCCCCGTACCGGTCGAGAGCGTTCTCTGAGCTCCGGGACCCTGCTGGCGCTGCTCGCCGCCCTGGGCGCAGCGACCGCCTTCGGGGTGGCCGCAGTGCTGCAGGGGGTGGCCACCCGGCGGGCTCCGGCGGCGCGCGGCGTTGTCGACCCCGCCCTGCTCCTGCGCCTCGTCCGTCATCCCGTCTTCCTCGCTGCGATGGCCCTGAACCTCGTCGGGTTCGGCCTGCACGTCACCGCGCTGCGTGCGCTGCCGCTGTTCCTCGTCCAGGCCACCATCGCCGGCAGCGTGGCCGTGACCGCGGTGCTGTCGGTGCGGGTCTTCGCGGCACCCCTCAACCACCTGCAGTCCGGGGCGGTCGGGGCGGTCGTCGCCGGCCTCGCGATGCTGGCCCCCACCGCGACGACGGCCGACGCCGTGTCGACCGGCGTAGCCGCACCGGCCGTGCTGCTCGCGGCCCTCGTCGCCGCTGCGGTTGCCTCTGCCGGTGTCGGCCGGCTGCCCGGGACGGCGGCCGCGACCGGGCTCGGGCTGCTCGCCGGCGTGGCGTTCGGCGTCGTCGCCCTGGCCGTCCGGCTGCTGCCCGACCTCGAGCCGGCGACCCTGCTGCGCTCACCCGCCACGTACGTCCTGGTGCTCGCCGGTGCGCTGGCGTTCCACCTGTACTCCCACGGCATGCAGCTCGGCTCGGTCACCACTACGACCGCGGCGCTGGTCATCACCCAGACGACGGTGCCGGCAGTCGTCGGCGCGCTGCTGCTCGGCGACCGGGTGCGGGCGGGGCTGGCGCCGGTCGCGGTCACCGGCTTCGTCCTCGCGCTGGCCGGAGCGCTCGGGCTGGCCCGCTTCGAGACGGCCGCGCCGCCGCCGGACCCGACCCCCCAGGGCGCCGGTCGGCCGGCTGCACACCCGGCAGGTCCGGGCACACCCCAGCCGGGGACGACCATCGAGGAACATCCGAGGGAGGACGAGAGTGGCGCGACGCGGTGAGACCGGGACCGGCGACCGCCGGGGACGCTTCGAGCGCTTGATGTTCTCGTTCATGGGTCCGCCGCAGGTGAGCAACGTCGACGAGCCGGCCCGCGAGCTCCCCGCCCGGCCCGTCGACATCTGCCCCACTTGCCGCCGGCCCCGCGACGGGCACGAGGTCGTGCGCACCCCGACGCTTACCTACACCGTCTGCCCGGGTGCGCCGACCGGATGAGCCATCGGCGTGTCCTCGGCCGGACACGGGGAACCGGCAGCGCATGACCGTGATCCGTGATGACCAGGGCGCCGTGACCGACGAGGTGCGGCCGGGGGTCGGGTCGGACCCGGCCCGGAGCCCGGAGGTCGCCGAGCAGGAGATCGAGGAGACCTTCAAGCGGTCGATCGACGAGGGCCGCCGCCGGCTGGCGCGTAAGACCTGGCCGCTGCTCGCCACCGGTCTGCTCGGCGGGGTCGACGTCGGCACCGGCGTGCTCGCCCTGCTGCTCGTCGAGCACGAGACCGGGAGCGTCCTGCTGGCCGGGCTCGCCTTCAGCATCGGGTTCGTCGCGCTGACGCTCGCCAAGAGCGAGCTGTTCACCGAGGACTTCCTCGTGCCGGTGAGCACGGTGATCGCCCGGCAGGCCCGCTTCCGGACGCTGCTGCGGCTGTGGGTCGGCACCCTGCTGGCCAACCTGGTGGGCGGCTGGGCGTTCACGTGGCTGATCCTCAAGGGCTACCCGCAGTTCGCGGACACCGCGATCAAGGCCGGCGGGCACTACATCGACCTCGGGCTCGGCCTTCAGGCGTTCGTGCTCGCCGTGCTCGGGGGCGCCGTGATCACGCTCATGACGTGGATGCAGCACACCACCGAGTCCAACGGCGTGAAGCTGGTGCCCGCCGTCACCGGCGCCTTCCTGCTGGCCGGCGCTCAGCTCAACCACGCGGTCGTCAACTCACTGCTGATCTTCTCGGCGCTGCACACCGGGCGGGCGCCCTTCGGCTACGTCGACTGGCTGCACACGGCCGGACTTGCGGCCGCCGGCAACCTGGTGGGCGGGCTGCTGCTCGTGACGCTGCTACGGCTGTTCCAGGTGCCGCACACCGTCAAGCAGGAGCGGGAGAACCCGGCCCTCGGCGTCGCGGTCGGCGATGACCGGCGGGTCGGGGGCGGGACCGAAGGGGCGTAGCCCGGCTGGCCGACCCCCCAGCGCACTTGTCCGTACACTCTGCGTGACACTCGCCCGGGAGGACCGGGCCCGACCTGCCCCGGAGCTGACCGTGCCCTCCTGCCCCCCCGCGACCGGCCGTCGTGCAACCTGCCGGCCTGGCCTGCGGCTGGTCCTGGCCGCGGCCGCTGTCGGAGCCGCGACGCTGACCGCCTCCGCGCCGGCAACCGCCTCCCCCGCCCTGGCGCCCGTCAGCCATCCCGGCTCCGACCGGATGGGCTCCACCGTGGCCGCGCACGAGGGCCGCGCGCCCGCCCGCGCCGCGGGGCCGGCCGGGTCGGAGGCGGTGGCGGGGACGGCCACCCGGCTGCGGGGACTGGACGTCAGTCACTGGCAGGGCGACGTCGACTGGGCCGCCGTGTGGGCCAAGGGCGGCCGGTTCGCGTACATGAAGGCCACCGAGAGCACCACGTACACCGACCCGTACTTCAAGCAGAACTACAACGGCTCGTACGCCGCGGGGCTGATCCGCGGGGCCTACCACTTCGCGCTGCCCGACCGGGCCTCCGGGACCGCTCAGGCCGACTTCTTCGTCGACCACGGCGGCGGCTGGTCGCCGGACGGCAGGACGCTCCCGCCGGTGCTGGACATCGAGTACAACCCGTACGGCGGCACCTGCTACGGCATGGGCAGGCGGGCGATGGTGTCCTGGATCCGGGCGTTCAGCGACCAGGTGCAGGCCCGCATCGGCCGTACCCCAGCGATCTACACCACGACGGACTGGTGGAACCAGTGCACCGGCAGCAACACCGGCTTCGGCAGCACCCACCCGCTGTTCCTCGCCCGCTACGCCGACGCCGTCGGCCCCCTGCCGGCCGGCTGGCGGTCCTACGCCTTCTGGCAGTACGCCGACTCCGGCAAGCTCCCCGGCGATCAGGATCTCTACAACGGCCAGCTGCCGCGGCTCGAGACGTTCGCCCGCGGCTGACCCCGGCCTGCGGTGGCCCGCGCCCGGTGGGCGGGGCGCGGGTGTCGCGTCAGCCGGCCGGGCGCCCGGGCAGCGCCGCGCCCAGCCGCTCGACGGCCACCGGAAAGGCCTCGCCGGCGGACAGGAGCCGGCGCGACAGGCCCGGGCCCTTCGGCCAGTTGACGAACAAGGCACCACACAGCCGCGGGCCGTCGCCGTAGACCACCCCGAAGCGCATCGGTGCGCCCGTGGGCTCCCCGAGCAGCACGTGCGTGCTGCCCTCCGACGGGACGCCGATCACCTGCGCCCGCCAGTCGTGCTGATCGGTCCAGACGTAGCCGCCGGGATGGTGGATGCGGGCCTGCTCCGGGTGGAGGAGGGCGTGGGCCACGCAGGCGGCCTGCTCGACGGCGTTGGTCCAGTGCTCGAACCGCACCGGCGCCCCGACCCGCGGGTGGTGCCAGCGGGAGAGGTCGCCGACGGCGTAGACGTCCCTCGCGCCCTGCGCGCGGCCGCTCGCGTCGCAGACCACGCCGTCGTCGACGAGCAGGCCGGAGTCGGCCAGCCAGCCGTCGTCCGGGCGGGCGCCGATGCCGACCACCACCGTCGTCGCCGACAGGACGGTGCCGTCGGTGAGCTCGACCTGCAGGTCGCGCTGCCTCCCGGTCACCCGCTCGACGCCCACACCGAAGCAGGTGCGTACGCCGTGCCGCCGGTGCAGGTCGGTGAACAGCTGCCCGACCTCGGGCCCCAGCACCCGGCCCATCGGCACCGGCAGCGGGTCGACGACCGTGACGTCCTGGCCGAGGGAGCGCGCGGTCGCCGCCACCTCCCCGCCGATGAAGCCGCCGCCGACGACGACCACGTGGCCCGGTGTCGCCAGCGCCTCCCGCAGCGCGAGGGCGTCGGCGAGCGTCCGCAGCACGTGGACGCCGGACGCCGGGCGCCAAGGGGAGGGCCGGGCGCGGGCGCCGGTGGCGAGCACGACCGCGTCGTAGGCCAGGCGGTCGCCGCCCTCGAGCAGCACCTGCCGTTCGGCGACGTCCAGGCGCACCGCCGGCCGGCCGAGCCACAGCTCCAGGCCGGCCTCCCGCGCGCCGGCGTCGTCGAGCAGCCGCGCCTGCTCGCACGGCCACGAGCCGGCCAGGACCTGCTTGGACAGCGGCGGCTTGTCGTACGGCAGGTCCGGCTCGGCCCCGACCAGCACGATCCGGTCCTGCCAGCCTTCGCGGCGCAGCGCCTGCGCGGTGCTCACCCCGCCGATGGACGCGCCGACGACGACCACCGTGCGCGTCACACATCCTCCTGTCAGCCGGGGGCGATGCGCATTGTGTCGCGACCCAGGCAGGGCCGTTGCGCGCGGCCGGGCATCTAACCACTACGGTGCGTGCATGGCTGATGTCGAGAAGAACAAGAGGTTGTCCGCTGGCGACCGCGACAAGCTCGGGGGGCGCCTGGAGAAGGCGTACGCCAAGGGCACGAGCATCGCGGCGCTGGCCGAGGAGCACGGCACGAGCGCCGGCCGGGTGCGGCTGATCCTGCTCGAGCGTGGCGTCACGCTGCGGCCCCGGGGCGGCAACACCCGCAAGCCGGACCCGGCCCGCGACCGGCACGCCAAGGCGGTCGCCGCCGAGTACGGCCGCGGGGCCTCGCTCGCCCAGCTCGGCGCCACCCACGGCGTGAGCGCGACGACCGCCCGCAACCTGGTCCTGTCGGGGGGCGGCGAGCTGCGCGCCCGGGGCGGGCGGCGCAAGCCGGCCTGACCGGATCGACCCGGACGCGACGCCGGCCGGTCCTCCTCGCCCGGCCGTGGTGTGGCAGCCTGCCCAGCAGACACCGCCGAGAGGCTCAGCGAGGACGCGATCCGTGGATGCTGTTGTGACGGTCCCCGAGCGCCCGCCGCGGGTCGTCGTGGCCCCGGACAAGTTCAAGGGCAGCCTCACCGCCGTCCAGGCCGCCCGCGCCATCGCCGACGGCCTGATCCGCGGCTGCCCGTCCTGCGACGTGGTGCTCCTGCCAGTCGCCGACGGAGGTGACGGCACGGTGGAGGCCGCCGTCACCGCCGGGTACGAGCGACGCACGGTCACCGTGCAGGGCCCGACCGGGGAGCCGGTCAGCGCCGCCTTCGCGGTCTCCGGGCGCAGGGCGGTCCTGGAGATGGCCGAGGCGTCGGGGCTGCGCCGGCTGCCCGCCGGCCGGCCCGCGCCCCTGACCGCCTCGACGTTCGGCACCGGCCAGCTGCTGCTCGCCGCGCTCGACGCCGGCGCCCGCTCCGTGGTGCTCGGCGTTGGCGGCAGCGCCAGCACCGACGGCGGCGCCGGCATGGCCCAGGCCCTCGGCGCCCGGCTGCTCGACGCCCGCGGGCAGGACCTGCCCCCCGGCGGCGCCGCGCTCCGGATGCTGGACCGGATCGACCTCGCCGGCCTGGACCCCCGGCTGGCGGACAGCACGGTGGTGCTCGCCAGCGACGTCGACAACCCGCTGGTCGGCGAGCACGGCGCCGCGGCGGTCTACGGCCCGCAGAAGGGCGCCTCAGCCGACGACGTGCTCCTGCTCGACGCCGCCCTCGGCCACTACGCCGAGGTGGTGCAGCGCGACCTCGGCGTGCCGGTCGCCCAGGTGCCCGGCGCGGGCGCCGCCGGCGGGACGGGCGCGGGCGCGATGGCGTTCCTCGCCGCCCGCTCCACCTCCGGGATCGCGCTGGTGCTGGAGGTCGTGGGCTTCGCCGACGCGGTCCGGGGCGCCGACCTGGTCATCACCGGCGAGGGCTCGCTCGACGCCCAGAGCCTGTACGGCAAGACGCCGGTCGGGGTGTCCGCGGCCGCCGCGGCCGCCGGGGTGCCCGTCATCGCGCTCGTCGGGCGGCTCGAGGTCAGCCCGGAGCAGCTGCACCGGGTCGGCATCCGCTCCGCCCACGCCCTGCTCGAGCTCGAGCCCGACGCCGAGGTCGCGCAGTGCGACGCCGCGCCGCTCCTCACCCGCCTGGCGGCGCAGCTGGGCGCGACGCTGGGGGGCCGCGCCGTCCCGTGACGAGCGGGCGGCCACGGCGGTCGACCGGGGAGGCTTCGTCGTCACGTGCCCCGACTGCTGACCTCGCGCCTCAGGGCGCGGCGGCGGCGTCGAGCGGCGGGACGACCTGCCGGCGGATCCGGGCGTCGCTGAGCCCGAGCCCGCCGAGGGTGATCTCGTCGTAGGCCTGCAGGGCCCCGCTGCTGCGGTCCAGGTAGAGCACCGTCATCTCGACCGGCGTCGGGGTGTCGCCCTCCAGCGCCCGCAGGCCCGCGCCGCCGGTCGAGCCCTCGACCATCAGCCAGGTGCCGGACGCGGTGGTGACCCTGCGCTCGTGGGCGTGTCCGGCGAGCACGAGCGGGACCCGGCCGATCAGCGGCTCGGCCGACACCGGGTCGTGCACCGCGACGATGTCGGGGGTCTCGGCCTGCTGCTCGACGAGGTCGCGTAGGTGCCTGCCGACGCCGAGCAGGACCTCCTTGGGCGCGGTGTCGTCGCGGGTCCGCTTGTCCGGGGTGTAGCGGGGGTCGGCCTCGCCCACGATGGTTAGGCCGGCGACGATCACCGGGAAGCCGTCGTCGAGCACGACCGCGCCGGGCTGCGCGCGCACCGCGGTCTCGGTGCCGACCGAGTCGTGGTTGCCCCGGACGTACACGTACGGCACCCCGAGCCTGCCGATGGCCTGCACGTAGGCGTCCTCCATGGCGCTGCCGTGGTCGGAGACGTCGCCGGTGTCGAGCACCACGTCGACCTCGAACTGCTTCGCGACGTCGCGGATGAGCGGGTAGGCCGACGGGCTCAGGTGCAGGTCGCTGACGTGCAGCACGCGGACGGCGTCGGCCGACGCCGGCAAGCTGCCGAGGGTGGTCGCCGTGGCGTACAGCGTGGAGACGTTCGTGACCAGGCGGCCCAGCTGCCGGCTGTAGTCGTCGAGGCGCTCCGCGACGTCGCGGGCGTCGCCGATGACGGCGGGCGCGTACGCCAGGACCCCGCTGAACTCCGGCTCGGTGAGCGCCCCGATGTCGAACGTCGAAGCCGCGACCGCCGAGGTCGAGACGAGCAGCGCGAGCACGCAGCCGACGGCTGCGAGGGTCGGCCGCCGGGCGCGCAGCACGACCGCGGCGGCCAGCGCCCCACCGGCCAGCGCCACCCCGGCGTCGCGCAGCACCAGGCGCAGCACGGCGCGCCGCAGGTCGGCGCGGGCGTCCTCGCCGAGGCCCCTGAGGTCGGCGGGCTGGTCGGCGATGCGCTGCACGGCGTCCAGCCGCACCCCGCTCAGGCGCACCTCGAGGACGACCGGGCCGGAGTGGGTGCGAAAGCGCAGGTCGCCCAGCGGCGGTACGGCGAGCACGGTCTGCCCGTGCAGCGCCGGGCGCAGCGCGAGCCGGGCGTCGAACGGCCCGACCGGCTGCACGGTCGAACCGGCCATCGCGAGGGCGATCCCCGCGCCCGCCGCGCCGACGGCAGCCACGACCAGCGCCCGGCCGGCCCGGCGGCGCCGGGTGGCCGGGCGGGGCGCGGCGAGCAGGGCGGTCGTCATGACCCGACCACCAGGCCCTGGTAGTCGGCGGCGGTCAGCCGCGCGTCGAGGATCGCGCCGTCGGCGCGGGGGACGGCCAGCGGCTGGCTGGCGCGCGGGAAGCGCGCGGCGCTGGCCACCCCCGTTCCCCGGTGGCCCTCGTCCTCCAGCGTGAGCTCCAGCGACAGCCGGATGCCGTCGTCGTCCTCCACGAGCAGCAGCGAGCCCACGGCTCATCCTGCACCTGGCCGGCGGTTCGCAGCGGCCCTTCCCACAGCCCCGCTGGGCACTGACATCGGCCTGTCACCCGCCCGCTGGCCGACTGTCGTCTGCGGTGTGGACAGTGGCGCCCGGACGAGGAGGCGCGCATGACGGTCGTGCAGATCCCGGTACGTACGGCCACCAGGCTGCCGCTGGTGGAGCTGGTGATGCGGGAGTCGGACCTGCAGCCGGGCCGGTCGGGCTGGCTGCAGGCGCAGCGGGAGGACGCCCTGCGGGTGGGCCCGGAGCGGCTCGTGGTCGACCTGGCGGCGCCCTGCTCGTCCTGCGGGGGGTGTGCCCGCGGGTGTCCCGGGTCATCGGCCTGAGCGGGCTCACCGACGTTCTCGACGTCGAGGACGCCGGTAGCGCCCGCGTCAGGTGAGGTACGGGATCGTCTGCGGTCCCTCCGGCAGCACGCACACCCGCGCCTGCGGTCCGGCCTCGGCAAGGGCGCGCCCGACCGCCTCGCCCAGGTCGGCCACCGGCTCCAGGTGCGCCGCGCGCAGGTCGTCGTCGGACAGGTAGGACGAGTGCACCCCCACCCGCGCCTTCACCTGGATCTTGGCCTGCACCTGGACCTGCCACTGGTCCGGCACGGTCTGCTCGCGGGCGGAGATCTCGTCGAGCAGCGCCTGCGGGCTGGGCGCGGAGGCCAGCACCTCCCGGTAGGACCCGTGGTCGGGGAAGCCGTCGCGGCACTCCGCCGCGCACAGGATCAGCCCGCCGGGGCGTACGACGGTCGCCGCGGCCGACATGCCCTTGACCGCCTGGTAGAGGTTCTGGTCGAGCGGGAAGCCGGAGTTGGTCGTCAGGATCACCTCGAACTCGCCCGGCACCGGCGCCATCGCCAGGCCCTTCGAGCGCTCCCGCGCGGCCTCGTGCATCGCCAGCAGGTCGCCGCCATACGCCGCGACGATGCCCTGGTCGCGGTTGAGCACGACGTCGAGGGAGAAGTCGGCGCCGGTCGACAGCGCGGCGGCCCGGATGTCGTCGTGCACCGGGTTGCCGACGCACACCCCCCAGCGGGCGTCGGGGTGCCCGATCCGGTGGGCGTCGTGCAGGGTGAGCACGGTCTCGAGCCCGGCGAGGCCGGGGGTGACCATCTTGGGGCCGCCGGAGAAGCCGGCGAAGAAGTGCGGCTCGACGAATCCGGTGGTGATCCGCACGTCGGCGCGCACCCACTCGGTGCACAGCCACACCGGCACACCGTTGCCGTACGTGCCCATCCAGGTCAGCGAGGAGTCGTCCCGGGCGTCGTGGTTGACCACCCGTACGGTGTCGACGATCTCGTCGCCGAGCATCGCCCGCAGCTCCGCGTCGGTGTTGGGCCGGTGGGTGCCGGTCGCGACGAGCACCACGACGTCCTCCACGCGGACCAGCCCGTCGAGCTCCTCGAGCACCGCCGCGACCATGAGCGCGCGCGGCTGCGGGCGGGTGGCGTCGCACACCGAGACGGCGACCGTCTGGCCCGGCCGCACCCGCTCGCGCAGCGGCGGGCCGGCGACCGGATCGCGCAGGGCCTGCTGCAGCACGGCGGGCGGGTCGGCGACCGTGGGCTCCCAGCGCGGCTCGACGACTGTCGTGCGCTGCTCGGGCAGCGCGACCGTCAGACCGGTCGTGCCGTACGCCAGGTGCACCTCGCGCGGCATCGCGTCTCCTCCCGCCCGGTCGTCGCAGGGCCGACGGTAGGCCACCGGGCCGCTCCGTCGCCGGGCCGGCCGCCGACCCGCGCCCGACGGTAGCGGTCCGGTGCGCCGTGCTCGGCGGCGACGTGCGCTCCTGCAAGGCGGGACCGGGTCGAGCGCGGCGCTCGGCGTGGAGCGGGGGACCACCGCGCCCGGGTGGGCGGCGACCCCGCTGCCCGGTCAGGGTTTCGCCGCGTCCTCCGGCTGCGACCGCGGCCGGTTACAGCTGGCCGAGGTAGAAGCGGGTTCCCTGGTCGTCGGTGCACTGCGCCTGCAGTCCGTACGGCCGGTTCAGCGGCTCGCCGGCCGTGCCGCCGGCGGCGCGCACCTTGGCCACCGCCGCCGTCACGTCGACGACGGCGTAACAGCAGTTCAGCGTGGCGCGCGGGTCGCCGCCGTGCAGGCCGAGGTGCGGCACCCGGCCGAGCACGTGCCGGCCCTGACGGTCCGAGCCCGGGCCGACGGTCCAGCCCAGTACGGCCGCATAAAAGGCCACCGCACGGTCGAGGTCGGGCACAGAAAGCCAGGCGTAGCCGACGTCACCGTGCCGGTAGAACGGCTCGGCGGCGGCCACGGCAGCGACGCCGCCGGCGGGGTTGTGCGGTCACCCCGTACCCACATGACCTGGCACGGGCGGCGCCCATGCTGTCGCAGCCGGGCTCACCGATCATCCAGACCGACGGGCAGAGGACCGATCTCCAGCCTTCGCTGGCGAGGACGTCGGCGTCTGCGGGTGTCGTCTCGTGCCACTCGCTGGTCGGGTTCCTGCCCGCGATGTTGCGCGGCCGACACCTGACGGCACCGACGCCGCTCAGTGGGACTGCCCGGCGACGTCCGTCAACGCGTCGGTGAGGAGCCCGACGAGGGCTTCGAGCTGCACGTCGACCGACGAGGGCCCGTGGTCGTCCGAGCCGTCCAGCGCACGCGCCGCAAGGCCTGCCTTGTCGTCGATGAGGTCGGCGATGCGTGCGTCGATGGTCTGGGCGGCGATGATCCGCCAGGCGGTGACAGGCTGGTCCTGACCGATCCGGTGGACGCGGTCGATGGCCTGGGTCTGCTCAGCGTGGGTCCAGGACAGCTCGGCGAGCACGACGTCGGACGCAACCTGCAGGTTGAGGCCGACGCCCGCGGCTGTCAGCGAGCACACCGCGACCGCGACGTCCGGGTCGTTGACGAACGCGTCGATGTTCTTCTGCCGAGCGCGAGGTGTCTGATCGCCCCGGATGGAGCAGTAACCGAGGGCCCGTTGGGCGAAGGTCTGCTCGGCGGTGTCCATCACGTCCACGTGCTTGGCGAACAGGACGACCTTCCCCACGTTCCGAGCCAGCTGCGCGGTGTAGTCCGCGGCCAGGGCGGCCTTGGCCTGGCCGATGCGCCGCAGCATGCTGAAGACGTTCTCGCCACGCGTGTCGTCGGTGTCCTGCCGCTCCCAAGTGGCGACACGGCGGACGAGGTCGTGGTCGATGCCCTCGACGGCGGCACCCGACGTGCGCGCCGCGAGCGCGCTCTGGTAGCGCTTGACCAGGCGACGGGCCAGCACGCGTTCACCGTCGCGAATCGAGCGGCCTAGGGCGCCGTCGAGCTCGACCGGCAGGTCGGCGATCCGCCGGGCGGGAATGTCGGCGGCGACGTCCACCTTTCGTCGCCGGACGATACCGAGGTCGATGACGGCCGCCCGGGCAGCCGGGGAGAAGCCGGGGTCCACCGGCGTCAGGCCGTTCCGCTCCAGGGCCTCCATCAGCTCCGCGCCGGGCTCGGTCTCGCCGATCCACCCCAGGAACTGCCAGATCGCCAGGAAGTCCTCGATGTCGTTGATCAGCGGCGTGCCGGTCAGCGCCATCAACAGGGGTCGTACGGTGCGGGACCGGATCCGCTCGGACAGCTCCAGCACATGCCGGGACCGCTGGGAGCCCTTGTTCTTGATGAAGTGCGCCTCGTCGACGACCATGCCTCGGAACCCGAAGCTGCCGAGCCAGCCGACGTGCCGGTCCAGCACCTCGTAGTTCACCACCACGACGTCGGAGAAGCCGTCGAGAGTGTCTCCATCGCCGTGCACGACGGTGGCGCGACGGTTTGGGGTCCAGAGGTCCACTTCGCGCGACCAGTTGATCTTGACGACGTTCGGGACGACGACCAGCAGCGGGTAGGCGCCCGAGACCTGGGCAGCGAGCAGTGCCTGGGCGGTCTTGCCCAGGCCCGGCTCGTCGGCCAGCAGGAAGCTCCGATGCCCGTCGGCGGCGGCGGCGACCACCTGCGCCTGGTGCGGCATCAGCTCACGGCCGGCCGGGGTCTGCAGGGAAGCCGGCTCGGGCAGGCTCATGCACGACGCGGCTCGGATGGAGGCGTTCTCGAACGACCGGAGCAGCGGACCGAGCAGCTCCCAGGTCGCCAGCAGCCGCGGCCGGGGCGAAGGTGCGGGAAGCGCAGAGAAGTCCGGCGCGAGGAAGGGATTCGCCAGCTGCCTCGAGATGACCGACTGGGGGACCACCTGACGCTCGGCCCTGAGGGAGGGGGAGGCGGTCGCGGTGGGCTCGGGCACGACGTCCGCGGGAGCCGGATCGAGGCCCGCCGCGAGGCGCAGCTCGCGCAGCACAGCTGCGGTCCCCTGGACAAGCTGCGCATCCTCGGTGAGCAGCGCGAGCAGCGAGCCGTCGCGCGCGGCGGCCCTCGCCAGGATCGTCGCGATGCCCTCGATGCGCTTGAGCTGCTCGGCCCGGCGCGACTCACCGGCCTCCGCCGACTGCACGCGGCTGCGCTCCTCGCGCACCAGCAGCGCGACGGCCTGGAACGTGCTGCGGGTCGCAGGTCGCACCCGGCCGCGCTGGACAGCCACATCGATGTCGCGCACAGCCTTGGCCAGCACTGGCACCATCCCGTCCCCGTCGCGCCCGCGGGGTCCGCGTGGCTGCTGTAGGGCGGACGCCGCGGCTCGGGGTTGACGCCGGTCTCGTGTGGCCACGCAGCTCTCCTCCGATGTCCTGGCACCGCGCCGTCCGACGACCCACCTGGAGGGCCGCCGCGACTGCTCGTCACTTCCGAGCAGTCGCCCACAGCCCGACAGGACCGACCGCTTCGTGCGTCCCGTCGAGACCGGGGCCCGTGCTGGCCCCGGTCCGACGTTCGACCCGAGCCGCCGGCCACGTCGACGAGCGACCCGACAGAAGGCGACCGGGCTCATTCGGTCGCCGACATCGACGACGACCACGTGGTCGCGCAGCGCGGTCAGGGAACGGGCATGTGCAGGAACTGCCGAGTCCGTGGTCGGACACGAGTAGACATCCTAGCCCGCGTGGGACCGGACCTGCCGCACCTGTCGGCCAGCATGAGCCAGGTGCTGGCCTTGCACCAGCTGACCGCGGGGTCCGGTACACGTACCTGACCCGACACGTGGCGGCAGCGGCTTCGTCCACAGATGCTCTCCGGAGGCCGCTCGTGTTGCGTGCGACGACAACGCTTGCTTGGTGCTGCCGCTCTGCCGACATGGGACGGGCTGAGAGTGCGGGTCAGCCTCGCAGGACCGGCGCGAGCTGAGCCGTGAGCTCGGCTGCCTGAGACATCGCGGCGTCCATCCACCAGAAGCCGTGCGCGGCGCCCTCGTACACCGTCGTGACCACGTCGACTCCGGCCGCGGCGAGGCGCTCCGCGTACGCCATGCCCTCGTCGCGCAGCACGTCCAGCTCGCAGACGACGACGGTCGCGGGCGGCAGGCCGGTCAGGTCGGGGGCGAGGAGCGGGGCTGCGCGCGGGTCGCGGCCGTCCACTTCGTCGCGCAGGTAGTGGTCCCAGAACCACACCATCTCCCGGCGGGTCATCAGCGGCCCGTCCGCGTTCTGCTCGTAGGAGGTGAAGGGCGTGCCGCGCGCCGGCAGCAGGCACGGGTAGAGCAGCACCTGGTGGTCGACCCGGACCGTGGGGTCGCCGCGCAGGGCCAGCGCGGTCGCTGCGACGAGGTTCGCGCCCGCGCTGTCGCCGACCAGCACCAGCCGGTCCCCGCTCGCGCCCAGATCGGTGCCGTGCTCGTGCAGCCAGCGGACGGCGTTGACGCAGTCGTCGAGGGGACCCGGAAACTTCGTCTCCGGCGCGCGCCGGTACTCCAGCGCGACGACGACGCAGCCGCTCTCCTGCGCAAGGCGCCGGCACGGCCGGTCGGCGGCCCGGATGCTGCCGAGCACCCAGCCGCCGCCGTGCAGGTACACGACCAGGGGGAGCGGCCGACCGGGCTCGGGGTCGTAGACGCGGGCGGGCAGCATGCCGGCCGCGCCCGGCACCAACACGTCGCGCACCTCGGCCACGTCCACCGGCGGCAACTGGACCCGGGTGACGCCCTCGAGCACCGCGCGGGCGTGCAGGACGCCGAGCGTGTCGTACGTCGGCACCGCCCGGGAGGAGAACTGGGCGACGAGCCGCATGACGTCCGGGTGCGGCGTCGGTGGCCCTCCGGTCGGGCCGGGGGTGGGTGGGGGCACCGGCCTATTGGATGTCCGCGACCAGCAGGGCCGGCGGCGTCGAGACGACGGTCATGCCGTGCAGCAGGACGTCCACGTACGCCTCCCCGATGGTCTCGGCGTCGGCGGTCGCCCGCTGCGGGTTGAACCAGCGATGGGTCCAGCTCACCATGCCTATGACGCCGAAAGCGAGGACCCGTGGGTCGGTGACGGGACGCAGCGTCCCCTCCTCGATGCCCTCCCGGACGATCGCCTCGACGGCCTCCTCGTAGCGCCGGTTCACCAAGCGCATCTGCTGCGCCCAGGCCTGCCGTCGCGCGGTGACGTGCCCGAGGTCCTCCTGCAGGTAGACGTAGAGGAAGGGGTAGTGGTCGGCGTAGGAGCACATGAGGCCGGTGACCAGCCGACGGAGCTTGACCGGCGCCGGGTCGTCGCTGTCGCGGATCTGCTGAGCGGTGACGAGGTTGGCCTTGACCACGTCGGTGACCACCTCGTCGAGGAGCTCCTCCTTGCTGCCGACGTAGTAGTAGAGCGTCGCCCGGTCGACGGCCACGGCGTCGGCGATGTCGGCCAGGCTCGTCCCCCGGTAGCCCTTCTCCTTGAAGACGGTGGCGGCGGCGCTGATGATCTCCGCGCGCCGCTGGTGGTAGCCGGCGCCCCGGCCGCGGCGGGCGGCCGCGCGCCGCCTGCCGATTTCGCTTTCCGGCCGCGGGGGGCTCACGTCGCACCCGGGCCCCGGCGCCGACGCTCGCGCCCGGCTCATGCGCCGGGGACCTGTACCGAAATAGGGGCGCCGATCGGCTCGGCCCCGAGGTAGACGCGTCGGACGGCCGGGTCGTCGCGCAGCTCGGCCGACGTGCCCTCGGCGATGACCCGGCCGGTCTGCAGCAGGTAGCCGCGGTCGGCGAGCTGCAGGGCCGCGTGCGCGTTCTGCTCCACAAGCACGATGATGATGCCGTCGTCGCGCAAGCTGGAGAGGGCAGCCATGATCCGCTGCACCATCTGTGGCGAAAGCCCCAGGCTCGGCTCGTCGAGCAGGAGAAGGCGCGGCCGGCCCATCAGCGCCCGGCCGATCGCCAGCATCTGCTGCTCCCCGCCGGACAGCGTGCCCGCCAGTTGCGTGCGGCGCTCGAGCAGCCGCGGGAACAGCTCGTACACCCGGCCGAGGTCCTCGCGGGCCCCTGCCTCGCGCCGCCGGACGTAGCGCCCGAGCACCAGGTTGTCCTCGACGGGCAGCGAGGAGAAGACCTGCCGTCCCTCGGGGACGAGCAGGCAGCCCTGCCGGACGAGGTCGGCCTGCTTGTCCTGCGCGGTGTCGTGGCCGAACAGCACAACCTTGCCCTCGCGCAGCCGCAGGGCCCGCGACAGGACATTGAGCATCGTGCTCTTGCCGGCACCGTTCGGCCCGAGAAGCGTCACGATCTCGCCCTCCTCGACCGCGACGTCGACCCCGTCCAGCACTCGGGCGCGTCCGTAGCTGAACCCCAGGCCGCGTACCTCAAGAGCGGTCATGGACCAGCGCCTCCTCGACCATCTCGGCGGGCACGTCGTGCGGCGTCCCGAGGTAGGCGGCGATCACGGTGGGGTCGTTCTGCACCAGCGACGGCGAGCCGACCCGCAGCGTGCGGCCGAAGTCCAGGACGTGCACCCGGTCGGCCAGGCTCATCACGAACTCCATGTCGTGCTCGATGAGCAGCAGCGAGATGCCGCGCACCCGCAGCTCGCGAAGGGTCTCGGCGAGGGCGAGTTTCTCGACCCGGTTCAGCCCCGCGCCGGGCTCGTCGAGCAGCAGCACCGACGGCTCGTGGGCCAGCGCGCGCGCCACCTCGACCAGCTTCTGCTGCCCGAGCGAGAGCTCGGTGGCCAGCTCGCCGGACAGGGCGGACAGGCCCAGCTCGGCGAGGATGGCGTCGGCGCGGGCGCCGAGCCGCTTCTCCTCGCGCCTTGCTCCCGGGGTGGGCAGGGCCGAGCGGACCATCCCGGTACGGCCGCCGAGGTAGGCCCCCACGAGGACGTTCTCCCGGGTGACCAGGCCCGCGAACAGGCTGGGCGTCTGGAAGGTGCGGGCCAGGCCGTGCGCGGAGACGACGTGCGCCGGGGCGTTCGTCACGTCCTTGCCACCGACGGAGACGGTGCCCGCGGTCGGCGGCAGATTGCCCGACAGCACGTTCATGAGGGTGGACTTGCCGGCGCCGTTCGGACCGATCACGGCGAGGATCTCCTGCGCGTGCAGCACGAGGTCCACCTCGGCGAGCGCGTGCACCCCGCCGAAGGTCTTGGTCAGCCCCTTTGCTTCCAGCACGACCTCGTCGGTGGGGCGGACGGTCGCCGCCGCCGGCACCGCCGCGGCGGGCGCGCTGCCCAGGGCCCGCAACGGGCCCTGCAGCGCCGGCACCCGGCGCAGCTGGCGCGCGACCGAGCCGAAGACGCCGGCGAGGCCGTCGGGGCGCAGCACCAGGACGAGTACGAGGATGATCCCGAAGACCAGCGTGCCGCCGGCCCCGACAGCGCGCTCGCCGAGCAGGCTCGGTAGGGACTTGTCGACGCCCTGCCGGATGACCTCGAAGGCGATTGCGCCAAGGAGCGGACCCCAGGGCGAGAGCAGTCCCCCGAGCACGACCGCGGCGAGCACGTCGATCGAGCGAAGGGGTCCGAACGGCGCCGGGCTGACGTACAGCAGCTGGTGGGCGTAGATCGACCCGGCGATGCTGCCGAGGAAGGCCGAACCCGCGAAGACGCGGGTCTTGGACCAGGAGACGTTGACGCCGCAGGACGCGGCGGCCGCCTCGTGGCTGCGCAGCGCCCGCAGGGCCCGTCCCTCGCGACTGCGCTTGATGTTGGACACCGCCCAGATGCCGGCGCCGAGCACGATCCCGATCAGCCAGAGCTGGGAGGTCAGCGTGGCGAAGTCCACGCCGAGCACGGACAGCGGCACGATCCCGCCGAACCCGCCGCCGCCGCCGGTGAGCTTGAGGTTGCTGGCGAGCTGGAAGAAGATCTCGGTGAGCGCGAGGGTTCCCATGGCCAGGAAGTGGCCGCGGAGCCGGAAGATCGGCTTTCCCAGCAGGTACGCCAGGGCGGTGGCCACGCCGGCGCTGGCGACCAGCGCGAGCCCCGCGGGCCAGCCCTGCTTCACGGTAAGCAGCCCGCTGCCGTAGGCGCCGATGCCGAAGAAGGCTGCCTGCGCCAACGAGAACTGGCCGCCGAGCCCGGTCACGAGGACCAGGCCCAGGGCGAGCAGGGCGCTGATCCCGACGCCGACGGCGACCCCGAGGTAGTACGAGTCCAGGCTCGACGTGAGGACGGCGAGCAGGAGCAGCCAGCCGGCGGCCGGGAGCACCGCGCGGGCGGCGGTCAGCAGCGGCGCCGGCAGGCGGTCCTGCAGGCGCTCTGGCGCGGCTCCGGCCACCTGCTCAGACACGCTCGGCCACCCGGTTCCGCGTCAGCCCCGTCGGACGGGCGACGAGCAGCACGAGCAGGACGCTCAGCACGATGGCCTCCTGGTAGGCGGGGGAGATCTGCGAGGCGGAAAGCGCCTCGACGATGCCGACGAGCAGGCCGCCGACGATGGTCAGGCCGATCTTGTCGAACGCCCCGAGGATGGCGGCGATGAATCCCTTCAGGGCGAGGACGAGGCCGGCGCCGGACGAGGCGAACGTGAGCGGGGCCGAGGCCGCCCCGAACAGGCCGGTGATGCCTCCGCTGATGGCGAAGGCCAGCGCGGCCATGGCGACGACGTCGACGCCCACCACGCCCGCGGCGTAGCGGTTGATGGCGCAGGCGCTCATCGCCCGGCCGGTCATCGTCCTGTCGAAGAAGTACTTGAGCGCCGCGTAGGTCACGGCGGCGAGGGCCAGCAGCCAGATGCTCTGGCGGGAGAGCGAGGCGCCGCCGATCTCCAGCGGGGCGCCACCGGTGAGCGGTGGGACGGAGTAGGGCTGTGACCCGAAGAGCAGCTGCGCGACCGAGCGCAGGACCAGTGCCGCGCCGAGGGTCGCGATGGTCTGCACCAGCAGGCCCTGGTTGCGCAGGGGGTGGATGACCAGCCCGTAGAGCAGGAGCCCGGCGAGCGCGCCGACCACGGCCCCGACGGGCAGCGACAGGATCACCGGCAGGCCGCGGACGGCCACGACGGCTCCGAACGCCCCGAGCATGGCCAGCTCGCCCTGGGCGAAGTTCACCATGCCGGTGATCCGGTGGACGATGACGAAGCCGACGCCGACCATGGCGTAGACGATCCCGACCGACAGGCCGGTGAACAGGTCCTGGAGCACCCGGGAGCCTCCCCTTCTCGCGCAGCGTGGGTGCGGACCGGCAGGGCGCGGCAGGGGGCCCGCGCCCTGCCGGGCGGGACTAGCTGGAAGCCTCGACGACGTACTTGCCACCCACGACTTTGAGGATGGCGAAGCCCTTCGTGCCGGTCGTGCCGTGCTCCATCGGCGTGTAGTCGTAGACGGCGACGACGCCGTTGATCGGGTCGATGGTCTCCAGGGCGTCGCGCACGGCGTCCCGGGCCTTGGGCACGTCCGACCCGCTCGGATTCGCCTTCTCGATGGCAGCCACCATGACCGTCATCGCGTCCCAGGCGCCGGCGCCGAACTGGCTCGGCAGCTCGCCGTACTTGGCCTGGTAGCTGCTGGCGTAGTCGTTGATGGCGGCGTACTGCGGGTCGTCCTTCGCCACGGCATCGGCCGCGAGGATCTTCGAGCCCTGCACGAGGGTGCCCTCCGCGGCGTCACCGGCAAGCTTGATGTAGGCGGTGCTCGCGGCACCGGGCGACTGGAACAGCTGTGCCTTGAGGTTGATCGCCTTTGCGTTCTTCGCGACGACCGCGTTGGCCGGCGACACGGCGTAGACGATGAGCGCCTCCGGGTTGTCCTTGGCGAGGGCCTGCAGCTGCGGGGTCACGTCGGTCGCGGCCGGCGGGAAGGGCACGGAGGAGGTCACCTCGAGGCCGAGCTCCTTGGCCATGGCCGGCATCGCCTCGGCCGGGGCCTGCCCGTACGCGTTGTTCTGGAAGATGATCCCGACCCGGTTGGTGCCCATGTCCTTGAGGTACTGGAGCTGGGCCCGCAGGCCGTCGAGCGGGCTCGGGAACTCCTTGAACATGTACTTCGTCGGCGGGGCCACGATGCCCGGCGCCCCGGCGATCGTGATGGTCGGCACCTTGAGCGAGTCGACGATCGGCTTGGCCGCGACGCCCTCGCCCGAGGAGCTCGGCCCGACGATGGCGATGACGTTGTCCTGGGTGGCGAGCTTGCGGACCGCGTTGACCGCCTGGCTCTCGTCGCTGGTCGTGTCGACGTAGACAAACTGGACCGGGTGGCCGTTGATGCCGCCCTTCTTGGTGAGCTGCTCGGCGTACAGGTCGAGCGACTTCTTCTGCGGCTCACCGATCGCGCCCGAGACCCCCGTCAGGGCGAGAGCGACACCGATCTTGTAGGGCGTCTTGTTCCCGCCCCCACCACCGCCCGAGCTGGCCGAGTCGCTGCCGCCGCAGGCGGCACTGACCAGCGCCACGGCAGCGACTGCTGCCGCCACCTTGATCCTGCGCACTGCGAGTGAAGTGCCCACCTGGTCTCCTTTGTAGATCTTTTGTAGAAGCGCGTCCCGGGGCGCCTGTGCCCCGAGCCCGTCATGCACCGCGTACGACTGCTCCGCACGGCACGGAGGGCGTATCGCAGGGCCTCCACCAGCGCCGGGAGCTGGCGTTCAGTGGCGGTTCTGGCCACTGCCGGGCGGGCGTGGGAGCGAATGTGTCACGTGTCACAAGATCGTCAACTAGCTAGTTGACGGATCTGGAGGACTCCGAGCGGTAGCGCCCGAAGAGCAGTCAACAGCGGCGTTGTACGCCGGAGCGCGATGCTTCGGGACGCCCCCGCGGCCAGCTCCGCTCGAGGACGGGGACGGCCGCTCGACCTCGTGACACCTCGACCTCCTGACAAGACGCACCGGCCGCTACCCAGAGGCGGGACGCGACGTCAGTTGCCGTTCAGCTCTGAGTCCCGTCGTGCACGAGGGACGCGAGGTGCACACGCGCTACTCCCCCCGCCAGACCGGCGCCCGCTTCTCGACGAAGGCGGCGGCGCCCTCCTTCGCGTCGGCGGAGTCGACGACCTCCAGCAGCAGCGCGGTCTGGCGCGCCCAGACCTCTGCGGGCGGCCAGGTGGGTGACTCGCTGAGCAGCTTCTTCGTCGCGCGTACGGCCAGCGGGCCGTTCGCGGCGATCTCCGCGGCCAGTGCGCGCGCCCCGGCCAGCGCTCCACCCGGCGAGGTCAACTGGTTGACCAGGCCCCACCGGTGGGCGTCGACGGCGGTCATGGGGCGGCCGGTGAGGGCGTGCTCCATCGCGATCTGCGGCGGGACCAGTCGGGGCAGCCGCACGAGACCCCCCGAGCCGGCGATGAGGCCGCGCCGCACCTCTGGCAGGCCGAAGGCCGCGTCATCGGCGGCGACGACGAGGTCACAGGCCAACACCAGCTCGCAGCCGCCCGCCACCGCGTGCCCCTCCACCGCAGCGATCAGCGGTGTCGCCGGCGGACGCTCGGTGAGCCCGGCGAGCCCGCGCCCCGCCACCTCGGGCCGCTCGCCGGTGAGCAAGAACGCCTTGAGGTCCATGCCCGCGCTGAACGTGCCGCCAGCCCCGGTGAGGATGCCGACCACGAGCGTGGGGTCGGCATCGAGCTCGTCGAGCGCGTCGGCGACGGCGTGTGCCGTCGCGGAGTCCATGGCGTTGCGCAGGTGCGGCCGATTGAGCGTGATGACCAGGGTGCCGCCGTCGCGCTCGACGAGCACCGGCTCAGGCATGCGGCGCCGTCTCACGGAGTGTGCGCGCGGTGCCTAGACGGTCGCGCGCGACGCGGCCGCCGACCACGCGGCCGCCCTGCACCTGCACCAGACCGGCGGCGTTGAGCACCGCGGTCTGGCCGACCAGGTCGTCGAGCCCGTCCAGGCCGCCCAGGTAGCGGCCAGTCTGGACGGCGGAGAAGGCCACCTGGTCGCCCGCCGAGAACAGCTCCGAGACCTCGCACGACGCGACGTCGAGCAGTCGCTCGGCGGGCTGTCCCGTGGCCTCGTCGTCGCAGACCACCTCGGCGCTGCGCAGGTCGGGCCCCGCTAGCCAGGCGCGCACGACCTCCTCGGCCGTCGGGTCGGCGGGCTGCGGCACGGTGTCCCATGGCGCGGGCGTCGGTGCGGCGATCGGGTCGCAGACCCTGGACTCGAGCTGGCGCCGTCGGCCGTAGTAGTCCTCCTCAGCCCAGCAGTGCGTGAGCCGGCTGCCGTCGCTGCGGAAGAGCGAGACGCCGGACCAGGCCGCGGTGCGGCCACCCAGCCGGACGGACGCCCCGGACTCGGTGAAGACCAGCGCCACGCGGTCCCCTGAGGCGATCACCTGGTGGGCGGTGACCAGCAGTCCGGGGTAGCGGCTGAGCTGCGCGAGGGTTGCGGGCACGTAGGTCGCGCGCGGTCCGAGCAGGTAGCCGCCGATGAGCAGCGTGTACTCCGGGGCGAGGACGTCGTCGCAGGCCTCGGCGTGCTGCCCGCCCAGCCAGTCGACCGCCCAGCGCCGCACGAGCGCCACCGTCGGCGTGCTCACCAGGCTCATGGCGCCGGGCTAGTAGCTCTTGGGCAGCCCGAGGCTGTGCTGCCCGATGTAGTTGAGGACCATCTCGCGGCTGACCGGTGCGGTGCGCAGCATCCGCGCAGTGAACCAGAGGTCGGAC
>JAABUN010001864.1_pt1 | contig 42112 bp, 34 predicted proteins | sample 5559311 | NCBI WGS metagenome assembly JAABUN01 (sample SAMN10711877, study PRJNA513370) | rock metagenome | isolation source: Antarctica rocks | place: Antarctica: Victoria Land, Siegfried Peak sud
GTCGCCGCCCCGCCCGACGTCGGGGCCGTCTGGCACTGGTCCCGCTGGCGTCGCCGCCACCAAGCCATCGCCCGCTTCTACCACTACCTCCGCCGTACCGCCCGCCAACTACAACTGTAGTACTAGGTTCGGCGCTCGCCAATTGATCGTCAGATACGTTAAGAACGGATCACTCAACATCATTGGATTTCATCCGAAATGGATGAAGGCCTACCCGCCCCGGGTTGTGATGACGAAGGGTTTTGCACATACTGCGGCCGATACCGGATCCCTTTGCCATATATGGTTTCGAAGGCCTCGCGGCCTAAGCTCCGTCGGAGCCGAAGTAAAGCATTGTCGACTTGCCGACCCGAAAGTGACGCATCTCCCCATATTTCTTGGAGTAATTGGTCATACGGAATTAGCATGTCGGGGTGCTGTTGAAGATAGGCTAGCAGTCGACCCGCAGCACTGTGCTGACCCTGTTGGGGGACACTGGGGGAAGAGGCTGATTGCCCATATAACCTGACGTAATAAGCAAAAAGGAGGGGGCCAATCCGATAGCCATTGCCTTCTTCCTGCAGAAGGAACCAAGGGATCAGTCTATCGCTAGCAACGCGCGTGACCCTTGGTATTGGCTTGCCTGAAGTCACCATATCAAGTAAGAGGTTTTGCTCTTCGCCCGTTAGCTGCTCCCATAAAACTTGAAAATCGTTTCTGAGGCCCCGCTGTTTGGCGAGCAATTTATGGGCCAGTTGGTTTCCACGCTCGGAGGATAATTTCAGGATCCGTAATTCTTCTGAAGGTAGCTTCATTTCTTTGAGACTCTCTGCAATGCGTAGCAGGAGCCCAGGGATTCCACCGGAGAGGGAAAATGCGCACTCGGGGAGAGAAGATGCGAACTCAGCTGACTCCTTATCATGGTTATTGCAGATCAAAGTGCGCGCTTCCTCGAAACTCAACGGCTCAAGGTCGCGCAGTTCACAGTAGCGCTCTAAGGGTGACCAAATTGCATTCTCGCGCTTCAGTGGCGCCCATGGCTCCTCCGTCGCGAAGACTGCCGGTATAATGGGCAGCTCGCCCCTTAGAGCTATCTCGTCCGCTCTAGAAAGACCCTGATACACGCTATCAAAGTCATCGATCAGGAGCACAAACCGTAACTCGCTGTCTCGTATGAGTCCAACCAGTGTCTGTAGGTCCCCGCCACTGCTAGCCTCAATTGGCTGAAACGTACTGAACGCTGCCCGCCTAACACTCGTCAGGGCCTTGCTTAATGCTGCCTGGATTCGTGGCAAGGCCTGCTCACCATCCCACCCGCCAAGATCGAGGTATACAGGAATCGTTTCAGGCAGAGTGGAAGTATCCCAGCCGATTTGGGCACCCCAATCACGCAACTTCTCTCCATCTTTCAGGAGGGTTGCCATTTGTTGTAGAAGCGTGGTCTTGCCCATCCCCTTCAACCCAAAAATCCCATACGAGTCAGGGAAGTCACGTGTAGTACCTATTAGGAGCTCTCTCAAGAGCTTTGTACGGCCGATCAGATTTGTGCCAACACTAATCTTATTCATAGTTTCCCTTCAATGGGGTAATAATTTGCTTTTGGGTTGGGATAGCGATGTATCAACCACTTGCCGAACAAAGGGACGGTAAAGGCGTAGCGAGGTTTCCCTTTATCGTCATGCCGCTTGAGTACCCCCAAATCTATCAGCGTCTGGAGGTCGCGCCTAAGTTGGTACCCCGAGTCATCATACAGAGAGGGCTCCGCATTGTTAAGTATTTCTGGTAATGTTACTGGATTCTCCCCATCGGATGTAGACCACGCTATGGATTCAAGCACTCCTAAGCGCACCACGGGCGCGCTAAAGTAGAGTGGTTCAAACTTGCCGCGCCGTGTGACTAGCGTCTGGGCGATTTGGTTAACTTCGTCAATTCCTACTCGGAATTGCTTGCTAGAGCGAAAAGACTGGAAATCTTTGAAAAGTTCGGAGAGCAGAGATTGAAGATAATATGGATAGCAACCACTTAGATCAAGCAGGCGCTGAATAGCGTCGTGGCTGAATTCGGCTGAACCAGCCACCGGCTCTGTGATCAACTTCCGGGCACCATTACGACTGAGTTCGCCGAGCTGATGGAGAACCGCCGCTAGACGTAGGGAGCTTGTCCGCGGCCCATTGCGGAATGCGCTAGTTGGCGCGTGTATTCCTAAAATTATTATAGGCCCGTTCGGCATTTCGACTAAGCCATGGAGTTGCTGGATCACTACTCGCGCTTCCTCATCGGGCCACTCCTCAGTATCAATGTGTGAAAACTCATCGATGATAAATATCGGTCTTATTTCAGCGTGATGTTCGCTAAAATGAGTGAATTCATCTTGGAATATTTCATAAGCACTTAGTCCATACTTTACGTCGGGTGCAACTCGTCGAGCATTACTTTCCGCTGGACTAGCGGCGACAAGTCCTTGCCATATGGCGGTCCAGAAGCCGTCCTCGCTGAATTTTCGAATACCTTCAACTAAGATCGGTAGGTATGCCTGTGCATCCGGCGGCTGCTGGCGCACTAGGTGTGAGCGTAAAAAGTGGAATAGTGATGTCTTGCCAATGCCGGTTGGACCAGTGACGATTACCAGACTAGAGTTCTTGCACGCCGCGGTAATTTCACGGACATCATCCTGTCGACCGAAGAACCATTTTAGAAGGCGACCAGTTAGAGGGCTCTTGGTATACGGGTTTGGCAAGTCCGCCCTAGGCTGTAACATCGCGATCTCAACTGGGGAGAGCTTGGAGAGTGTGACACTGAGCGTGTCGCTAGCACTCAATTTGTCCACAAGCTGCTGGATTGTAGCAAAATCACGACTAGTGAGCATACAATCAATTTCCACAGACTCATCGGCTCTGGCGTTAGCCGCAAACGATTGGATGTATAACCCTTTGTCATATAAGCTGTAAATTATCTTAAGAACGCTCTCTAGTAGCATAGGCTGGTCAAATGTTTCGATAGTGAGACGGAATGCCTTTTGCTCGCTATGGACTAATTTCCACATTAAGGCAACTTTGTCCCCACCTGTTCGCTCAAAGCGGGGCGACGTCTCCTGTGGAGAAATAAGCAACCTTCCCATGGGCCCATTTGGAGACGGAAGCCACTTGCCAACGATAGGCTGGCCCGGTCTCACATAGATACGTTTTCCATGCTCCGTCACGCCGGGCATAAAACGGATTCGAGGTAGGGGATGGGTTAAAGATTCCCCCTTCTCGGTAACGATATTAGGGACTAGTTGTTGGGCAATTAACCTATTCACTAACTCTTTAGCCTTGATATCATGCCGACTAGCACTCAACTCAACAAACAGCTGCTTGACATTCTGGAAAGCTAACATGGCTGCCGTGAGTTGCAGGAAGCGATCCACCTCTGACGCGGGAAGTTCCATCAACCCATGCTTACGTTGATACTCATCTAGTCTGGAATCGAAAAACATTCGTCCCCGAGTTGCTGGCGACAACCGATCTTTAAGTACACGCTTGATCTCACGCCTCGCGCTGGGGGTTCTAACGATAGACAGCCACTCCTCCTTTGGGCCCGGAGATGATCGATCAGTTTCCACTCGTACAATACTGCCGCAAACAAGCCGTTCAGATAGGTCAATAGCATGGCGATTAACCTGGATGCTGACACAATGATTTCCTATTTCCCTATGAACAGCATATGCAAAATCGAGCGCGGTGCTACCAATGGGAAGAAGATAGAGTTGACCAAGAGGGCTGAAGACATAGATAGAGGGCTCAGAGTTGCGTGACCCGACCGGAAAATTTTTAACTATCTCCCGTATATTGGAGTACTTTGCGGGATGCCACCATGTCAGCCCGTTTACAGCAAGATCAGAATCTATGTAGCGGGTAGCCACTATTCCAAGGCGATTGATCATTGCAGCAGATTCGGAACATATTTGTACCTCGATTGTGGTTTGGCTCGTCCTATTTAGAGGGTTTATATAATCGAAGCAGAGAACCTCTGCTTGATAGCCATTGAATTTCTTGGGGCTTGCCACCGCGGATTGAAGGAGACACACTGAGGACTTCTGGCTGAGGGGAGTCCATAGCTTTGCCACCCTTTGCGCAACTTGAGCGCACTCCCTTTCTACCTCTACCAGGATTGTGAACCGAAGCTGGTTTACTATGGCTTCAACTGAAGCTCCTAGCGCCCACCTTCGTTCAACAGAATGGGGGGTTAGATGCCGGCTCTTAACTCTAGCGGAGATACCAAGCTCGCGTAGGAGGGCCACTAGCTGATCCTCAATGACCCCACGACTGTGTTGGTGAAGTTCGTCCGCAGTGGCTATTTCCTGGATTCTTGCATTATAAATTTTCGGACTCGTGATTCGCAAACAAGTATTTGCAATGTCGCGACGAAGTTCCCAAAGTCCGAGTATTTGCAAAACGGGCAAGAGTAAATCAGCAATACATTCCGCCAGTTGAGCGCTTTTGGGAAAAGCATTTGCGTCGGATGTGTGGAGTCTTGCAACTTGACGAGCCACAAACACAAGGAGTGGGGACGAGTCAACAATATACGCCAGGCGAAACAACTGTTGCTGGAGCTTGTTCAGCTTCAAAGACTTACTATTCAGCTGTGACATTAGGATAATCGAGGATAGCTCCCCCTCGAGGCTCCGTATATCCTCTAAAATCAGCGCCTCTTCCGGACTCGTTGGGGGTTCTATAGGTCTCTCATCTGACATAAGTTTATTAGCTGCCTGAATCATAAACTGCGGCGCACGCCATGCATCGAGCAAAAAAAGACAAATGTTGCTATTGACTGGAGGAATGAGCAAAGAACTCATTTCCCTTCCTCCTGCTACTTCCAAAACGCCAATTACACGTTCATCTTACGCTAAAAATTCCCTTTCCGCAAGGAGCTTAGCCCCTGGTTTTACAACGTGAGTTCCTGAACAGCGCCCGCGCTTGCTGTCAGCGAAGGCCGAAGTAGCGCCAGATGCAGCATCGTCAGCACATGATGGCGCAGCACGATAATCCAGCGCTGATGCCAATCTCACGTTGTAAAACTAGTGCGCCATTCCTGAAGTACGGTCCACATACGAGGGCGCATACGTACTGGACAACATGCCAGGATTGTGCTCGGTAGTGCCGATCCTTATCTGCACCGCAAATGAGGAACGGCGCACTAGTTAGGCAAAGTAGAAAGTAGTCGCACTGCTAATAGAGCAAGTCCTACTTCGGAAACAACCTTCGCTCAAGAAAAATACTCCAATTTGTTTGCGGTTGACAAACAATTGAGTAATTTGATACATTGTAGTAAGTGTCGAAGTGGTCCTCCTTGGGAGGAGTCGAGTGGATTGCTTGATGCCAGTTAATAGTCTAAGACCCAGGGTCGCTGAGGAAAGGAGTCGGACAATGCTTCTCCATTCGCACCAGTGGTATTTGGCCCGCCACCCGCCGCGCCATAACCGAAGGGCCGGATCGCGTTCACCCCGACGCTGGTGTTGCCGGTTTCATTCTCAGTACGCAACTGGCGACCATAACCTCTCATTGGTGTGATCGGAGGGATCAGATGGACCAGAATCATATTGCTGCGCTATTGGCAGCACCCGTCATTATCGGGGTTGCCACAGTTGCCGTACGATCTTGGCAGGATCAACGAAAGCTAACGGCCGCGCGCCGCCAACCGCTGCCGGGCGGAGCGGTCGGTGTCAGTGAATCGCTGCAGCGTCGTCGATTCGACCGGTCCGGCCGGATTATGCTCGTACTGGGCGGCTCATTCGGGGCTGGCTGGGGCACCCTGGAGCTCAACATCCTCGCTCAGTCCGGCCTTGACGGGGCGATCGGTTGTATCCTCGGGCTCGAACTCGATACCAACGGCGCGGATAGGCTCCGCAAGCAGATGCCGCCTTGCTTCGGTGACCGTCTTGAGATGATGGAATGTCGCGAGTTGAGTGGGGGACTCGGTAACCGCTCGCCGGAAGAAGTCAACGCCCTTCAAAAGGTCTGGGGACCGTCGTTGCGGCGTGCCGTTGATGCGGCTGCGCAGCGGCACCAGTGGCTGCAGAACGCTGCGCCAGGCTTGATCTTGGTGGCATACGGTCCAGGTGGCCAGGCGATGCTCAGCGCTGCGGCGATCGAGGCCTTGCGCGGGCAGTTCCCCGAGGCATACATTGCGGCCATCACCATCCTGCCGAATGATAGTCTCCTGCGGGGGAGGGTCCCGCAGATTCACGCTGCGATGCGGCGGGCGGGGGTGGCCGTCACGTTCATTGCCGATAATCTGCAGGATGTGGTCCGGAACGACACCGCGTCGGCGGTCGGCATCGCTGCCTTTATCGCGAGCGGTGCAAGTGGGGACGCGGTGACGGAGTTCAACAACGCTCTGCGCCTCCTCGGCCGGGGACTCATCGCGTTCAAGGCTTCTATCCGCCAGGTGCCGGCCCACGTTCACCAACCGCACCCGCAGATGGAGCCGATCTTCTACGTCTGGCGCGATCTCCACCAGATGGCCATGCGTACCGCGCTAGCAGAAATTCAGGGCACGGATGGCACGTCGATCGGCACCATTCGCGATGCGGCCAAGGATCGGGTCGCGACCCCCCCCGTCCGCTTCGACTTCGTCGCGACAGCGGTCTACCCCGAGCATTTGAAGGCGGCCGAGGACGACTTGGTCGAGGGGTTCTTCGGGCCGGGCCGCAGCCGGGCTGATCACCACCTGCAAGTCATCTCGATCGGCACTGGGATCGGCGATAGCACCAAGGGCGTGCGCTGCCCGGTCGTGGCCGTCTCCTTCCGCCCGCTCGCGGATGAAGATGGCTGGCTTGCACAACTGGCGCGGCCTCAAAATCCCGCACATCCGGGGGGCCTCATCGATGCAACCGTGCCGAAGATCGTTCCGCTCAGCGAGGAGGATCACCATGTCGCCTAGCGATTATCGCGACGTCAAGGACCAGACAACCAAGGAGCCAAGCACCAGCTTGGCTCCCGCCGATCGGCGCTTCCGCATCGTCGGCGGTGGCCTCGGCGCGCTGCTTCTACTTGCCGTGCTCGGCGTCGGCATCGTTCTCAGCGAGGGCGGAAAGGACCCGCCACCCGCACCCTCGCCCGCGACAGTCGAGTTGTCCACCCCCGAATCCGGCTGCCGCGCGGCCCGTGATATCCTGGCGCTGATCGGGGACTACGAGCGCGCGGCGAAGTGGCAACAAGCGGCCGATGCGGCGGTCATCGCTCTCGACTCCGCCGACCTGTGCCCCGGCCACCGCTCAGCGCTAGCGGCGAAGGCGGTCCATGCTGGCGTCGAGGCCCTGTTCGCCACGTCTGCTGCCACCGACCCGGCAACGCAGCGACAACAGGTCGACCGCTACGTTACCCTGCATCGCCTCGCGGAGCGGTATGTCGTTACCTTCCCGCTCAGTAATCGGCAAGCCGCCGAGCGAGCGCGGCAGGGCAGTTGGTTCCTCCTTTCCCTACGCGCGTGGGATGACGGCCTGGCGAGCGGCGAGATCAGCTCTGGTGATCTAACATTTGTCCGGTCATATTACAGTAATCTCTACGACCTTGGTTACTGGTGGACTCAACCCGGCGCGACGACGCGCGACGAGGGTATGCAACTGTTGGCGACGGCGAACGCGATCGATCAGCGGTACATGCTGGGCGACGGCCAGGGGCTGGGTCGCCTCCGTCAACTCCTCGGCGAGGACGGCGTGGCGCGGATCGCGCCACTGCCCTGCCCGCTCCTGCCTGTCTCAGCGCCGGGCGACCAGCCCGGCGCATCGCGCTGAGCATGCCCTGCTCCGCCCGCCACCGATGTCTATCGGGGACGGGCGGTCCCATTTTAGTGGCGCTTCACCGACTATCGGGTGTGGAACGACAAAAACTACACCGAAATTGGAAAAGCGGCATGGGTACACAGGGCGTGCGCGAGCACCCCGATCATGGGAGCCTCGCTCGTTATGTGGGCATTGGAGGATTGCTCGATCGCCGCCCGCCGCTGAAGTATGCCGTCGTGCATCGTGGAACCGTGTCGCGCTACCTCAATGCCACCTTCGTGGCCCAGATCGGGCGGTCTCATTACGACACCTGGAGCCGACGACGTGGGTCGGCATGTTGGGCACCAAGTCGCCGACGATTGCAAGGTGTAACTTGTCTCGCCTCTCTGCGGCTACTAGTTTCCATTGCCCGATGACAAGCGATCGTCACCAAGCGTTCCCCGCGTCAACCGATTGCCCGGACCTATCGCTCCCGCCCTGCGCGGTGTGCCGCCTCTGTCTCCGTACACATCGCAAACGTAAACCAGCTACTTCGCTGCGAAGGAGTGTCAAAATGATAACGCGTGACTCGCGACAAGCGCCTCCCGTCGATCGACTCTTCAGTCCTGCGGAGCGCTGGGGGTTACGGTGGCGCGATATGACCCCCTATTTCCGACCGTTCCTGGTTCCGCAACCGATAAATCTCTTGCGTCGGCTACAGCAGCAAACGAGCGGAGACGATGAGCAATACCGGCGTCGACAACGTATTGCGCTGGCCATTGTATGGCTAGGCCTCTTCTGGGCGTATCCCGGATTTGCAGGCTGGCTCGTTGCTTTGCCCGTGGCCGTAATCATCATCACCATGTTGCTCCAGCAGGCGGCAATAAACCGATGGGTGGCCGCGAGGCAGGCTCATGAGTGTGCTGAGCGGGCATTTATGAACAGTCAGCCAGAATGGGGTGCGGTGACCGCTCTACCTTCGACGCGTCGGCTCAATGTATATGGAGGGACGCCGGACGGTTGGGAAGCGCTGCTCACAACCTTCGGTGCCTCATGCCTCGGCAGCCAAGGGAATCACCTGACCGTCATCGATTTGTCGGAACTCGCCGTCGCCGGCGAACTCTGCAACCTCACCACACGTTGGGGGGGCAGCGTCAAGGTCATGAGCCTGCCCGAGGACCTCGCCGAGTTCGATGTGTTGACCGGCCTGTCAGCACCGGAGATTAGGGATATCCTGATTGAAGTCCTCGAAGGTGACGAGAAAGGTGATACCTCGGTTCGCAGTCGTGCGCTATCCGACCGCGTGCTTGGGGCGGTCTGCGACGTCCTGCACCCATGTGTGACCCTCGATCGGCTCCTAGCCGCGTTGCGGGCAATCCTCGGCCAGGAGCCGGTGCCGCCCGCCGAAGGCGGTCTGCTGTCGCCAGACGAATGGCTCGCGGCCAAAGGACTGTTCAAGGACGAGGCACGTCGGGAGGCACGGGAGCGCGTCGCGGCGCTGGAAGGTGAACTCTATCAGTTCAAGGGACTGGGGGCCAACATGCCATCGCGGGGGCACCAAGACCACCAGTTACGATGCATTGCCCTCACCAGCTCCGGCCTGCGGGTGGGAAACGATTATCTGAAGCGTCTGCTGGTGCAGGTGCTGATTCGGTCATTCCGGAGCTCAACGGGGCGCGCCCCCGACTCGGAGGTCTACGTCATTGTGGGGGCCGACGCGATTGAGCGGCGGTACCTCGAACAACTCTCGGAACTCAGCCGTCGACGCGGCGTTCGCCTGATCTATCTGTTCAGCAGATTGCGCCAGGAGGCTGGCGAACTGCTGGGCGAAGGCGACTCCGCAGCCGCCTTCATGCGGCTGGGGAACCCCGACCAGGCGAAGCGAGCGGCAGAGTACATCGCCAAGGATTACAAGTTCGTACTCGGCCAACGCACCACCAGCACGAACCATGCGGTCACGCACACCGATACTACTACCGAAGGAGGGGGAGACCAACGCAACCACTTCCCGCATTACGGTCGCTCGACGACGCGGAATTGGAATGTCTCGAAGAGCATTGCGGAGGGTATCACCACGGGGACGAGCGAAACGACGACTCGGGTACATGAGTACGCCGTCGAGCCGAAAACCTTGCAACAACTGTCGGAAATGTCGATAGTCCTCGCACAGCATGACGCAGCCTACGGCGGCACGATTGTGACGTTCTGCGATTGCAACCCAGACCTGCTCACGCTGCCCCGGGTCTCGACCGAGCCACTGACCGAGCCAAGCAGACCATAGCCCACACTCCGACCTGCGATGTTACCTGTGAACTTCTGGCTTTGCGCGATGCGCATGTGAGGAGAGGCGAGGGATCGTGATGCTGTCGACACTCAACTTCTGGTGGGTTACCGAGGTACTGGACCGCAAGCAGCCCGAGCACGATCCTGTCATCATCCCACCGTCCGTGGCCCCCTTAATCAGTGCATTTTCCGAGGGGGAGACCGTCGCCGTTGCCTGGCTCAGGGTGGAAGGGCGCCAACCGCTCGAAGTATTGGTTGGCGGCGATAAGAGCATCGGTTCGCGGGCGCAGGCGTCTGGTGCTGGCGATCGCGGTCGGCTGATCTACCCGTTGGGTGGCTATGGGCAGCGGCGCGAGCGCGCCGCTGTCGAGGCCACACTCGCCAGGTTTTCGCATTGGACGCGCTGCGGGATCGTCCACTCGATAAGACTAGACGCGCGGCGCGACGATGGGCAGCACAAAGCGAAGACCGAGACTAACTTCGAGGACTATGTTGCGCACCTGCACGCCACACCATTTGCCTGGCTCGTCGTGGGCGTGCCGGTCGCGCAAGCGGTCATCGGGGCCGAGGTGCAGACGTTGGAGCGCGAGATTCGCGTCCTGGCCGAGGACAGGGATAGCTCGCCGCGGAATCGGGTTATTCTCGAGGGGTATGAGCGGCGGCTGCGCGAACTAATCCAGGCGCGCTGGCAGGGCTTGTGGACGATGCACGTCCTGGTCGGCTCCGTCGGGGAGGAGGAGACGAGGCGCGTCGCCGCGCTCCTCAGTGCCGGCATGGATATCCGGGATAGCGACTACGCTCTGGTGCCCGGCAGGTCGTGTGCGCCCTTCGATCGCTGCCGACTGGATACGACGCAGGGCGATCACCAACATGGCGCGTCTCCTTTCCATGTAACGAGCGAGATACTGGCACGCGTGGCGCAGCTACCACGTCGCGAACTATCCGGGATTCGGCTGGTAACGCCGCACACCTTCGACGTGACGCCGGAACAATCGGGCCAGTTGGTGCTCGGCGAAGTCCTCGACGCCAATCTCACCGAGGTTGGTGCCTTCAGAGTGCCGCATGCCACCCTCAACCGGCACACATTCGTCTGCGGTGCGCCCGGTGCGGGCAAATCGCAGACCGTGCGCTCCATCCTTGAGCACCTCGCGACCGGATCTGAGCCGATCCCCTGGTTGGTTATCGAGCCGGCAAAAGCCGAGTATGCGCGGATGAGCGGCCGTCTCGGCCCTCGTTATCCGGTGCTGGTGATCCGCCCAGGGGACCTCAATGCCCCGCCCGGTTCCATCAATCCGCTCGAGCCTGAACCGGGTTTCCCCCTCCAAAGCCACCTTGACCTCGTTCGCGAACTCTTCCTGGCCGCCTTCGAGAGCGATGAGCCATTCCCCCAAGTTCTGGCTAGGGCGCTGACGGAATGCTACACCGCTGCCGGGTGGGATCTGGTTTCCAGTCGGCAGCGCCCCGCGCACAAGCCGAAGTTCTTCGCCGACGATCCGGATCGGCCGGTGCGCGCGCGTTATCCGACCCTGGGCGAGCTCCAAGTCGCGGCGCGACGCGTCGTCAACAACATCGGTTACGGGGAAGAAGTCAAGGCGAACGTCCGCGGTTTTGTTGATGTGCGCATCGGGAGCCTGCGCGGGGGGCGGCCGGGTCGATTCTTCGAAGGCGGGCACCCTCTCGACATTGGAGCCTTACTGGCAGGGAACGTCGTGCTCGAACTGGAGACAATCACCAACGACCAGGATAAGGCGTTCCTGATCGGCGCGGTGCTGATTCGCATCATTGAGCATCTCCGGGTAAACTACGGCAACACTGGTCCCCATAAGCTCCGACATCTCACCGTGATCGAGGAAGCGCATCGCCTTCTCAAGAATGTGCATGAGGGACCCGCAGCCGCGGCCGTGGAGCTCTTCGCCGCACTCCTGGCGGAGATCAGGGCCTACGGCGAGGGGGTACTCGTTGTCGAGCAGATCCCCGCTAAGATCCTGCCCGATGTACTGAAGAACACGGCCCTCAAGGTGATGCATCGTCTCCCAGCGGCCGATGACCGGAAGGCGGTCGGGGCGACGATGAACCTGAAGGATGATCAGTCTGAGGCGGTGGTGGCCCTCCTGCCGGGGATCGCGGCGGTGACTGTCGACGGTAGCGATCGGCCGCTCCTGGTCAGGATGCAGCCGGGGGAGGCGCGGGAGTCTGCGGACGGATGTCGTACCTACCCTCCCTTGTCGGGCCGTAGGAGCATCCTCTGCGGTCGCGACTGTCGGGTTAGGGCGTGCATGCTCGGGCAGATGAACGACGCGGAGCACCAGTCCCGTGAGCCGGCACTCGTCGTCTGGGTCGAGGCGGTCGCGGCCAGCCTGGCAATCGGCCTCGAGCCGCCGGCCCCGCGCGCCGTGGTCCGGTCGCTGCTGCCGTCCCCCCGTCGGGACGGGGACTGCCTGTTGGCCTATGCCGCTGACCGCGCCGTCTCCGCGCGCCGTGTTTGGCTGCAATTGACGGTCGATCCCGATGATTTCGCGCAACAGCTGTTTGCGATCCTGGCCGACCTTGTGGCCGACCGTTCGCCCCGCTATGACCGGAAATGGTTCCGGGGGGGCATGTACAGGTGGTCTGACATCTTGGGAACACTCCGCGCAGCAGTTGCATCGGCGGGCGGACTTGAAGCTGCTGGCGAGTTGGCCCCGCACCAGTTGACTGCGGCATGGGCGCGTCGCGGGCTGTCGTTGGACGCCCAATCGCTGGCGGGCCAGATGCAAGAACTCCTTGACGATCCGTCGTATGCCAAGGGGGGGGAGCAGGTTGCGGTTGGTGATACCGACGCGACCGGACTCCGCAGCGCCGTCGTGACGATGACGGGCGGCATTACGCGCGACCACGCCGCGCGAGCGTTGCGCCGTACCTGCACCGGGAATGACCTAGAGCCGCTGGTTTCGCAGATCGCCGATATGCTGGAATCCTAGATCATCGGAGGAGGATAAAATGGCGAAAGACACCCGACCAGAATCCGCCGACCGTCCAGTCTCACCAACCTCACAGCCAGCCGACCATACCGCGCGTTCGAAAGCGGATGCTGCGGCTGATCTTTCTGTGCGAGCCCGTCCGGAGATCCATGACAGGGCGCAATATGAGACGTACAAAATCGAGCTTCGCCAGCAGATGGAGGCACCGCATGTCTCCGATCCAAATCTCGCACGGGTAAGGGACAGCATCTATAAGGAGGGTGCCATCGTCGCGAGCGGCAGCACTGCAGCTGCGCATAGGCACGAGATCGCCACCGGCAATCCGACCTTCGATAGGGCTGGAAGGGAGACGTGGCATGATCAGGCCAGCGAAGACCGAAGCAGGGCGTTGGAGAAGTGGCTGGACAAGAACCGGTCAACCGCTAGCCCCGGTGACATAGCTGCCGCCGAGAACATGTGGCTGGATCATCAAGAGGCGCTTGACCATCGTAGGGACGAATGATGCACAGGGCCGCCTGACTCGCCCTGAACCGAAGCGCCGATAGAGTCGTCGATGGTATGGGCCCGCGAACATAATCATCGTCATAGCGCTGCGCTGGGCTCTCCCGCTGATGGCTGCTGCGGTCGATGTGCGCGAATGCCTCGCTGGCGCGGCGTTGGCGTTTCGGCGCGCCGCCCCTGTCCCGGCTTGTGCTGGCCGTTTAGTCCATCCGTGCTTAGATCCTGGCACTCTTCCAACCAGACTGCTAGAAAATCAGGCCGGATGGAGTAAGCGGCCAGCACAGGGGGAGGATACCGAGGATGCGACGGCGTAACGGCTGCGCGGCGGCGCGGGTGCCGAAGCCGACGCACTCGTCTGCCACGCGCAGGCCGTCGTCGCCGACCTGGCCCGCGACGACATCCAGATAGGACCAGTCGCGGTCGCCGATGAAGGTCTCCTCCAGGTCGACGGGCCGCGCGGACTTCATGTGGAGGAACACGCCGGTGCCTGGGACGGCGCGCGCGAGCGGGACACAGTTGCCCGCCCCGGCACGGTAGCGGTGCATGCTATCGTCGCTCCACAGGCAGAACTCGCCGCCGTTCGCCGCCATGATCGCGGCGCTGCCGGCGAGGCCGTTCCCTTGTCCGACCGCCTGGTGTGCCTTTCACCAGCCTATGCAACTGGGACCCTTTTGGGAGCCTCGTTGGAACTCGGACCCACCTTCGCGGCCCCTTCGTGCGACTCGGACCCCTTGCGGCCCCGGTAATTGGCCTTGCGACCACTTCCGGGGCTCTTTCTTCGTGCGATTCAGACCCCGACCGTGCGACTCGGACCTACACGAGGCACGTTCATGCGACTCGGACCAGCAGTTCGGTGCGACTCGGACCTCAACGTTCATGCGACCCGGACCCACAGCGTCGTGCGACCAGGACCCCTTCTTGTTAGGTGATGAGCCTTTCACCAGGTTGTGCAACTGGGGCTGAGTTCGCCCCTCCAGTGCAACTGGGACTCACGTCCTCGACCGACTCGCGCAACTGAGGCTCATGCTTGCCCCGGAGCGGCGCCGCAAGGTCGTTCCGGGGCAATTCTTTCGTGCAACTGGGGCTCAGCCCGTGCAACTGAGGCTCACTTCTTCGCGCAACTGGGGCCCTCCCAGCACGGCGCGGGCTGGCCCAGCGTTGTGTTGACCCCATCGGTCGGCTCCTGGGGGTAACGGGGGGTGGCGCGTCCGCGACCTACGGGCTTGTTACGGTGAGTTCGCGTCGGCCGCGGCGGGGAAGGGCTTCCCGTCCAACGTCTTGTCTGCCTGGCCGGAAGAAGGCGACCGGGAAACGCGAGCGTAGGGAGCCGGATCGTCAGACTATCAGCGTCAGCCCATCGTAGGCCGGGGCGATCCGCTCGGGCGCGAGCAGGGCCACCAATTCGTCGTGTGGCGGGGCGAGGCTATGGCTGAAATGGATAGCGAGACACCGGGCATCCTCCGCCAGCAGCCCGCGCCGCGTAAGCTCGCGCTGGACCCCAACCATCTGCGGGATCGTCATGTGTGGGTCGGGCTCCGTGAGCTCGTGCGCATTCCCGAAGGTCGCATCGACGACTGCCGCGTCGAACCGTATCCCCCGCGCGCCGAGGCGGTCGAGCGCCGCCCAGGTCGCCTCGGGGAACGGCCCGGTATCGGTGGCGTAGAGGAGGGTCGCGGACGCCCCGCTGTCGGCCACCTCCGGCCCGGCAACCTGCCGGATGGCGAAGAGCATCGCCTCGTCCTCCGGTTCAGCGTGTGCCGCCGCGAAGGTCCACACCTCGTAGCGACGGGTCGGGGCCTCGGGGAACGGTGTGGCGGCCGACAGACGAGGATCGGCGACGGCCGCGCCGCCGGTGACAACGGTGAACTGCTCGAACGGGGCTATCCGACGTGTCTCCACGCGCAACAGCGCGGCGTCGGCCCACCCCGCCAGCAGCCCGAGCGAGGCTCGGCTGGCATAGACGGTCAGCGGCGGCAAGGGGGTGCCGCCCCAATAGCGCCCGCGATCACGCAGGGTTCCGAGGTTGAGGTGGTCGTAGTGCGGGTGGGTCACCAGCAGCGACCGCACCGACGCGAGGTCCAGACCGAGGGCGGCGGCGGCGGGCGCGACGTCCGGCCCGGCGTCGATCAGCAGGTCGTCATTGATCAGGGTCGCCGTGCGGCGGCGGACGTGCCTACCGCCTCGCTCACGCGCGACCCGGCAATTGTTGCAGCGGCACCAAAGTTGGGGCACGCCCTCGGCGGCACCGGTCCCCAGGAAGGTCACCTTCACCCGCGCCACCTCCGATCGCGTTGGAACCTCTCGGCGGGCGGTGCCGCACCGTCCAGGGTCGATGCAAAGTCGGCGCGGGCGGCGGTGAATCGCAGCGGCATCGTGATCCGGCGCGGTCGCACGCCGTCGTGCAGCAGGTCGGTGGCGCATGAGGCGGAAGTGTCGAGGGGACGACGATGCCTGGGCGGGACCGATTCGTCCGCCGCGAGAACGTGCCTGACTTTGAATAGACCCTGGGAAGGAGCGCAGGGCTGTGCCAACGTCGAGGTTCATTGGTAGACTGCCGTTCTCGGACGCAGCACCATCACGAGAAAGGACCGTCGCCCAGTGGACCAGCAGCAGTATAGCAGCCTGATGGAACGCTTCGCGGCGATGCCCGATCCGCGTCAGGCGCGCGGGAAACGCTCTTCCTGGAGCCTGATCCTGACGCTGATCGCGGCCGCCCTCGTCAGCGGCGAACACGGGGTGTGGGCGCTGAGCCAGTGGATCACCGAGCGCCAGACGGAACTGCTGGCCTTGCTCGGCGGCGCGCGCCAGCAGCTACCGGGGGCGACGACGGTGCGCCGCGCGTTGCGCGTCGTGGAGGTGGCCGACCTGGAAGCGCGGGCGCGGATACTTGGGGGGCCGCTGGTCCTGGCACCGCCCGCGGCGGGCCTGCCGTCGGTACTCGTCGGGGTCGCGCTCGATGGGAAGCAGGTCAACGGGGCCAATGCCCACGGCTGTGCTGGCCGTTTGGTCCATCCGAGGCTGGATCCTGGCACTCGAGTGACCGGACTGCCAGGAAATAGCGCCGGATGGACCAAACGGCCAGCACACCGGCTTACCGATCGGATGCAACTCGCGCAGTTCATGCTGCTCGTCCGGCCGGAGACCGTGCTCATGTGGCACCGCGAGCTCGTCCGGCGGAAGTGGACGTACCGTCGGCACGCCGCCCGTGGGCGACCGCCGCTCGCCGCCAAGGTTGAGACGCTGCTCCTGCGGCTGGCCGCGGAGAACCCGCGCTGGGGCTACGGGCGGCTCCAGGGCGAGCTGGCGAAGCTCGGCCATGCGCTCGGCCGCTCAACGGTCCGCGATGTCCTCAAGCGGCGCCACGTCCCGCCGGTGCCGCAGCGCGGCCAGCGCACCAGCACCTGGCGGCAGTTCCTCGCGCAGCACCGCGACGTCGTGCTGGCCTGCGACTTCTTCACCGTCGAGACGGTCTTCCTCAAGACCCTCTACGCGCTGTTCTTCCTCGAGGTCGGGTCGCGGCGGGTCCACTTCGCGGGCTGCACCGCCCACCCGACCGCCGCCTGGGTCACGCAGCAGGCGCGCAACCTCGCCTGGACGCTGCAGGAGCAGGGCCGCTCGTTCCGCTTCCTGATCCACGATCGCGACGCCAAGTTCCCGCCGACCTTCGACACCGTCTTCGCGGCGGAGGACGTCGAGGTCGTGCGCACACCGTACCGCGCGCCGAACGCCAACGCCTACGCGGAGCGTTGGATCCGGTCCGCTCGCGCGGAGTGCTTGGACCACCTGCGGCGCGTGCTCGCCGAGTATGTCACCTACTACAATCAGGCCCGGCCGCACCAGGGCCTTGAGCAACGCTGCCCGGTCGCGCTCGCTACGCCAGCGCGGGATGGGCCGGTGCGTCGGCGCGACCGGCTCGGCGGCCTGCTCCACGACTACTACGGCGAGGCGGCGTGAGCCATCCTGCTCGCGCCAGATGCAGATTCCGCACGGTACGGGCCTGGGCGATCGTGTCGGCGGTCTTGAAGCCGATGCCCCAGACCTCCCTGGCCAGGCGGTACGGCTCCTGGCTGACGACGCGCCCGCTGTCGTCCCCGAACTTCTTGTAGATGCGCACGGCGAGGGAGGTGGAGACGCCGTAGCCCTGGAGCGCCGTCATCACCTCGCGGATGTGGCGCTGCTCGACCCAGGTCGCGGCGATGCGCCCCGCCCGTACCGTGCCGATGCCCGGGACCTCGGTGAGGTGCCCTGGCGTGGCGTCGATGACCGTGAACGTGTCGTCCCCGAAGGCGTCGACGATGCGCCCGGCTATCACCGGCCCGACGCCCTTGACCAGCCCGCTCCCGAGGTAGCGCCGCATCCCCTGGGTCGTGGCGGGGAGGGAGGTGCGGTAGTCGAGCACCTGGAACTGCCAGCCGTGCTTGGGGTTGTTCTGCCACCAGCCGTGGGCGACGATCGCCTCGCCGGGGGTGAGGTCGGCGAGCGTGCCGACGACGGTGATCAGCCGGTCATCGCCCTGCGCGGCGCGCGCCTCCCCCTCCGGGCGCTCGGGGGCGAGCCGGGCGACGGTGTAGCCGTTCTCCGGGTTCTGGTAGGTCAGACGCTCCACCACCCCGCGCAGCTCCTTGCGGGGCGGGACCTCCTCGGCGGGTTGGCGGCGGGCAGTGGCGGCCATCGGCGGCGCTCCTCCGGTCCCCCCAATGATACCGCCCCGCCCGCCCGCGCGACGACCGACGGCGGGGTCCGCCGGGCCAGCACCCCGAATCCGCCGCCCCGCGCCCGCGGCGGGGCCAGCGTGTACCGCAGCGTCGGCCCGGCGTGCGGGTCGGCTCCCGCCGCTCACGACGCGTCGGTGCCGTCAGGAAGCGCCCCGCCTCCCCGACGTGGGAACACCGGCCGATCGTTCGTGGTATGCCGACATGCCGGGTACCGGTCGCAGCCGTAGAACGGGCGCGGGGACCCGTTCGCGCGGCGCTCGACGAGCGTGCCCTGCCGACACGCGGGGCACGGGACGCCCGTCGAAACCGGGGCGGATTTCGCTCGCGTGCCCTTGCGCGCGCGACTCGCCACGGGGCGCTTCGTGCCCGGTGTGCGGCCCTGGCCCGGCGTGGCCTGCACGGCCCCGGCCGGGCGCGCGGGCGGTGGCGCGCTCGGGAGCTGCGCCGCCCGTTCCACGCTCGCCGCGAACGGGCCGTAGAAGTCGGCGAGGACCGGCCCCCAGCGGCGCTTCCCGGCGGCGACATCATCGAGTTGCGCCTCCAGACGGGCGGTGAAACCGGGATCGACGACCTCGGGGAAGTTCGCGACGAGCAGATCGCTCACCGCGCAGCCCAGCTCCACCGGGCGTAGCGACTTGCCCTCTTTCTCGATGTAACCCCGGTCCAGCACCGTCGAGAGGATCGCGGCATAGGTGGACGGTCGCCCGATCCCCCGCGCCTCGAGCGCCTTGACCAGCGTCGCCTCGGTGTAGCGGTGCGGCGGCTCCGTGAAATGCTGCTCGGGCAGCAGGGCCAGCGGGTCGAGCAACTCCCCTTCGGTCAACGCGGGCAGCGTCTTATCATCGAGCGCGTCGCGCTGATTATCATCCAACCCTTCACGATAGACTTCCAAGAAACCGGGGAAGGTGATCAATGATCCCTGCGCCTGGAAGAGGAACGGCAGCCGCTTGCCGTCGCGACCGGTGGCGATATCGACGGTCGTCTGCTCGACGATCGCGGGGGCCATCTGGCTCGCCACGAAACGCCGCCAGATCAGCGTGTAAAGTTTGTCCTGCTGGGGCGAGAGATGCGGGCGCAGGCTCTTCGGCGTCCGCATGGTGGATGCCGGGCGGATCGCCTCGTGCGCCTCCTGCGCGTTCTGCACCTTGCTAGCATAGCGCGGCGGCGAAGGGGGCAGGAACTGGTTGCCCCATTGCTTGGCGATGAACGCCCGCGCCTCGGCCTGCGCCTCGGCGGCGATATTGGTCGCGTCGGTCCGCATATAGGTGATCAAGCCGATCTGGCCCTCCGCGCCGACCTGGACACCTTCGTAGAGTTGCTGGGCGACGGACATCGTTGCCTTGGCCCCCCAGCCGAGTTTGCGCGACGCCTCCTGCTGCAAAGTGCTGGTGATGAACGGCGCGGCGGGGCGACGCGGGGTACGCTTGCCGCGCACCGCGAGGACTTTGTACGCCGCCCCATCGAGCGCCCGGACCACCGCCTGAGCGCGCTCTTCGTTCGGCAGATCGGCCTTCTCTTTGCCGATCGCGACCAATCGTGCCCGGAAATGGCCCGTGGGATCATCGGACGGGCGCTTGGCGAGATCGGCGTCGACCGTCCAGTATTCGACCGGCACGAACGCCTGGATCGTGCGCTCGCGGTCCACCACGAGCCGTAGCGCCACGCTCTGCACCCGCCCGGCGGAGAGCCCCTTGCCGACCTTGGCCCAGAGGACCGGGCTGAGGGTGTAGCCGACGAGGCGATCGAGCACGCGCCGTGCCTGCTGCGCATCCACGAGGTGCATGTCGAGCGGGCGGGGGGCGTTGACGGCGGCCTGCACCGCCCCCCGCGTGATCTCGTGGAAGACCACGCGCCGCGCCCGGCCGCTGGGCAGCCCGGTGGCGATCGCGATGTGCCAGGCGATGGCCTCGCCCTCGCGGTCGGGGTCGGTCGCCAGCAGGACCGTGCCGGCCTCGCGGACGGCCTTGCGGAGCGCCGCGACCGTCTTGCCCTTCTCGGGGGCGATCTCGTAGGACGGCGCGAAGCCACCGGCGATGTCCACCCCGAGGGTGCGGCGTGGCAGGTCGCGCACATGGCCCATGGAGGCGCGCACGACGTAGTCCGGTCCGAGGTACTTGCCGATGGTTTTCGCCTTGGCCGGCGACTCGACGATGAGCAACGTCTTCGCCATCGCTCCTCCCGACGGGACGGGCACCGCGGGCGCGCCCCGCCGGTCGGGCCAGGGAACACAACCAGCGGGTGCCGTGTTCGCGGTTCGCACCGGGCCTGCCCCCTGCTACCCGCGCGACATACCGTCATTCTAGTAGAACGAACGTTCTTCTGGCAAGGTGGAGATCGCGTGTCCAGGCCAGTTGGCTCGTCCGGGCTGATTTCTTAGCACTCTTGCACCTCGGCTGCCAGGATCTGGCCCCGGATGGAGTAAACGGCCTGGACAGGACGAGGATGAAGCCGAAGCCGGGGCGGCACCGCCGCGTCGTTGCAAGGCCGATTGTCCATATTGTTCATGGATCGCGGCTGTTGCATGGTCGACTGATTACCGTTGTGGCGACGGCTTGCACGAACGTTTCGTCGAGCGGCTCGCGGGAAAACCAACGGCGATAGAAGAGCGGGCCGAGCAGCGCGGCGCTCATGGCGGAGGCGTCGGTGCTCGCTGGTAGCGCGCCGTTGCGCACTGCGCGCGCGATGATTTCTTGCAGCGGGGCCGTATGCCCCAGTTGGATCCTGCGGTGTATCTCCGCGAGCGCCGGTTCGCGCTCGGCGGCGTCGACGATCGACGGCGCGACCGACGACCAGCGTGCCGTGCGCAAGAGCTCGGCGAGGCCCATGAGGAACGCGGTGATATCGCCCTCGTAACTCCCCGTATCGGGGGCGTGCTGTTCCGCGTTGAGCTGGGCGCAGGCGTCCAGCACCAGCTCGGAGCGCGTCGGCCAGTGGCGATAGATGGTGGTCTTGGCGACCCCGGATCGGCGGGCAACGTCATCGACGCTGAGGCCCCCCAGCCCGCTTGCGGTCAAGAGCTCAACCGTCGCCCTGAGCACGCGCTCCTTCGAGCGACGAACACGCTCGTCGCCGACAGGGACAGTGTTGTCGATCATCGGTCGCGGCCCTCTCTCCCTGCACACCATCGCCCCTCGCCAGGCCTTGACACCCCACCGGTGATATGCTACGATACCGTAGCGTAGCATTAACTGGCCTACGTGTCAATAGCGAAAGGAGTTCAGCGTGGACTTCGTCTCGATCCGCCTCATCACCGACGACGTTGACGGTCTTGTGCGATTCTATGAGCGGATCACCGACCTGTCGCTCGTGCGCACCACGGCGGATTTCGCGGAGTTGCAGACGCCTTCCTGCACGTTGGCGATAGCCCATTCGCGGACCATGGCGCTGTTCGGGGCGGGTGCCGCCCAGCCGGCCGATAACCACACCGCGATCATCGAGTTCCGCGTCGCTGACGTCGATCAGGAGTATGCGAAGCTGAAGGAACTGGTCGGCGACTTCGTGCAGGAGCCGACGACGCAGCCGTGGGGCAACCGCTCCCTGCTGTTCCGCGACCCCGACGGCAATCTGATCAACTTCTTCACCCCGGTCAGCCCGGACGCGATCGAGAAATTCGTTCGCTAAAGACCCGGCTTGTCGCCGCACGCGGGCAAGGGGGACGATGTCTCGCGCTGTCGCCCCCTTGCGGTAAACCTCGCCGCGAGTTGCCGGCTCTTGCCGCGTGTCGATGCTCCCGATCATGCGGCAAGCACCCGCTGTCGCAAGAGGTCGAAGCCCGCTCGCCCGTAACGCTGGCGGTGCTGGCCATTTACTCCATCCAGCCTGATCCTCTAGCAGTCTGGTTAGAAGAGTGCCAGGACCTAAGCTCGGATGGAGTAAACGGCCAGCACAGGGCATCAATCGGTAGCGATTGAGCACGTTCTTGACGAATGTGGGGGCACCCTCGGCAGTCAGATACTCGGCGCTGACCGGGCCGGCGGTGAAGGATTTGATGGCCCTACTCGCCTCGGGGGCCGATTTGAGGAGCTGCGCCGCCCACTGGGTGAGGGCGTGCTTGAGATCGGCGGGGAGGGGCACGTTGGCCTTGCAGGTGACGACGATCGAGCGGGGCTGGCGATAGGGCGTGTAGACGAGCTGGACGTGGGTGCCGTAGTTGTAGATGTCGTCGGTGGCGACCGCCTCGCCGTCGTTGGTGACGCCCGTGATGCTGTCGATCGGGACGTGTCGAAGGAAGAAGGCGCTGGTCCCGCCGTCGAAGGTCTCGACAACGTCCGCGCTGCCCCGGTCCCATTGCCGGTTGCAGTAGGACTCGGCGTAGGCCTCGAGGGCCGGGATGATGTCGGCGAGCTGGGCCTCTTCCTCGGCGGTCAGGGTGACGTTGAGGAAGGCGGCGATGTCGGCGTTGGTGATGTAGGGCATACAGCTGGATCATATGCGCCAATTGCTAATCGGTTATATAAATCGACTCTTGATGTACAAAAAGAGGCATGAATCAATCGCTAAAAACTCGCTTTGTTCTGTACGCACAGAACAAATGGTCCTGTATACTGGGCTTGACAGCTATTGACGGTGTGATACACCACACCGAATTACTTGTCAATAGCAATGTTGGTACGTACACTTGTGAGGTGCCGAGATGGCTGTAGAAACCGCCCTTATCGCGCTCGCTAGCAGTGCCGCTGCCGGTTCGCTCGCGTCGCTGGTGAAGCGCTACTTCGAAGCGCGCCGCGAGGTTGAGCAGCAGGTGGAGGAATGGGAGCAGCCCGCATCAGCCACGATGCCAGTAGGCCGCAATCTCGAGATACGCTGGCACACGCGAAGCAATCAGGTCGATCATGATCGCGATGGCGGGCGTACGGCGATCGAACTCGACCCAACTGATGCGGAGAGTGTCCATCTCTTCCTGAATAAGATTCGCCAGGAAGAGGCCGTAACCACGGGAGGAGTACGTGGCCCAGCATCTCCCGCCGGATAACGCTAAAGACTCCGGGAACGGGGTCGGCGGCGCTATCGGCGGCGCTGGAATCGGCACACTCCTCATCCTCCTCGCCAACAATCTCCCAGAAGATAAATGGTTCAAGTCATGGTTGGTGATCATCGCCCCATCGGTGGCGGTGGTCATCAACGCGTTATATAACCTGGTGAAGCGACAAATCGACCGCTATGTCGAGGAATACAAGACCAAAGCGGCAATGAAGCGCGCGAAAACGACCTTGCAAGCCGCGATCGATAGCGATCTCACCCCCGAGCCAGATAAGGACAAATATAAAGCAGACCTGGTAGAGCTGGAGAAACTCCTAATCGAGTCCGATGTCTCGCTTGCCAAGGCTTACCTCGCGCGGCGCGGAAAAGTAGATTGACAAGTTGTTGCTGTTCTTGTTTTAACTCGACCTTGGTATTACAGCATTTGCGGTGCGGCCCATTCGTCTGCGTTGGCGGCGATGAATTGGTGCATGGTGGCATCAGCGCGGCCGTTGATGCAGTCGCCGAGATAGGTGGCGACTGATCTGGCTTCGAGCCAGATCCGCTCCGCGTCGGTCAAATCCTGTGCTGGCCGTTTGGTCCATCTGCGGCTGGATTCTGGCACTCGTGTGACCGGACTGCCAGAAAATAGCGCCGGATGACCTAAACGGCCAGCACAGGCCTCCTTATCAGCGGCGCGCAGTACCCGTATCTGCTCCTCACAGGTCCATGGTCCTTCACGATCATCGTCTACACGACACAGCAAAAGTATCTTCGCCACATACCACTGCATCTGCATCAGCGTCCTCTTATCAAGTACAGGATTAAGGATTATTGACGTTGTGGGAATCATAGCAGGACACCCGAATATTTCGGGTGTCCTGCTATGATTCCCACAATTCTCTACTTGGCCCTTGTGCTAGTGCGCTGTTCCTGAAGTATGGTACACATAGGAGGGCGCGTACGTACTGGACAACACGCCGGAATTGCGCCCGGTAGCGACGATGCGTATCTGCACCGCAAGTGAGGAACGACGCACTAGTTTTACAACGTGAGTTCGCTGGGTGTTCCTGCTATCCTGGGATGGAAGGAGGACGCCGATGGAGATCACGCTGCGCGCCCCGGATCGCCCGCCCCCGCCCTCGGCCCGGCCGCCACTGGTCGGGGTGACGCCGGAGGAGGTAGAGGCGTTGCACGACGAGTTGCTGGCCTACCATCAGGAGTTTGCCCCGCTGTTCCAGCGCGCGGAGCAGCGCCGCTGGGCGCTGAAATACCTGGAGGGGCAGCTCCTGCCGCTGGAGCGCAAGTCGATCGAGCCGATGGCTGACGCGCTGGTCGGCGGCAACGTGCAGGCGATGCAGCAATTCATCAGCCTCGGTACCTGGGATGATGACGCGATCCTGGCGCGGCACCAGCAGCTGGTGGCCGAGGCGCTCGGCGACCCCGAGACGGGCGTGCTGATCGTGGACGGCTGCGACTTCCCCAAGCAGGGCACCCACTCGGTCGGCGTGGCGCGGCAGTGGTGCGGGGCGCTGGGCAAGGTGGCGAACTGCCAAGCCAGCGTGGTCGCCTGCTATCGGTACTTTGTGGACTTGGGAAGAATGGTCAGAATCGTTCGCCGTGAGGCTGGCGGTGGAGCAGTACGTACTCGCGACTCACGCCGCGAAAAGCTGCGCCATCTTAACTGATTCCGCGTCGCTACCCGAAGTCCACAAAGTACCGCTAATGTGCCATTCCTGAAATATAGGGCAGATAGGAGGGCGCATACGTACTAAACATCATGCTGGAATCGTGCCCGGTAGCGCCGATGCTTATCTGCACCGCATGTGAGGAACGGCGCACTAACTGGTGGTGAAGAGATATTCTAGTCGCCTGTCTGTGCTGATTTGCTGATTGGGACGGGCGGCGTTACCCTCTGGTCGACGGCATCGGTGCAGGCGTGGGGGTGGCGATGCGACAGACCAAGTACGCGGTTCGGCTGTCCGAGGCGGAGCGCGCGCAGTTTCGGACGCTGGTGGAGCGCCGGGTGGTCCCGGCGCGCTTCCTGGCCCACGCACGCATCCTGCTGAAGGCCGCGTGTCGGCTACTTGCCGCATCCGCATCAGTTCACCCCCGCATCGATCAGGAGGCGCGGCGATAGTCGTGGTGGAGGCCGCCCAGGACCGGGAAAGCGACGACCAGTCCCGGCTTTGCCTTGCGTCGTTCGGCGGGCGCCGCTCGCACCGGGATCGCTTGGCCGATGCCCTGATGAGGCCGGGCATGGTTGAAGTAGGCGACGTAGGCGTGGAGCACGCGCCGCAGCTGCGCCTCGCCCAGGATGAGCAGATGGTCCAGGCACTCGCGGCGCACGCTGCCCATGAACCGCTCACAGGTCGCGTTCGCCTGCGGGGCGCGGACGGGCGTGCGCAGCACATGGATCCTGCTTGCGGCGGCCACGCGGTCGAAGCGCGGCCCGTACTTGCCGTCGTTGTCGCGGATGAGGAAGCGCGGCCGCTCACCAAAGGGCGTTGCCTCGCGTAGCTGCTGGGCGACCCAGGCGTCCGTCGGGTGCCGCGTCACGCCGACGTGGACCACCCGGCGTGATCCGAGCGCGATGACGAAGAAGGCGTAGAGCGGGCGGAAGCGGAGATCGGTGACCGGCAGGAAGTCGCAGGCCCAGATCTCGTGCGCGTGGTTCCGCAGGAAGGCCGCCCAGGTCTGCCCGCGCGGCCGCGGCGCGGCGGCACCGCGCAGGTAGGTCTGGATGGTGCGCTTGGCCACACGCAGGCCCAGCTTCCCCAGTTCGCCGCGGATCCGCTCGGCACCCCAGAGCGGGTTGTCGTCCGCCATCCGCCGGATGAGGGCGACGGTCTCCGCCTCAAGCGGCGGGCGGCCTGGCCCTGGGCGCGATTTACGCCGCCATAGCGCGCGGAACCCCGCGCGGTGCCAGCGCAGGAGGGTGTCTGGCTGGACGAGGAGCAGGGCCTGCCGCCAGGCGCGGACCCGGCCGGCGAGCAGCACCAGGAGCGCCCGATCCGCCGGTGTGACGAGCGGGCGCTTGACGCTCCGTCGCAGCACGAGCAGTTGCTGTCGCAGGAACGCGTTCTCGGCGACCAGTTGCGCTCGGGTACGTAGCAGGTCGCGCCCAGTCCCCGCCGCGTGCGTCCCCGCCGTTGGCCGCGCCCAGAGGCACCTGCGGAGAGCGTTCCGGATGCCGATGACGAGCCCAGTCAGCCGACGACGACAGTGGTTCATGCGCCTCACCGAACCATCCCCCTCTGCTCCGAGCATCAACCCGGGAGAGGCACAGCCACATCTCCCTTGCGGGATTCTAGCCGCCCGACAGGGCGATCAGCATCGAAGATTGCGGGCGGGGGGGCACGTCAGGATGGATTTATAGCCAGCACAGCACCTGCGACGCGTCCTGCGGGAGTACGTGGCCTACTTCAACACCGCGCGGCCACACCAAGGCATCGGGCAGGCCATCCCCAGCGCCTCGGGGCCAGCGCCGCCCTCCTGCCCAAGCGCGCCCATCGTGGCCATCCCCGTGCTGGGCGGGCTCCACCACGACTACCTCCGTGCGGCCTGACCGCTCGTCGCCCCGGCACAGCGCATCGGATGGCGACGGGAGCCAGGACAGCTGCACGGCAAGACGACATCGCTGACCGGCAAGTTCGCTGACGGGACGTTTGCCCCCCCAAGACATCCGCGCTGTTTGTGTGCAGTGAAGCTTATCTTTAGCCCCGGCACTCTGGATAAGCCGACTAACCCCGAGCTGATTACTCAGGGGCAGAAGGAATATGCTGATTCGCTGAAGGATCGTTTCTAAGATCGGCAGCGTGATTTTGCCTCCAAATCATGTATTGCATAAGCTCGTCAGGAAAAAATAGTCGATCTCCGTACTTACGTGGCTCAAACTGCTGAAGTCTTTCTGTTAGGAAGTGATGAATTTCGAGGAGTTTGGCAGTTAAATATGGTCTTTGTCCATCGCAAGTCGGCGTTTTCTCACAGATAAGAAGCTTTCCGATGACATACTTCTTTGAATGATCCTGGTAGGTGGGGGTGTCTTGTAACACTGCAACTGCGGTGGTGACCTCATCTGGTTCTAGGAATCCGAGACGTTCAATGGCATATTTTAGGCGTGTTGAATCAAAAGTACGTCTAATTTCTTCTGGCTCAATTCTGTCGCTTGTTTTTACCTGAACAATAAGGCCAATCGTATGGCGCTCTAGGTCCAATTGCCAATTAGCAAACCGATCACTGTCCCAATGCACGTCGGTGTCAGCGATTTTCTCTTTAACATAGGGGAGGCGAACAGCAAGAACATCTGAATCGGCAGTATAGGTGTCCAATGCACGCTGAGTAGGCTGGTCGGGCCGATTAGGGTGACTAACTGCGCCGTTCCTGAAGTATGGTACACATAAGAGGGCGCGTACGTACTGGACAACACGCCGGAATTGCGCCCGGTAGCGACGATGCGTATCTGCACCGCAAGTGAGGAACGACGCACTAACTGGATGATGCACGAAATCTACTATTGGAAAGAAACCATTGAAACGGAGATACCAGTAAGCCAGTGTTTCACCATAGTTCATGATCACCTCCTCATTGTTACTACGTTGCTGCTTGACGGTTAGTCCCGATCTCTATACATTTGAAGCACTACTTATGCCACAACCTTTCCACGGACACCTCAATCACCCCCGTAGCGTGCGGAAATAGCATCTATCGGGGCTAACCGCGCCCCACCAGGTATGATCTGCTTCGCTTGAGAGCGCTGACGATTGTACGGGAGGGTGGGGAATGCTGTGGTTCGTGCTCCTGCACCTGATGGGGTTCATCGTCGATCTCATCGGCGGTGCGCGCGGGGAGCCGGACGAGAAGGACCTCCAGATCGCGCTGCTGCGGCACCAGGTGCGACTGCTGCAGCGGCGGTCGCCACGGCCGCCGCGCCTGTCGCGCTGGGAGAGGCTGACCCTCGCCGCCCTCACCGCCAAGCTGGTCCGGCTCACGAATCGGCCGCGGAGCCAGCTCGGGCAGGTCGTGCTGCTCGTGCGGCCCGAGACCGTGCTCACGTGGCACCGCGAGCTCGTCCGGCGGAAGTGGACGTACCGCCGGCGGCCGACGAGCGGGCGGCCGCCTGTCGGCCCCGAGCTGGAGGCGCTGATCCTCCGCCTGGCCACCGAGAACCCGCGCTGGGGCTACGGCCGACTCCAGGGGGAGCTGGCCAAGCTCGGCCACGCCCTCGGGCGCTCGACGGTCCGCGATGTCCTCAAGCGGCGCCATGTCCCGCCGGCGCCGCTGCGCGGCCGGCGCGCCAGCACTTGGCGGCAGTTCCTCGCGCAGCACCGCGCTGCCGTGCTGGCGTGCGACTTCTTCACCGTCGAGACGCTCTTCCTGAAAACGATCCATGTGCTGTTCTTCCTTGAGGTGGGTACGCGGCGCGTCCACCTCGCCGGGTGCACGGCCCACCCGACCGCCGCCTGGGTCACCCAGCAGGCGCGGCAGCTCGCCTGGACCGTGCAGGAGGCGGGCATCTCGCCCCGTTTCCTCATCCATGACCGCGACACCAAGTTCCCGCCGAGCTTCGACGCCGTCTTCGCGAGCGAGGGGCTGGAAGTCGTGCGCACGCCCTACCGGGCACCGAATGCCAACGCGTACGCGGAGCGCTGGGTCCGCTCGGTGCGGGCGGAGTGCCTCGACCACCTGCTCATCGCCGGCGAGGGCCACCTGCGGCGGGTGCTGGCCGCGTACGTCGCCTTCTACAACGAGGCCCGGCCGCACCAGGGCCTCGCGCAACGGTGCCCGGTCGCGCTCCCTCCGCCCGTGCGGGAGGGGCCGGTGCGCCGCCGCGACCGGCTCGGCGGCCTGCTCCACGACTACTATCGGGAGGCAGCCTGAGCCGACTATCTGATGCCGGATGCGGTTTCCGCACGCTTCGCGGTGCCCCGCTGATCACGTGGCACGACGCCGAATCGGCGTTCGAGGCGTGGAAGGCGTGCAGCAAAGGGCGCTCCTGCGACTACTCCGGCCTCAGCTACGCGAAGCTGCGCGGGGGCACCGGCATCCAGTGGCCCTGCACCGCCGACGCCCCGGAGGGGACGCCGCGCATCTACACCGCTGGCCACTTCAACACCGATCCCGACGACTGCGAGACGTGGGGGCACGATCTGCTGACCGGTGCCGCCCGCGAGGAGACCGCGTACCGCGCCATGAATCCGGCGGGCCGCGCCTTCCTCGTCCCCGCGCCGTACCGGCCATCGCCCGAGGAGCCGGACGCCGAGTACCCCTTCGCCCTCACCACCGGGCGCACCCTCTACCACTTCCACACGCGCACCAAGACCGGGCGGGCGCGGCAGCTCCAGGGGGCCGCGCCGGACATGTGGATCGAGCTCGCCCCCGCCGACGCCGCCCGGCTGGGGATCGGCGAGGGGGATCTGGTGCGCGTCGAGTCGCGACGCGGGCGCGTGGAAGCGCGCGCCCGCCTCTGCGGCATCCGGGAAGGGGCCATCTTCGCGCCCTTCCACTACGGCTACTTCGACGAGGCGGGCGGCGACGGGCGCAGCCCGGACGGACGGCCGCGCGGCGAACGAACTGACCTTCACCGAGTGGGACCCGGTCTCGAAGCAGCCGCTCTTCAAGATCGCCGCCGCCCGCGTGACGAAGGTAGCCGACGCGGGCGGGACGCCTGCCCCCGCACCCACCACGACCGCTTCAGCGCCGACCGGCGACCCGGGCACCGGCCCCACGCCGCCCCCGACCGTCGGGGGCGCGGGCGCGACGGTGCGCGAACGGTTGTCGTAGTCGCCCCGGAAAGGAAACGACGATGCATCTCGCGAACTATCTGGGGTTGGTCCACCGGGCGGAGCGCGACCTCGCGGACGCCCTCCGGCAGGTCGCCGACGATCACGGCGACGAGCCCGACATCCACCACCTCTGCCACACCCTCGCGGCGCAGTGCGCGGCGCACGCCGAGCGGCTCAAGCCCTTCGTCGAGCGCTACGGTGAGGAAGCGCCGGCGGAGCCGGACCGCCTGCGCCACGACCTCTTCCACGGCACGCGGCAGGGTGGGCTCGGCCTGCTGCGCGATTTGCAGGACCTGTACCTGCTGGGGAGCGCGGTGGACATCAGCCGGACGATGATCCGGCAGGCGGCCCAGGGGGTGCGCGACGAGGCGCTGCTGGCGGCGGTGGGGACGTGCGACGGGGAGACCGCCACGCAACTCAAGTGGCTGCGGACCCGGATGAAGCAGGCGGCACCCCAGGCACTAATCGTGGCGTCATGACCGCTGCTTCGCGACGCCATGGCGGCCCCGGCGAGGCGCGCTACATCTTCATCGCCGACTCGGGCGCAGCGGCGCTTGTCGGCCCGATGGCCTAAACCCCAGCACCGATGGAAACCACATACCTTCCACCGGCTACTCACCTGTCCATCGGCACCCCACGCCCGCCCTACGCCCCCACCGTCGCTATCTGTGCCCGGCATTGCCGGCGGCCGGGCAGGTGGGGTAGAGTGCGCGCGACGAGCGTGAGCGGGCTAGCCTGGAGTCGCCGATGACCGTGTCCTCCCTGACTGCACAGCGCCTGACCGAGGGGCGCGCGAACGACCAACTCCTCTACTTCACCAGTTCGTCGCTCACCAGCGACGACCGGGTCCTCGTCTTCCTCAGCGACCGCGACAGTCCGATCCCGAAGGCGGACGATCCGCGCGCCGACGTCAACCTCTACGCCCTGGACCGCCCGAGCAGTACCGTGCGGCGACTGACCGACAACGCCGATGGCTACCTGCGCTCTTACGTCTACTTCGAGGGGCAGCCCTATCGCGGCCTGGGCCTCGCCAGCCCCTGCCTGCACGTCCCCTCGGGCGACCTCTACTACCTCCAGGGGCGCGAGGTGCGCGTCGTCAACGCCCGCAGCGGGGCGGGCCGCACGCTCGCCACCCTCCCGGATGATCAGGTGACCGGCTTCACCCACGTCAGCGACGACAACGCGCGCCTCTGCGTCCCGACGATCCATGAGTCGGCCTTCGCCGATATCGGCGCGATCGACGCCACCGTGCAGCACCTCGGTCTGTCCAGCTCCCTGCGCATCTTCGACACGGCGACCGGCGCGCAGGCCGAGGAGATCGCCGTCGCGCGCGGCTGGGTCACCCACGTGCAGTTCCAGCCGGGGGGCCACGACCGCATCCTCTTCAATCACGAGTGGCCCGCCGACTGCGGCATCCGCCGCGCCTGGCTCTGGGACGGTCCCGCGCGGCAGATCCGTCGCCTGCGCGACGCGGGGGTGAACCCGGGCGGCACGGCGCGTCGCCGCGAGGACTGGGTCTGCCACGAGGTCTGGGGCCGCGACGGCCGGGCGATCGTCTACCACGGCACCTACGGCGGGGCGCGGGGCGACCCGAGCTTCGTCGGGCGCGTGGCCCCCGATGGCACAGCGCGCCGCGAGATCCCCTTCGCCCCCGGCCTGCGGCGCTACGGCCACTTCACGCTCGGCGGCGACGATAGCACGCTCGTCAGCGATGGCTACGCCGAATACGGCCCGCCCGCCGTGCCTGCCGACGACCCCGAGGCCCGCCGCCTGCGTCGCTACGGCGAGTGGATCAGCCTGCTGCACGTCGACTGGGCGCGCGGCACCCACCGCTGGACGCCGCTCTGCCGCCACGGCAGCAGCTGGACCAGCCAGGATGCCCACCCGCACCCGGTCGTCAACCACGCCGGCACCGAGGTCCTCTTCACCAGCGACCGCGACGGCACCCGCGCGATCTACGGCATCCCGATCCCCGGCCCGCCCACATCCTGAACCCGACCACGGGCGTCGGCGGCGGTGTGGTTGGGTCGTGCGGTGCGGTGATCGGCTCTCGTACCCGTTGCGGCGGCGCGGCAAGGGGCCGGGCGAGCGACGCCACAGGACCCACGCCCGGGCTGCGGCAGAGCAGGGGCGCGCCGGTACGGGCGTGAGCGCCGGGGCAGCAGGGCCGTCGGTTACGGTGGCTCCTTCCCGTGACGGATGACATGGACGGTCGCTCAGGGATAGCCTGTACCGGCTGGTGAGCTCATTCGACGTGAATTCTTGGCACACATGGCTCGAGAGTGCCAGGATCGGGCATCGGATGAGCTAACCGGCCAGGAAAGCACCAACTCCGGAGTACATTGTGAGCGCATCGTGAGTACATCGTGAGTACATCGCACCGGCGCGCCTAGGCGTGCCGGAAGCTATTGGGCCATTGACGAGTTCGACTCGCTCGGCGACTTCTGGACAGACGACTGCACGCGCGAGACCGGCGTGTGACGGATGTGCCTGAGAGCGCATCGTTGGCAGCCCATCGCGACACGGGCATTCGGAAAACCCCACCACCCGGGCCATCCCCAGGCTGCCTTTACTGCCAAGGTTACTGCCAACGGCCCGACAGGAGGCGACATCAAGCACTAGCGTCTGACATAGGCGGTCGCGATTTCCCTTGCTACCAAGCCATGCCTGGCATGTGGCGACACGGGGTGACAGGTATGGACGCATGGTTAACATCCGTGCGGTCGCTTCTAGCGCGCCAACTTGTGTGAGTCGCCGATGAGCACATAGTGGTGATTGTGCCCCGCTCGTCGCGCGCTGCCTGCGTCAGGCCCGGCGGCGCGGGGGCCGATGAGGCCGGCGATTCCGGTAGGTCGCGTCTAGCGATAGCCCTCGCCTGCCAGCCCGTCGGCGTCGCGCGTCACTTCCCAGGCGAACGGGGATGGCGCGACTTCTCCCGACAACGCCTCGAACGGGGTGAACCAGTCGGCCGGTTGCAGCGAGGCCATGCGGGTCAGCTGGCCGGCCATCGACTGGTCGATCCCGTCGAACCGCTCGTCGAGGAGGAAGGCGATGTCGTCGTCGCGGGCGAGCACCTCGCGCAGGACGTCGAAGTCGATGGCCTCGTCCTCGTCGTCGGGCCCCGGCGCGTAGAGACGGGCATCGCACTCCTCCCACCCTTGCTGATCGGCGCGCCGGGCGTCGAGGCGTAGATCCAGCAGCGCCTCGGCGTGGTCGATGATCCCGCGCAGGGCCAGCTGCTCCGCCACGCAGCTGAGCGGGAGCCAGGCCGGCTGCGCCAGTCGCCAGGTCACGGCGGCGAGGCAGTGGTAGAACCGGGCGAGGAGGGCAGGTTCGGCGCTGTAGCGCGGCAGGTAGCGCGGCGGCAGGAGCGCCACCAGCTGGCTCTCCGCCACCTCCCTGGCCAGGCGGCGGCGCGGCGCGGCCAGGATGCGGCCCAGGTCCGCCAGGCACTCGTCCGCCAACTGCACGGCCGCATCGGCGAGCACCGCCCGCTCCCGCGCCGAGAGGAGCGGGCCGTCCGTCGAGCGCGCCACGCCCGGCGGCCCCGCCTCGTCCTCCTCGTCGTCGGGCCATTCGAATGGCAGCGCGCGGTGGACATCCGCCACCCCGGTGACGGGGTCGTCGATCAGCACCAGGGCCTCGCGCAGGGGATCGTAGGTGGCGAGATCGCGCGCGAGCGCGCTGTCCGCCCCGAACTCCGCGATCGCCGCGTCGCGCGTGGTGAACTCGAAGGTGGCCACATCCTCCTCCACGCCGCCCGGGAAGCGCACGCGCAGGACGCCGCGCCCGTGCCTGGCGTGGAAGGCGCGCGCCCTGTCCTCGAGGATGGCGCGCGTGCGCACGGCCTCCATCCCCTCCAGCGCCGTGCCGTCGGCACCCAGGAGCAGGAACTCGCGGGCTGACACCCGCTCCTGCTCCACCAGGACGAGGGTGAGTCGCTCGGGATCGTAGGTGGCTGCGGCGTCGGCCACCGCTTCCGCAGCCCGATCGTCGCCCGCGATCTCCGCCGCCGAGCGGTACACCGGCTCGTCGAGTGGCCGACCGCTCGGCGCGAGCCTCACCACCACGCAGCCTCGGCCGCGGACGGCGTAGCCCTCGCGACCGACGGCGCGCAGGGTCGCGTTGTTACCGAGCAGCCAGAGCCGCCCCGCCCGGTTGATGCCATCAGAGGTGTCCATGCACCGCCCCCAACTGTCGACGCCCCCTCGTGCGGACGATCGCCCGAGGGTGAGTATAGCCCGCGACCCGAAAGCAAGAGGCGCAGGTCAAGGCCGGATATGGTGACGCGATCGGCGGCCTTTCTACCCCCAAGTTTACCCCCATTCGGACGGCAGGCGGCGGCAGACGGCGGCAGCCAAGGACAGGAAGGGTCGCCAGAAAGCGGCATCCCGCCTGGAAAAACGATACACCGCGACAGGTGGCGATAGGGCGCGACAGAGCCGACGAGCGCTTTACGAAACAGCTGCTCCGGGGACCATCTGTCACAACGGTGGCTGGCAGCGAAGTAGTAACCCGTGGCCTGCGGTAATCCTATCGCTTTTCGTGGCACTAAATCCTTCCATTGCCCGCGTGGACAGTGTCGACCGTCCACGTTACACTACTCGAACGAGTGGTCACGGCAGATAGACCATCGCAGGGGTTGGTAGGGAGCCGCCAGATGGCCGCTTAGTTCGAGGATTTCTTGCGGGGGTGCGGGGCCGGTTTTTGGCGTTAATGCTGGGAATGAAGTTGTCACGCGACACCTTGCCTCCGGAGCAAGAGGCCACAGGTTCGACCCCTGTCAGGCGTACCACCAGATTTTCCCAGCGATAGCGTCAACTCCACTACGGTGGGTTGGCGCTTTTCGTTGCCTCTCTGGACGTGGCAAGGAGACAACCACGCGCTAGGGAGGGGACTTGCCATGCGCCTCGACAGAGCCTTCGACCGTTACCTGCGCCATCACCGCGCGGAGGGGAGTAGCCCGAAGACCCTGGAAGAAGGGCGCACCCGACCGGTGTCCGGTGTGCGCTGCGTACAGACTCATATCGGCCTATCGGCCAGAGATGGCGGGTGAATCGCCGTACATGACCATCTGCGAGGTGTACGGCTGGAAGGATACCGTGGCACCGGAGGATGCCACGGCACAATAGCGCCGCAGCGCAGCGAAGCCGCCACCGGGTATCGGGAGATGCCTCCTATTGCGGGGATAGAGGATGGAAAGGGGACGCCTCGCCGTATGATGTGTGACGTCGGCGTGCAGTCAGCGTGGCAGGAAAACAACCCGCTCGGAGCGCCTGAAATGGCTCGGGGGGACCAACACTGCGGCTCCCCCCTACCAGTTTTGCTGCCATCGCAAGTACACGTCGGCGTCACCGATGATGTGGCGAGGCGTCGGAAAGGGACTCCCAGCCGTCTATACGCGCCACCCAATTCCTCAAAAACGCCTACCCAGCAAGAGGGAAGAATGGCCGGGAGATTCGGGCCATGGCGAAACGGCAAGCAGGGGGTATACTGGCCTTCACCAGCTGGTATCAGTGTCCCGCAAGCGACCTTCCCACCGCGCGATGAGTTCGGTGAGGGGCAACCCGAGGTGCTGGCAGAGGTGCCGCAACTCCACGATGTCCACGCGGCGCTGGCCTCTCTCGATGTCGGATACGTAGGACTGCCGCGTACCGAGAAGGCGGGCCAAGTCCTGCTGGCGCAAGCCTCTCTCCCGACGTGCCTCACGCAGCACCACGCGCAACGCCTCCTGTTCGCGGCTGTACAGCGTCTTGTCCATGCGCCGAGGATAGGCAGAGTGGACGTATATCGAAACATCCGATATTCTCTCGGCTGTGGTGATGGTGACTGGTAGGGAGGGACAGCCGTGGGACGCAGGCTGACACTCGGCGCACTCGCCATCGTGATGGCGCTTTCACTCGTCGCGCAGAGCGCCTTCACGGCGGCACCAGCCGCTGCGGCATCCTTCTGCGACGTGCCAAGCAGCGCCGTACTACGAGGCGGTGACGCAGCTATCTAACCGTGGCATCATCACGGGTACGGCAATGGCTGCTTCGGGCCGAACGACACCACGCTGCGCGCGCAGATGGCGGCGCTTATCGCGCGCACGGTGGGCTGGGACAGTCAGGATTGGGGGAACCGCTTCCCCGACCGGGGTACGGTGGATACTGACCTGTGGCGCAATGTCGGGACGCTGGAACACTACGGCGTGGCCAGGGGCTACCAGGACGGCAGCTACCAACCCACGGGGGTTGTCCTCTACGCGCAGACCATCTCCTTCATCACGCGGGCGATGGTGGCGATTGGCTACTGGCAGCAACTGTCGGACGACCCGGCCATCTACCCCAACGTCCCGGCATCATCCGGCCACCGCGCCGACATCGCCACTTACGTCGGCTATGCCGGGCCTGTTCCGGGATTCCCCGCCTCCCCGCAAGCCTGGAGTGGCTGGGACCAATCCTCGTGGACGAACGAGCGGGTCGGGCTGGACGTGCTGCGCCTGCTGGAACGCCGCGTGGCGCTGCTGCCCGACGTGGCGCTCGATCGGCAACTGGCGCTCTTCGCCAAGGTCGGCTTCACCGGCGAGTTGGAGGCGTCGCGTGGACCCGGCGTGCAGTTGATCACGGTTGATGACCTGTTGCTCTGATGGGCCAGCGGCGCGGCAGGGGCCCGGGGCGGGGCTGGCGGCGGCACGACCAAGCGTGGGTGTGCCTTTTTTCATCACCCACGCTTCCCGCAGCGGTAGTCGCGAGCCGATCGCTCAGCACGGGCTGTCGGCGTGTTCGCCGCCTCGCCCACCGCTCGGGCGTGGATGATCGTGTCGTGGCGCTGGAACCCTCCCCGCCCCCTCGCCGGTATGCTATCGTTGACGTTGCGCTGGGGGGCTGCATGGTATCGTCGCGCCCCTGCCTGTCTGGGTCTGGCTGCGCGAGAAGAATGGGCCGGAGATGACACAAGAGCGAGAGCAAGAACAGAGCGTCGGAGGGGCGGGGACGATCGTTGTCTGGTTCCGCCGCGATCTGCGCCTCCACGATCACCCCGCGCTGACCGCCGCCCTCGCGCAGGCCGCGCATGTCGTCCCCCTGTTCGTGTTCGACGATGCGCTGCTCGGGGGGCGTTGGCCCGCCGCGAACCGGCTCTGGTTCATGCACGAATCGGCGCGGTCGCTCGATGCAGCGCTGCGCGAGCGTGGTGGGCGACTCGCCTTCCGGCGCGGATTGCCGGAGGAGGTCGTGGCGGCGTTCGCGGCGGAGGTCGGGGCGGAGGCGGTCTACGTCACGCGCGACTACGGCCCGTATGCGCGCGGGCGCGATCATCGCGTCGCGGCGGCGCTCGAGGGGCGCGGCATCGGCTTCTCGGCGAAGCGGGGCCTGATGGTCCACGAGCCGGAGGCGGTGTTGGGTGCCGAGGAGAAGGCGTACACCGTCTTCTCGCCGTATCGCCGCCGCTGGGACGAGCGCCAGCCGCGCGCCGTCCTGCCCGCGCCGCAGCAGATCCCCACGCCAGCGGGAATCGCCTTCGGGGACGCGCCCACGCTCGCGGACCTCGGCTGCGACGGGCCGACCGCACGGGACATCCCGACGCCGGGCGAGGCGGCGGCGCGCGAACGCCTCGACGCCTGGGTGACGGGCGGGATCGTCGAGTACGACGAGTCGCGCGATTTCCTGGCCGCCGATGGCACCTCACGGCTAAGCCAGGATCTTCACTGGGGGTTGCTCTCGCCGGTCGAGGTGCTGTCCCGCTCCCGCGAGTCGGGGAAGGGGCCGCTGACCTACCGCTCGGAACTCTGCTGGCGCGACTTCTATTACCAGATCCTCTTCCACCACCCGCGCGTCGCGCGCGAGCCGTTCAATCGCGCCTACCGCACCCTCGCCTGGCGCGACGACCCGGCGCACGTCGCCGCTTGGCGCGAAGGGCGTACCGGCTACCCGGTCGTGGACGCAGCGATGCGGCAGATGGTGGGGCTCGGCTGGATGCACAACCGCGCCCGGATGATCGTCGCCTCGTTCCTCACCAAGCATCTGCTGACGCCGTATGGGGTCGGCGAGGCGTTCTTCATGGAGCACCTGACCGATGGCGACCTCGCCTCCAACAACGGCGGCTGGCAGTGGGTCGCCTCGGTCGGCACCGACGCGCAGCCCTACTTTCGCGTCTTTAACCCGACCCTCCAGGGCAAGCGCTACGACGCCGACGGCACCTATGTCCGCCGCTGGATCCCCGCGCTGGCGAACGTCCCGGCGCGCTACATCCACGAGCCGTGGACGATGCCCGAGGAGGTGCAGCGCGAGGCGGGTTGTGTGATCGGGCGCGACTATCCCGCGCCGATCGTCGATCACGCCACCGCGCGCGAACTGGCGCTGGCGCTGTTCAAGGGTGCGGGGGACGGGCGATGAGCACTGTCCTCCCCGCGCCACCGCACGGCGACACCGCAGCGATCGTCGCCTGGGTGGGCGCGCACCTCGGCGACCTGGCGAGCGATGCGATCGCGCCGTCGCCCCGCTTCCGTGGGGGACAGCGCGCGGCCGATGCGGCGCTGGCCGCGTTCGACGTGAGCGGCTATGCGACCCGCCGGAGCGGTATCTGGCCGCCGAGTCGGCGCGGGGCCTCGGCGCTGAGTCCCTATATCCGTCACGGCCTGCTATCCCTGGCGCACGTCTGGGATGCCGTGGAGGGTGGCCCCGCGCGCGATGTCGCCAAGTATCGCGACGAACTCCTCTGGCAGGAATATTCCCGTCACCTCTATGCCCGCCTGGGCCAGGGGATGGCTCGCCCGCTGCGCGCCGACCCTCCGGCTCGACGTACCATGCCGCCTGGCAAGGAGGCATGGGATCCGCAGATGGCCTGCATGGCGATCAATGTGGAGGAATTGGAGCGTGACGGCTACCTCGTGAACCAGGCCCGCCTCTGGCTCGCCTCGCACTGGTCGGTGCGGGCGGGGGCCGACTGGCGGGAAGGGGAGCGGCGGTTCTTCCGGCACCTCCTCTGCGGCAGTCGGGCGGCGAATCGCGCGGGATGGCAGTGGGCGATCGGCACCGGCACGGGCCGCCCCTATGGCTTCTCGCGCGCCCAGGTCGAGCGCCAGGCGCCGGGGCTCTGCGAGCAGTGCGCGTTGCAACATGCCTGCCCGATCGCCCGTCCGCCGCGCGAGGGGGAGCCGCCGACCCGCGAGCCGGGCCCGCGCCTGCGTCGCGATCCCGACCCCGAGCGCACGGGCGGGCCACGTCGCCCGACCATGCAGGGGCGGGCCGAGGCGGTCTGGCTCACCGCCGAATCGCTCGGCGACGCCGATCCGGCGCTGGACGCGCACCCCGAGCTGCCCGCCATCTTCGTCTTCGACGCGCCGCTGCTGGCGCGCTTGCGCCTCTCGGGGAAGCGGCTGGTCTTCCTGGCCGAGTGCCTGGCCGATCTCGCCGCGCGCCGACCCCTGACGATCTATCGTGGCGAGCCGGTCGCGATTCTCGGCGAGCGCTCGCTGGCGACCACGTTCGCGCCGGTGCCGGGCTGGCGCGACCGGGCCGCGCGGCTCGATCTGGTCGAGGTCCACCCCTGGCCCTGGCTACGCCGCCCGCATGGTGGGTCGGTGCAATCGTTCAGCGCGTGGTCGCACTGATGGGTGGCCCGATGGGCGACTTCACCGACGACCGGGCGCTGGACGACCGGGCGGTTGCGGCCCGTCGCCGGGCGCTCGCAGCGCCGGATGCGGTCGAACGCGCCGCCGCGCTCGACTGGCTCGGCGAATATGCGCCGGAGTCGCTGACCTGGGAGGATGCGCCGTTGCTGCGCGACGCGGACCTCGCGGTGCGCGCGGCGGCGGCGGTCGCCTGCCGCGCTTCGGCTGACTTGGCGCTGGTGAACGCCGCGCGCCTGGCCTTGCGCGAGTTGGTGCAGGGGTCCATCCCGGAGCGGCACGCGGGGCTGCGCGCGGCGGCGCGACTCGCCAATCCGACCCTCGCGCCCCGGTTACTCCCGCTGCTGGCCGACCCGGACCCCGAGACGCGCCGCCTGACGCTGGTAGTCCTGGCGGCGATCCCGCCGGGCCTGCTGGAGCCGACCTACCTCCTGGCCCCCGCCCGACACGCGCTGGACGACGTTGACCCGGGGGTGCGCGCTGCGGCGCGGGCGGTGCTGGCGAGGCGCTGACGGGCGGCAAACCCGGCGTGGGACGGCGCGGTGTCGCTCCATATCGCGAATCTTGACCGCGCGTCTTGAAAGGATCGAGGGACGATGCCCGAGTTGCCTGAAGTGGAGACGGTGCGCCGGATCGTGGACCGCGCTGCTACTGGCAAGCAGGTTGTCGGCGCACTCTGCACGCGGCCCAGGCTGGTCGAAGCGCTCGACACGGAGTTGGGAATCGAGCGGCTGATCGGCTCGCGCTTGATGGCGGTGGAACGTCGGGCGAAGTGGCTGACGCTGCGCTTCGACCGCGATCCGCAGGTAATTTTGCACCTGCGGATGACCGGACAGGTCGCCGCGATCACCCCTGACGGGGCGCGGGAGGTGGCCGGTCATCCGGTCCCGGCCTACGACGCGCCCCTGCCTGTGAAGTCGACCCATCTGGCCCTGACCTTCGACGATGGCACGCTGGTCTACCTCCAGGATTCCCGACACTTCGCGCGGCTGACCCTGCTCCCGGAGGTGCTGGTCGAGGAGTACCTGACGGGGCGCGCACTCGGGCCGGAACCTTTCGAGGCGGCGCTGACACCGGCGCTGCTGGCGACGATGCTGACGGCGCGCGGTCGCACCAAGCTGAAGCCGCTCCTGCTCGATCAGTCGTTCGTCTCGGGGCTGGGGAACATCTACGTGGACGAGGCGCTGCACCACGCGCGGCTGCACCCCGAACGGCGCGCGGGCAGCCTCGATACGGATGAGATCGCGCGGCTCCGACTGGCGATGCGCGTGGTGCTGGAAGAGGCGCTGCCGATCGGCGGCGCGCATATCCATCACGGCAAGGCGACCCAGATCAACGGTTTCCCACGCGTCCATGCGCGCAAGGGCGAACTGTGCGACCGCTGCGGCGGCGTCATCGAGAAATACACCCTCGCGGGCCGGGGGACATATCTGTGCGTGGGATGTCAGCCGAGGGTGTAGGGTCGAAGGTCGGAGGTCGAATGGGGGCCGCACGTCAGGCGATACGGCGCGGCCCCCATTCGGCCTTCGACTTATCGCCCCAGTGCGTTCAGTCGGCCGACGATCTGCATGTAGTTTCCGGCGGGGTCGTAGAAGAAGAGGAGCTTGTCACCGGTCGGGCCGGTCGAGACCGGATCGCACTTCGCCCCGGCGGCTTCCAGTGTCGCCACGGCGGCGTCCAACTCCTCGATCGGCAGCACGAACGCCCCGTGATGCGGCTTCGGCAGCGCAGGCACGTCGTCGATGACCAGTTCGATCCGCCCGCCATCGCCGTCGCCGATGAACGCGAGCCGACCCGGCACCTCGCGGATACGGTGCCAGCCGAAGACGGTCTCGTAGAAGGCGAGGGTCGCGTCAAACTTCTCTTTTGGCACGCAAATGCCGACATGCTCCAACTTCGGCACACTCCCGAACTGGCTCACCCTTGGCCTCCCATCCGCATTCCCGCCACCACGCGTCGGCCATTACCGACGCGCGGACACCGCCGATCCCGGCGGCGTGCCCATTCTACGGCCTGGACGGGCGGCGGTCGAATCGCGCGCCCGCCTATGGGTGCGGTTCAAAAGTTTGCGCGGGGGTAGCGGGCGGCGCGGAGGTTCAGCATCGTGCGCGGCGGAGACGGAGATCCGCCGGTTAAGGGCTGCATTTCACGAATACCTGTCGGGTTGCGGGGCGGAGATTGACCCCTCCCCGCCGCTGCGGCGGCGACCCTCCCCTAAAAGGGAGGGTAGGAGGTCCCCGGCCAACCCAACAACCAATGGTGAAATGCAGCACTGAGGGCTGCGGCCACGAAGTCTACGGCAGAGCGTAGCGGGGCCTCCGGCAGAGCGCAGCGGGGCCCGTCACCAGATGCGGCGATTCAGAAACCTACGCGGACTGGAGGGCGAGACGGTTACCACCGCTCGTCGGCGTCGGCAGCGCCCGCTCCCCCGCCCACGGCTGAACGCCAAGCATTAAGGGCCTCGCGTCGAAATACGTATCCCGTGCGTGGTAGACTCCGGTCGGACGGAGGGGCGGGTGGCGTGCGGGAGGAAGGCGTGGTGGAACTCACGGAAGCGGTCAACGGGTTGCTGCGGGAGG
>JAABUN010001865.1_pt1 | contig 42081 bp, 38 predicted proteins | sample 5559311 | NCBI WGS metagenome assembly JAABUN01 (sample SAMN10711877, study PRJNA513370) | rock metagenome | isolation source: Antarctica rocks | place: Antarctica: Victoria Land, Siegfried Peak sud
GCAGCGGCGCGTGCCGAGTCTGGAGAAGGCAAAGCGTCTGACCGGCTACGAGCCAACCCGCACGCTCTCGGAAATCATCAATGATGTGGCGAAACAGTTTCAAGAAGAATTGAAAACCGAATCCGCCAACGCGTAAAACTTTTAGCCGCCAATTACACAAATAGAGAAGGTGAAAAAGTGAAAAAGCAGTTTGCAGACACAAACGAAACTTTTTCACTTTTCCACTTTTCTACCTCAAGTTGGATTTTAGAAGTTTGATAAAGCCGTGCGTTTCCATCCCGTCGAAGTTTTAACGTAAATATAATTATCATCGCGCGCGACATCGTTTGCCGCGCCGCTTGCGTCCGCCGAACTCTTTGGAGTAAAAGGCGTCAGATTCACGAAATTGGTAAAAGTTTTAGAACCTGAACCGATTGGTTCAAAATCGGCAGTTCCGGCTGTTTTGTTAATCCAGCCCGCCGCCGCGCCGGTCGTGTAATTTCTGTTCCAGACGATTGCGCCGAGCGGATAAACGCCCGTCGTCGGTTTGGCTGTAATCGAAGTCATCTCCGTGTAGTTGTTATAGTTTCCGCTGCCGTCGCCGATTCTGAGTTTTCTGGCAAGCGCGGCGTGATTCGCCGTATCCCAGGCGAGCGTGTAGCCGTTCGGATTGGCGTTGGTTAAATCGGTAATATAGCCGTAGTTGCCCATATCGCCGTTCGCCATCGCCCAATCGGTTATCGTATTGGTCGATTCCGAACCTCTGCCGCCTTGTCCGCCGACTCGCAGAAAAAGATTGCTGCCGCCCTGCGCGAAAAGTTTCGCGCTCAACGTTCCCGTCGTATTGCGGAAGACCAAACCGCCGCCGGAAATGCCCGCGCCGCCGGAAATATCGCCGCCGTTTATGCCGACGCTTTCCTGCGAAAGCGGGTGAAAGCCGATGCCGTTCTGACCGCCGATTATTACGTTTCCCGCGCCTAAATTTACGGGAACTTCACCGCCTTCAAAATAAACGCCCGTTAAAACCGATGCGTTGGTCGAATTGTGTTTCGTCCAGACCGAACACGTAACGTTATCCGTAATATGACCGCCGACGACATTGATGCCTAAATAACCTTCGTCCCAGATGCCGCAGCCGCGATTGTTGATAAAATTCGGCTGCTCCAGCAGTATCGCGTTTGAGTTTTGACCTATACCGTGATAAGCATTTCCGGCGTTTTGTTCGGCGACGACGTTTCTGAAAGTAGCATTATTTGAGTTTGCGGCGTAGCTTTTAATAAATTGATTGGTGTCAACCTTGAAAGCGTCTCCGGCAAACAGCAGCGCTCTGATGTCTTCAAAAATCGCGCCCGCGCAGTCTTCGCAGTTTATCGCCGCCCATTTATTGAGCCGCGCGGGACGATTCGCCGCCGTCGCCAGACTCTGCACCGTTCCCAAAACCGGCGAATTCGGATTAGCCACAAAATTATCGCAAAGCTGCGGCGTAATTTGAACGCTTTTACCGACGACGGCTGAAACGGTTCGCGAGCAGGTTAAACCGCCGTTATATAAAATTATCGGCTGACCGACGATTAGCGGGCTGACATTTACATCCGAAGCGAGCGGCGTCAAAAGCTGGCTGCCTTTTGCCGCGTCCTGCGTGGTCGGCGGACTGACGAACAGGGAAAACTCCGGCTTGTCGATATTCAGAGTTTTAGCCGATGTAATGTAAAGTCCCTGACCGCCTGCCGCCGTTGCCGACGGCAGAGGCTTTGAAATAACTACCGAATTGCCGCTTTTCACCGAAACGACGGTTGCTTGAAAGTTCATCGGCAGAATCTGCAAATCAGCGCCGACATCGGCATTCGTGAAATTCGCGCCCGAAGTCAAAAACGTAGTCGCGCCGCTTGAGTTTGAACCGACGCCTGCCGTTCTCTGCGGTCGGCGAACGATAACGGTAAACGCGCCGCCGTCCAGAGAAACGGTCGAGCCGTCCGTCAAAGGCTGCGCGAAATTACTGCCCGACACGTAAGATAGGTTTAAACCATTGATATTAACAACCGAATCCGTGTAGTAAGTCGGAATCGCTCTAATCTCGAAACCGGAAAAAATGTTTCCGTTCGGGCGTTCGTTGGCAGCCGATTTGACATAAATCCCGTCGCGCGCCGACGCAAAGACGAGGCGCGTTCCGTGCGACCAGAAGTTATTTGAACGACAGCCTTTAACGGCAAACGCTTTGCTGACAATCCACGTGTCGGAAAAATAAAAATCCGAGCAGGGAAATTCAATCGTCGAGCCTTGCATTTTGCCTTCCTGTCCGGTTTTAGCAAAAGCCGCCGCGATTAAATTAACAATCGGCAGCGTGTCCACATTCGACGCCAAAACCGCTCCGTCGTTGACGTTAGTCGTCATCGGCTGCGCGCCGAACCAAACAGGCGAAATACTGTTCGGCATCTCGCCTGAAAAAATAATATCGCCCGCCGAAAATCCCTGAAAAATTTGCCGGTAAACATTGTCCGGCGCATCAAAACAGACGCCCTGACATATCAATTTGCCAGCCGCGCCGCTTTTCGTTAGCCTCGCGCCCTTCTGAAAATCTAAAACGATATTCTTCGGAATCGTAACAACCGAACCGACCGCCGCATCCGCCTCGACGACGAGTGTTGTTCTAACCGTCGTCCCAATCGCCGCCACAGCCTTGGCAAGATTGTTTTCGTAAATTGCCAGCGATTTGCCGTCGTTCTTTTGAGCCGAAACAAAACTTACAGGTAAGAGACAGCTCAAAAACAGCAAAATTAAATTTGTCTTTTTCATTTTAGTTAAGATGGCAAAGCAGGAAGTCATTGCTGCAAATATAAAAACGCACGTTTAAGCGGAAATAGTTTCGGTTTTGGTTATTTTCTTCATTTCCTTGGCAAACAATCCGGCTTGATTTTCACGACTGTAGAATTTTATTTTTTCAAGTTTTCCCTTGTATGCTAAATCGCCTCTTGTCTTCCACTCGTTAAACCATTGATTTAATATTTGCGCAAACTCCTGTGGAGAATCGGCAACCTTGCCCGCATCAGTTTCCGATACAATCCGGGCTATTATATCGTTATCGCTCGGAGCTATTAAAATATTTTTCCCGGCACCTAGATACTCGAAAATCTTTCCTGAAACGATTCCCCTATATCCTTTCCATCCGGCGTAAAATAAAACGTGAGATTCGACAGCTTTCTGGACTGCCTGCGCGTGAGGAATTCTGTTTGTAATTAAGGTGCATTCCTGCGGCAAACTAGTTTCTAAAAGCGTTTCTACTTCTTGAAATACTCCTGTTCCGATAAAGTTCAACTGGATTTCATTTAAACTTTTATCCTTTAAAAATAAGTTCAAGCCTTCGATTAAAACCGATAAATCCTGCCACGGATATAGCGTTCCGATAACGGAGAAGGTGAACTTGGGATTTGCCCGGTTAGATGATTTGGAACGCTTCTCCAGCAAATCGTTTTCAAACCCGTTCATTACCACGGTTGTTTCGGCATTCGGAGATATTCGCCGGATTTGTTCGAGCAGAGGCTCGCTGACCGAAGTTATCAGAGCGGCGTTTTTAAGCCATCTTTTAAGGTGAAACTCGTAGAAAAAGTTTTTGACTTTAGTTTCCAGACCCGGTTTATAATCGGTGGCAAGAAGCCCGTTATCCCACAAATCTCGAAAATCCACTATTAGAGAAAAATCGAATTCTTCGGCTAATAAATGTCCTAATTTTACGATATTTAACGGCGAGCTGATGACCATCAGGTAATCGACTTTGTTATGCTTAAGATAATCGCGCAAATAGTCGTAGAAGGCTTTTTCGGCATTCATTTGCGAGGAAAAATTTCCAAACATCGTATAGATTAAGCTGATAAAGCGGCTTAACAGGCGATTGCGTTGAAAAGCCCGATATAAACCGCGCCCTTTTGCAAAATAGGGCAGTTGTATAAGCGTATATGATTCAAGTTCGGTGATTTTCGGCGGCGTCGTGTTGATTCGCTCGAAGTCCGCCGCTTTGCCGCTTTCGTTACCGTCCCAATGTCTGGTTACGACGGTCGTGTTTAAGCCGTGCTGCTTGAAGTTTTCGGCAAATGATTTCGGTCTCTCCGAAGCGACGATGTTACACGGCGGGTAGAAGTAGGAAACTATTAGGACGTTTTTCATCTTTTATCTCGTATCTGTTCCAAATTTTCCCGTCAACCGTGTAACTTCTAATTATTAATGAGCTGTTCCGCCATTAAAACTTTCCAGATAAGCCGGAAATCGTTTTTAGCCAGCATATTTTTTCCGAAATTATTATTAACTATCTTTGTTTCGAGCAGATAATCGTTGGCGCTATTTAATCTGTCCTTCATTATTTTCGATTCGAGCCATTTTGCCTGCGGCGGCTCATATCCGATTTTGTCCTGCCGCGCGACGATTTCGGCTGGCAAAATACCGGCGAAAGTCTCGCGCATAATGTTTTTGGTTACGCCGTTTTGAATCTTAAAGCGCGAGGGCAGCGTGAAAAGATATTCCGCCAGTTTATGACTCAGAAAAGGCAGCCGGACCTCGCGCGAGTGCGCCATCGAATTTCGGTCGCAGTAGCGCAGAAGCTCTTCCAAACTTCCCTGAGACGTGCTGATATACAACGATTCGGCTAAAGATTTCGGAAAAGAAGTTTGCGGAATCGAAGGTTTATGAAAATGTGTTTCGAGGAAATCACGGTCGAAAACCTGCCGCAGATTTTGTTTCCATTTAATCTGCGACAGCTTTACGCGAACAGAATCCGGTATCGATTCCTTAAATTTCTGCTTTCCGGTCATCGTCGCCGCGCCGTTCGGATGAACCTTTGAATACGAAGATAACTCCTGTTTCCACAAAGGTTTATCTTGATTTCGCAGCTCGCGGAAATAATCGAAAAAGTAGCTGTGATAACCCGCGAGAAGCTCGTCCGCGCCTTGCCCGTCGAGCAGAACCGTTACGTTATTTTCCTTTGCCAGACGCATCACGCAGAATTGCGCGTAAATGCTCGCCGAGCCGAACGGTTCTTCCTGATGATAAAAAAGTTTCTCGAAATCCTTTTCCAAGCCTTCGTCGTCCGGGTAGACGAAATGCGGGTCAACATTGGTTTTATCGATGACCATCTGCATATATTTGCCTTCGTCTTTGGCGAAACCGGGAAAACGCGCCGAAAAAGTCGCCTGCGGATGAGTTTTGTTTTTGTTCAGCTCGTCAATCACGCAGACGACCAGCGAGCTGTCCAAACCGCCGGAAAGACTGCTTCCGACCGGAACGTCCGAGCGCAGACGGCGTTTGACGGATTCGTAAAAAAGCTCGTGAAATCCGTTTTGGGCTTCTTCCGCCGTGATGTTTTCGTCAACCGCGCCGTAATCGATATTCCAATATCTCTGCGGTTCGGGCTGTAATTTCTGCGGCGTTACGAAAAAATAATGCGCCGCTTCGAGCTTGCGGATATTGGCGTAAAAGGTTTCGGAGAGATTTTGCGGATTATAAACGTAGCCATACGCCAGATAATTAAAAAGCATCCGGTTGTCGGCTTCTCGCGGAACTCCGGCTGCCCACAGCGCCTTCATCTCCGACGCGAAAAACAAAGCGCCGTCGTGCAGTGCAAAGTAAAAAGGCTTTTCGCCGAAGCGGTCGCGCGCGCAGAAAAGTCTCTGCTCCTTTTCGTCCCAAATCGCGAAAGCGAACATTCCGTCCAAATCTTCAAGGCATTTTTCCTTTTTTTCGTGATAAAGCGCGAGCAGAACTTCCGTGTCGCAGGTGCTTTTAAAGACGAAGCCTTTTTGCAGGAGAGTTTCCTTCAGTTCGATGTAATTATAAATTTCACCGTTGAAAACAATCTGATACCTTTCGTCGCAATACGACATCGGCTGTCTGCCGTCGTCGCTCAAATCGATAATCGACAGCCGCCGGTGTCCCAAACCGACATTCCCCGCTTTATTTATCCAATGCCCGTCGCCGTCAGGTCCGCGATGCGCAATCGCGCCCGTCATTTTCTGCAAAATCTCTTTTGAAATTTTTTTGTTTGAGCCTATTACGCCCGAAATACCACACATATCTTTAATGTTATAAAGGAAAAAATATTTTTCAACTTGCAGAAACACGCGCGGGAGTCGAATGTGTTTAGAACTTTACACACTCGACTTCCGTGCGTGTTTCTGCATTCAACTTCGTAGCTTCCGACCTTTTTAGATGTCGCTTTTAGAAAGTTCGCCCGCTATATTTTTCGACGAGTAAATCTCCGGCTTCAAAATCAAAAACAACAAAGCCAAATAAACAACCGAAGCCGTCATTTTAACGGCTATACCCTGATAAAAGCCGAAAGATGCTTCTTTAGTTAAAGATAGCACACCGAAACCGGCGATTAAACCGGACAGGAAAATCAGCGCCGCTTTGCCGAAGTTATACGGAATCGGATAAAGTTTCTGCCCGTGCCAGAAGATGGCAATCGGAATTATGATTTGCGACGCCAGAGTCGAAATCGCCGCGCCTTCTTTGCCGTAAACGGGAACTAAAATTAAATTTAATACGATTAACAAGCCAGCCGAGACGAGCGAAGCTATTCCGTAGGCTTTATTGTTTTTAACGATGCTCGTTCCGATAATTGCGATATAGCCGATTCCGATTACCAGATAATTAAAAGCCAGAATTCCGGCAACCAGATAAGCGTCGAGATAGTTCTGCGTGGTTAAAACCGTGAGTATTTCAAAGGAAAATAAAGTTATTAAAACGGCTATAAATGAAGTAACGCCGAGATATACGTTTAGAGCCAGCGCATAAACCTGTTTGGCGTCCGGCTGTTTGTAAATCGACAGCGCAAACGGTCCCCAAGCCATCTGAAAAGCGCCGGTCAGCATCGCCATCGCCGACGCAATCGCGGTTCCGATTTGGTATAAACCGACCTCGCGCGTATTGCTGAAAGATTTAATAAATAAGACGCCCGACAAATTTATGACCCAAAAGGCGATGCCGCCCGGTATTAAAGGATAACTAAAGAAAAACATCTCCTTCCATCTCTGCCAGTTAAAATACCTCGGAGAAATTTTGTCCCTGAAAAGAACGAGTGTCCAAACGACGGCGATTATCGAAGTAATTACCTGCGCGTAGAAAATGCCGATTACTCCGGCTCGGATAACGACGACGAAAAGAACATTTAATAAAATCGTTATTAAACTCGTCGTCAAAGTAAATACCGAAGTATAAACCGCGCGCCTCTGAATGCGCAGAACGTTTCCCGTAAAAACGATAAAAACAGTCAGCGGTAGGTTAAAAGCGGCAACAAGAACGATTTGCGCGGCTTCCGGTTCTCCCAGTATCCATATTGCAAAAAAGTTATGAAAAACGGCGAGCAGCAAAGTGAAAGCCGCCGCCAGCACAAAACACGACCAGAGAAACGTATTGAGCGATTTTTTTCTGTCTTCCTCGTCTTCATCTTCGTAATACCAGCGATGAAGCGAGTTGTCCATCCCTAAAATCACCAGAATACCCAATAAAGTGAACGAATTGGTTATAAGACTGATGATGCCGTAATCCGCCGGAACAAAAACTCTCGTATAAATCGGAATCAAAAACACGCCGATAAAGCGGCTTATAATCCCGGACAGACCGTAAACAACGCTCTCGCCAGCGAGCTTTTTTATCATTGAAAGTGAAGACATTAAACTTTTTCGCGCTTTTCTTTATGAAGGCGTATAACTTCCCGGTAGGTTTCGACTAATTGTTCGGCTACTTTTTTTTCGTCGTGATATTTCTCGACGTAATTTCGACTTTTTTTTCCTAATTCGTGCCGTAAGGCTGCATCTTTTATCAGTATCTCCAACTTTTCCGCAATATTGTCGGGATTGGCGTTAACAATGGGCAAATCAGGCGGATAATTTTCGCCGACAGCCGGATTGATGTAGCAAACAACAGGTTTGCCGAACGCCATCGCTTCGATTGACGCTAAGCCGTGCGAACCGCCGATTAGTTGGTCGATATAAATATCACATTCCTTCATTATCTCTAATGCTTCACTGCGCGACATTCCGTGAACTAACGTAAAGTCAAAATCATATTTTAACTTGAGCTGTTCGACGGCTTTTAGTATCCATTTAGTTCCCTTTGCTACCGGCGCGGAAGGAGAATGCACAATAAGAGGCTTGTTTTTTTCTAAGGACGGATATGCTGCGGGATGTTCGGATAAAATTACTGATTGAAAAGTCTTATAACGTTTAGGAAACAGATTTTTATCGACATAATAATCCATTCCAATAATCTCTAAAGGATAAAAACCTATTTGAGCAAAACTGCGCTGCGTGGCGAGTGATTTTTCATAGCTCTCGAACTGATATTCGTAGCCGTTTAAAAATGCTTCCTGATAAAATTTATTAACTTCAAAGGTTTTTTCGGGAATTCTAATATCAGAACCGCACCATTGTATTACGCCGGGTTTATCAAACCTTTCAACGATTTTTCGGTCTAATCCAAAAGGTATCGCGCCAAAATCCCAAACCCAGTGCAAAATATCCGCCCACTTAATCCAATCATATATCAGCTTATAAAATTGAATTTTTTTCAAGCGATTGGTAATGAAATCTCCCTTTTTCAAAGATAAAATTTTAATATCTCCCGACATTTGAAACGGATGTCCGCCGTCGGCTAATCCGCGCGCGTCAACGCCGATTGACTTTAAAGCTCTGACTTTAATAGATATTTCTGATGCGACATTGTTAGGCAAAAGAAGCACTTTCATACATTAAGCAGTTTTTTTGTTCCTTCCAGTCCGCAATTCATCAAAGCATCCACAATTGATAGTCCTGCCACGAAACTTTTAGAGTTGAACTGCTGATAAGTCGGATGCGAAAAATTTTGTTCTACGGGTTTTATCGCAAGCCGCTCAAAAATTTCATTTTCCTGATAATCAGACGAGCCTTTTCCATATAAATAAGCGTTAGCTCCAATCTTTTGACATATTTCGGCTAGAAGCTCCGTCGAAGAATGCTCGCAATTCAGTTCGGATGATTTTACAAATGTCCTTTCCAATCCTAAATAATCGCAGACGCTTTTTATAAAAGATATGTTCTTATCGGATATTGAATAAGATTCCAAATCGTAAAAGGAATCTAACAACGTTCGCACTTCATCGTAATAAGGCGATTTTCCGTAGCTTAACTGTATTGTTTTCAAATGCTTGTCTTTATACCTTACTTCCGGGTCAATCTGCATTTGATTTATCGGTTGAAACTCGACTCCTTTGGGCTTCTTTAAAGGAACTGTCAACCAGAACGGTTCTTTATTGCAGATGATTTGAACTCTTTTAGTCCAAATCGCATCGTTCGGTCTGTTGGCGGTATGATCCAAAATTACAAATATATCCGACCGAATTATTTTATCGAAAAAGCCGAGCCACGGAAGAAAGTTAGGCTGATGTATCGCCGCTGTGATGTAATCCTTTGTCATAATGTTCTTTTAAGATAGCCATAAATACTACATCAAGGTAAGAGCCGTTGATATAAGCCTGTTGTTTAAAATCTCCTTCTTTGTTAAACCCTACTTTCTCGTATGCTTTTACGGCTCTCGAATTAGTAGCAAAAACATTTAGATATATCTTGTTGAGGTTCAAATCGTTAAACCCGAATTTCAGCAATAACAGCAAAGCATCCGCTCCGAAACCTTTGCCTCGCTCGGAATCGGCGGCAATTCTTATTTGCAGTTCCGCGTTTCTATTAATCCAATTTACATTATTCAGTTGGCAAGAACCTATAAGCTCGTCGCCTTCAACCTTTCTTATCGCAAAAATAAATACATCATTTTTTTGCGTAATACTCTCGAACCACAGTTGATGATTTCTCTCGTGTACCGGTTTATATCCGCTGTTAAATAAAACCAAATCCCGCTGGTTAATCCAATTAAACAATGTCGGAGCATCTTCGGATTTCAGCGGCGAAAGATAAACCTTTAAAGTCTTGTGCATATTAATTAACCGCTAACTTGGTCGAGTGTGATTCTAAGCGAACTGCCGTTCAGGTTAGGTTTGTGCAGTTCATTTACCGCGCCGCACATTTCGTCAACATCGTCGGCAAATCTGAATACTAAATCCTTCATAATCTGCGAATAAGAATCGCCGGATTCGGTGTAATAAATCGGATGCAGCAACACTTGTAAAAGTTCCTTTTTCGCCTTCTTAATAAACTCGAACGGATTTTTCCCGCGAAAATTCATTCTCGAATCGGACAGATAGTTGTCAGGCTGAAAATACTTTGGGTCGTAAGTGTTTGTATAGTCGGCGAACAAGGGAAATTGATTATTAACTGAAGGCGCGTGAAGACTAACGGTTTTAACTTTCATTCCGGTAACATCTTCAATTTGAGAAGCCTCTCTGACTGCTTTTTGCTCTAGTTGTTCCAAACTCAATCCCGAATCATAAACGGTCGGGTCAAAATGCAAGCCAATATCAAATCCAATATCCGCTAAATGCCTGATTCTGTTTCTGTTTGCCGAACTACTTATGTTGTATGTATGGCAGGTTGTTAAAAATAGGATTGATGAAACTACGCCGCAATCCTGTTCGAGCAACGCCATTTCATACGCGGGTTTAATATCCAAATCAATGTCGTGACGCAGAACGATACCTTTATCAATATGCGGTTCACGAAAAGAAACAACCGGACCATATTCTTTGCATTCGGTAAAAAATTTTACAAGTTCTTCTCGTTTAAATATCATTCGATTGTAAAAAGTCCTTATACCAATTAAAAGTGCTTTCAATGCCTTTAGCAATTCCGACTTTGGGAACCCAGCCGAGTTTACGATGAATATGTTCAATGCTTACCCAGCGTCGCCGAATATTATCAATATCGCGGTCAGGATAATTTTCGACTTTAACATCAGGAGCCAGCGCGCTTATCAAATCGGCTAGTTTATTGACCGAAGTTTCGACGCTCGTGCCGACGTTGAAAACTTCTCCGTAAGCTCGCGGATGAACAGCCGCCAAAATGGTCGCGGTTACGGCGTCGGTGATAAATGTATAATCACGGGTTTGCTCGCCGTCTCCGTATATTTTTAATGTTTGATTCGTTATGGCATTATGAATAAAATGCCCTAAAACTCCGCAATACGGATTTACCGAACTCTGACCGAAACCATAGACATTTGAATAACGAACACACGCCGTCGGCAATTCGTGTTTCGTGTTGTATAAGATAGTGTAAGTTTCTCCCAAATACTTGGTAGCGGCGTAATGGCTCAAAATATTCGGCTTGCTGTTCTCGTTAACCGGCAATTCCAGAGAACTGCCGTAAATGGAACACGAACCCGTATAAACGAATCTTTCAAGCAAAGGCAGAGAATTATGTCTTATATATTCAAGAATATTCAGCGTGCTTTCGGCATTTACCCGTAAATCGAGGTTGGCATTGTTGCCCGCTGCGAGGATTTGAATGCAGGCAAGATGAAAGATGAAATTTTGATTTTGCAGCAGAGGTAAAAATTTTTCCTTATCTAAAACCGACACTTTGTGAAAACGAACCTTTTCAATAGCATCGCCCAACACTTCAGGGCTGCTGTTTGTGCAGTCATCGACAACCGTTACATCACAATTAAAATCGTTCAGCAATGTTTTGACTAAATTGTGTCCGACAAAACCCAAACCGCCGGTAACTAAAACCTTTTTGTTTCTTATTTTTTCCGTGTAATCAGACATATTATATACAGCTACTTTAAGACGAGAACAGAAGTTTTAAGACATTGTTTGAAAACTGGCGTTTTCATTGTGATTTCTTATTTTATGCACTATTTCAATCGCTTTTTTCGTTTCTTCGAGTCCGAAACCTTCGCCATTCAGAATTTTTTGGTAGCAAACAGTGTGCAAATCGGCAAAACCGTCGCTGAACTCGAAGGTTTGCCCGTCGATTAGAGTCGAGCGAAACGTGCGTTTTCCGGCGGCTTTTACGTCTTCCGGCAAGTCGTTTTCGTCGATGCTCAAATGCCAGTTGACATCGGCTCTTTCCAGTTTCAGAAAACCGGCGGCTTTGTCGGCGTTGTGATATTTGACCCGGTTTTCCTGCACGTCGCCGAAAACCCACGTCAGCATATCGAAAAAGTGGACGCCGATGTTGGTTGCGATGCCGCCGGATTTGTTCACGTCGCCTTTCCAACTGATGTGATACCAGTTGCCGCGCGAGGTTATGTATTCCAAATCGACCTTAAACCTTTTGTTTTTATTGGCTTTGGCAACCATTTCCTTGAGCGCGATAACTTTCGGATGCAGGCGAAGCTGGAGAATCGTGTAAATCTTTTTGCCCGTCTCCTTTTCTATTTCGCCCAGAGCATCGACATTCCAGGGATTTAAGACGAGCGGTTTTTCGCAGATAACGTCCGCGCCGTGCCGCAAGCCGAAGCGAATATGCGAATCGTGCAGATAATTCGGCGAGCAGACGCTGACGTAATCGATGTGCGTGCCTTGACGCTTGAGCTTTTCGATGTGGCGGTCGAAGCGTTCAAACTCGACGAAAAAATCGGATTCCGGGAAATAACTGTCCAGTATTCCGACCGAATCGAATTTGTCGAGCGCCGCCACTAAATTGTTGCCTGTGTCTTTTATCGCCTGCAAATGGCGCGGAGCAATGTAGCCGGCTGCTCCGATAAGCGCGAAATTTTTCATACAAAACTAAATCTCTTTTGTAACTTTTCCATTTTCGAGGCGATATTTTTCGCCGCTTTCGGGACAGACGGCTTCGCCCGTTTCACCGAATTTCAAACGATGCCCGTATTCGCTCATCCAACCGGCTTGCCGCGCCGGATTGCCGACGACTAAAGCATACGCCGGAACTTCCTTTATAACGACCGCGCCCGCGCCGATAAAGGCGAATTCGCCGATGTCGTTGCCGCAAACTATCGTCGCGTTCGCGCCGATTGACGCGCCTTTGCCGACGCGGGTTTTCAAATACGCGTCTTTGCGGTTGACGGCGCTGCGCGGGTTGATGACGTTCGTAAAAACCATCGAAGGACCTAAAAAAACATCGTCCTCGCAAACGACGCCCGTGTAAATCGAAACATTATTCTGCACTTTGACGTTTTTGCCGAGAACGACATCCGGCGAGATGACGACGTTTTGACCGATATTCGAGCCGTCGCCGATTTTAGATTTCGGCATAATATGGCTGAAATGCCAAATCTTGACGCCTTCGCCGATTTCACAGCCTTCGTCGATGACGGCGGTTTCGTGTGCAAAATATTTTTTTTCCGACATAATTGATTTTTACTGATTTTTCTCGAAAAATTCTTTAATACAGTTTGCAATCACGCTCAAAGTTTCTTCGTTCATTTCCGTGTGAATTGGCAATGATAACACGGAGTCGCACAATTTTTCGGTAACCGGCAAAGCAAAATCGGCGGCGACGTAATTCTTAAAAGCGTCCTGCCGGTAAAGCGGAAGCGGATAATAAATCATCGAAGGCACACCGTTTTCTTCGAGATGTTTTTGCAGACGGTCGCGCTTTTCGTTTTTAACCTGAAGCGTATATTGATGAAAAACGTGCGTCGAGTTCTTTTGACGAACGGGCGTTTGTAATTCTTCAATGTTTTTGAACGCTTCATCGTAAAAGTCGCCTGCCTGCTGCCGCGCCGCCGCGTAATCGTCCAATTTTTTCAGCTTAACATTCAAAATCGCCGCCTGCAAAGAATCGAGTCGCGAATTGACGCCGATAACCGAGTGATAATATTTTTTCGCCTGCCCGTGATTGGCAATCATCCGCAGCTTTGCCGCCAGTTCGTCGTCGTCCGTAAAAATCGCGCCGCCGTCGCCGTAACAGCCCAGGTTTTTCGACGGAAAAAACGAAGTGCAGCCGACGTGTCCGATTGTTCCGGCTTTTTTCACGCTGCCGTCGACGAAGGTATAATCCGCGCCGATTGCCTGCGCGTCGTCTTCGATGACGAACAAATTATGTTTTTCGGCAGCGCGCATAATCGTCTCCATATCGCAGCTTTGCCCGAACAGATGAACCGGAACGACGGCTTTCGTGCGCGGCGTAATCGCTTCTTCAATAATTTCCGCCGTAACGTTGAAAGTGTTTTCGTCAACTTCCACCATCACCGGCGTAAGTTTAAGCAACGCAATGACTTCGGCAGTCGCAACGTAAGTGAAAGCAGGCACGATAACTTCGTCGCCTTCCTCTAAACCCAGCGCCATCATCGCAATTTGCAGCGCGTCCGTCCCGTTGGCGCACGGAATTACGTGCTTGATTTTCAGGTAATTCTCAAGACTGCTCTGAAACTCCTTAACCTGCGGACCGTTGATAAAAGCCGCCGAGCCGATACAGCTTAAAACAGCTTCGTCAATTTCATTCTTAATTTTTTCGTATTGACCTTTAAGGTCAACCATTTGAATTGAAGACATTTATTTCCGTCTTTAAAAATTACGTTTTACAAAATAAAATGGCTCAGAATTATGCCGAGCCAACAAAACAATAACTATAAAACGATACGTTATCCGAAGTCAAAACGTGGTTTCCCGGAAAGTCTCGCTTGGACTATTTCGGGAAACTTTCTATTTGCTTTACTTTTGCCGGTTTCCTACTCTTAATTTGCCGTATGTTATTATTTCCCAGAGAGAAAAACGAGAATAAAGAAAACATCAAATGAGAAGTATTCAGAATAATGAGCCGGAAAATAATCACAAACCGAAAATTTTGATGGTTTCTACCGAACTTGATTTCGGCGGCGTGGAAACTTCCGTTCGCGACCGGGCGATAGCTTTGCGCGAAGCGGGTTATACTATTGAAATTGCTTGTCTTAACAAACTCGGAAGGGAAGGAAAAAAACTGTTGGAATATGGTTTTACAATTCATAATCTCGATTCGCCGCCGCGCGTGCCGAATCTCAAGTTGATACTGAAATTAGCCAAACTTTTCCGCAAGGTGAAGCCCGATGTTATTCACGCCTCTTGTTTTGAAGCCAATTTTCATAGTGTGTTGGCATCGCGCGTTTCCGGCGTCGGCAAAGTCGTCGCCGAAGAAGTCGGCATTTTGACGGACGGATACGGAAAGCTGCTTCGCGGCTGGAAGGCGCGGAAAATCGGGAGTTTTATCTGGAACAAAGCCGACGGTATTTTGGCGATTTCGCAGGCGGTCAAACGAAGCATAATCGAATGCGAAAACGCGCCGGAGTCGAGAATAACGACGATTCCGTATTATATCGACCTCGACCGCTTCGAGTTTGCGGCAAACGATAGAGAACAAACGCCGAAAGACGAGTTTATAATCGGTTATGTGGCGCGGCTTTCCCCCGAAAAGGGACAGAGAGTTTTGCTGCCGGCTTTGAAATTGGCTCTGGAGAAAAACGAAAATATAAAATTGTGGCTCGTCGGCGACGGAAGCGACAGGGAAAATCTAAAAAATATGGCGCGGGAGTTGGGAATCGAGAATCGAGTCGAATTTCTGGGAATGCGCGGCGACATACCCGAACTGTTGGCGCAGATGGATTTATTCGTGCTGTCTTCTTATAATGAAGGTTTGGGAACGGTGATTTTGGAAGCGATGGCGAGCGGAGTGCCGGTGATTGCGACCGAAGTCGGCGGCGTACCGGAAATTATCAAACAGCGAGAAAACGGCGTGATGTTTCCCGTCGGCGATGTCGGGGCTTTAGCCGGTGAAATATCGCGGATGATAAATTTGGACGACGCCGAGCGCGCTCAAATTATTCGGAAGGGCAGAGAAACGGTCGAAACCGATTATGCAAAAGCCGTCGTCGTCGGGAAACTTTCGGATTTATATTTTAATACTTGGGACAACAAACTCGCTAAACAATGACGCAGCCTCGCTCCAAAGCCATCTTTTTATCCTACGACGGCTACGGTCAATCATATCTTGAAACTTTATATCTGCCGATTTTGGGCAGCATCGAAAATCCGCCGGTCGATTTTACGGTCGTTCAATTTATGCCGAAAAATCACCCGCAAAAAGCCTCAGACGCGGCGGCGGCTGAAAAGCTCGGCATCAAAATTCATTTTCTCAATTACTACAACTCGCCGCCGCTCGTCGGAACGATTTACTTAATTTTAAACGGCATTTTCAAAGTCGGGCGAATCATCCGCAAGGAAAAAATCGATTTCATTCACGCCCGCGTGCATATTCCCGGCTTAGTCGCGCTGGCGGCGGCAAAATTTTTCCGCCCGCAGACGAAATTGATTTACGATATGGACGGATTTGTGCCGGAATACCGCGCGGAAACAGGATTGTGGAATGAAACGGGTTTTATTTATAAAGCCTTTAAGAAAATCGAAAAACTGGTCATCGAAAAAGCGGATTTAATACTGGTTCGCACCGAAAGCGCCAAAAAGATTTTGGGCGATTGGTATGGCGACGAGGCGGCGGCGAAAACTTTTGTTACGCCGAACGGCAAGGACGAAAACTTTTATCATCCTTTCACCGAAGTCGAAAACCGCGAAATCAGGCGAAAATATAATCTCGACGACGACGCGATTTTCGTGATTTACGTCGGAACGCTCGGAGAGCTTTTTCTGCCCGATAAAATGTTTCGTCTTTTTTCCTACGTGAAAAAACAGCAGCCGAATTCGTTTTTTCTGGTTTTGTCCGGCTCGGATTTTGAACCGCTGAATCGAATGGCGCAGGCGGAAGGTTTGACCGAACAGCAGGATTACGCGGTCGGTCGGGTTTCCGGCGCGGAAATACCGCGTTATATTTCGGCGGCGGATGTCGGAATTTCCTTTCGCGCGCCGACGCTTTCGATGCGCGGCATTTCGCCGCTGAAGGTTTGCGAATATCTGTTGTGCGGAACGCCCGCGATTGTCAACGCGAGCATCGGCGATTTGGATATTTTGTTTGAGGAAAATAAAGAATTGGGTTTTTTGGTGAACGAGACGAGTGACGACGAATTAAAACAGGCGGCAGAATGGGTTTTGAAAATCGCCAAACCGTCGAGAGATAATTTGCGCGAAACTTCGCGCGTGGGCGGAGTAAAAGAATTCGGATTGTCGAATATTAAAAAACTTTACGAAGATGTTTATAGTAAGGTAGTCAAATAATAAAATCTGGGTAGTGATTCAATTTAGAGAGTCGATAATTGGTTGTTTGCCGGTATTGACTTTCCCATGCAAACAGCGTTTTACTTTAATGATAGTGACATTTTAGTTTAATCATTCGAGAAGCAGTAACAAACATCTCTTGGTTGAGCCACCACCTGAAATCAAAATTTCGATGCAGAAATTAACGCTTAAAGATTACAAGTTTTTCTTCTGAGGTTTATGAAAGTTTTAGGCGAATACTTAAATAATTATAGTGAACGGGAAAAAAATAAATTGCCCCAGATAGCTGTTTTTGATGTTTGTAATACGATGTTTTATTCAAACACAACTCATGATTTTGTTGACTATGTATTTAATCAAAAATTCTTACCATCAAAAAGAAATTTTTATAAAATTTTTAACAGTAAATTAAATCCATTACGATATAGTTTTATATTAATTTCTGTTCTAGTTGGTTTAGATTTATATAAAAAAATCAATGTTTATTTATTGAAAGGATTAACCCACGACGAGTTTTCACAATTGTCCAAGCGTTTTGTCGCAGAGTTCTTGCAAGATAAACAAATAAATCAAACTCAACTTTTAATTAACAAATGCAAAAAAGAAAAACTTCGGGTAATTTTGTGTTCTTCAAGTCTAGATCCGATTGTTGAAGCTATTGCTAATAGTATCGAAGTTGAGGATTTCGTCTGTACCACGCTTAAATTTAAAGATCAAATTTTCACTGGTATTATTTCAGAAGAAATTGCTGATAAAAAATTACAGGCTTTAAAGAAAAAACGAATATCAGGCGAAATCAAATATGCTATTTCCGATAACGAAGGAGATGTCAGTTTATTGCAAATAGCACAATATCCTATAGCAGTTATACATAATAATAAAGATTTTGAGTTTTGGAGCAGGTATTCTGTAAAGACAATAGATTTACGTTTATGACATTCTTTTTTAGGTATTTTCTACCTTTTTCTTACTTTAAATCAACAAGACTGTTTAATCTAAATTATGCTGCATATCATATTTTACTAGAGGGAGTTCCAGTATTATTGCTGACTTTGATTTATAGTAACTACTCTGTAAATGCACTCAGCACAGCTCTTTTAAGTTATTTGGCATTTATCTGTATTTACGAAATCGGTTACATTACAAATGATTTTTACAGCGAAAAGTTTGAAGAAGATCCACGAGGGCGATCCAAAGATAAAAACGTCGCTCTTCTCATTATTTGGAGTTTAATCATTGTAAAAACTATTTTCTTTCTTTTGTTTAGCTATTTATTAGGAAGTTTAAATAATTTTATTTGGTGGACTTTTCATATAATGTTAATGATGACGTTTATTTTTCATAACATCAGAATGAAAGAGTATCGCCTTTCAACCTTTTTTAGTTTAAGTGTTTTTCGTTTTATGGCACCCTTGGTTTTGTGTTTACCGGGAGAGATATTTCTTTTTCTTAGTTCTGTAGTTATGTTGAACTACTCGCTGTTTAGAGTTATTACATATGGAGTCAATAAAAATCTAATTGAAATCTCCAACAGAGATACAACTAAGTTTAAATTTGTATATTACATAAACTGTTTACCTCTGAATGTTCTTTTATCCGTTTCGTACAGATCTTTTCTACCAATTATATTTTGCTTATATTATATTTTTCTTTGGATCATTTGCAGTAAAATGCGAATCAGCAGTACACAGCATGAAATGGTAAGATTTTCTAGTGTATAAAATCAACTAGTGCTTTGGCTGCGTAATTTTGATGGACGAAAATGACAGAATCTTGTGAATTTACGGGCTTTTCCATTCATCAAAATCAAAAAGTCAAAGCACTAGTTCAAATTTATTTGTTTAGGGCAAAAAGTTTTATTGACTGCTGTAAAAGCGATAACTATTAAACAAATCTCGGATTTATATTTTAGGACTTCGGGAAAACAAACTCGCTAAAAATGACGCAACCTCGCTCAAAAGCCATCTTTTTATCCTATGACGGCTACGGTCAATCATATCTTGAAACTTTATATCTGCCGATTTTGGGCAGCATCGAAAATCCGCCGGTCGATTTTACGGTCGTTCAATTTATGCCGAAAAATCACCCGCAAAAAGCCTCAGATGCGGCGGCGGCTGAAAAGCTCGGCATCAAAATTCATTTTCTCAATTACTACAACTCGCCGCCCTTGCTCGGAACGATTTACTTAATTTTAAACGGCATTTTCAAAGTCGGGCGAATCGTCCGCAAGGAAAAAATTGATTTCATTCACGCCCGATTGCTAATTCCGGGTATAATAGCACTTGCGGCAACACTCTTTCGCCCGCAGGTGCGTTTGATTTATGATTTAGATGGGTTTGTACCAGAAGCACGTGTAGAAGCCGGATTGTGGAGTGAAAAAGGCTTTATTTATAAAACCCTAAAAAAAGTTGAGAAGTTACTCGTAAAAAAAGCAAATTTAATTCTGGTGCGCACTGAAAAAGCCAAAAAAATTTTGAGCGGCTGGTATGGCGATGAATCGACATCAAAAACCTTCGTTACGCCGAACAGCAAGGATGAAAGCGTTTTTCATCCCTTTACCGAAGCGGAAAACCGCGAAATCAGACAAAAATATAATCTCGACGACGATACGATTTTCGTCATTTTCGCCGGCACATTCGGCAGTTTTTATATGCCGGATAAAATGTTTCGTCTTTTTTCTTACGTGAAAAAACGACAGCCAAATTCGTTTTTTCTGATTTTGACTGTCTCAGATTTTGAACCATTCCGACATATGGTGAAAACGGAACAATTAACCGAAGAAGATTATAAAGTTGAAGGAGTTTTACCTGTCGAAGTACCGCGTTTGATTTCGGCAGCAGATGTTGGAATTTCTTTTCGCATACCGCAACTTTCGCTTTGTGGTATTGCCCCGATAAAGGTTTGCGAATATCTGCTGTGCGGAACACCTGTAATTGCTACTGCAAGTACCGGCGATATGAACTTATTGTTTAAGGAAAATAAAGAATTAGGTTTTTTGGTGAACGAGACGAGCGACGACGAATTAAAACAGGCGGCGGAATGGATTTTGAAAACCGCCAAACCGTCGAGAGATAATTTGCGCGAAACTTCGCGCGCGGGCGGAGTAAAAGAATTCGGGTTGTCGAATATTAAAAAACTTTACGAAGATGTTTATAGGAAGTTAATCGACCGATAAAATCTTAAATTCGGGTTAAATAGTAAATTCAATCGATTGTTTATTAAATCGAAATATGCAATTATTTAAGTTTTTGAGAGGAGAACAGTGAAAGCGGTAATTTTAGCAGGCGGGCGCGGAAGCCGCATCAGCGAGGAAACTTCCGTTAAACCGAAGCCGATGATTGAAATCGGCGGAAAGCCGATTTTGTGGCACATTATGAAATTTTATTCCGCTCACGGCGTGAACGATTTCGTTATCTGCTGCGGTTATCTCGGCTACGTTATTAAGGAATATTTTGCCAATTATTTCGTCCATATGTCCGACGTAACTTTCGATTTGCAGAAAAACGAAATTACGGTTCACCAGCGTCGCGCCGAGCCTTGGAAGGTAACTCTGGTCGATACCGGAATCGACGCGATGACCGGCGGAAGATTAAAGCTCGTCAGGGATTATCTGGGCGACGAAGATTTTTGCTTTACCTATGGCGACGGCTTGTCGAGCGTCGATTTGAGCGCGCTTATCGAAAGTCATCGGGAAAGCGGAAAGCTCGCCACCGTAACAGCCGTGCAGCCGCCCGGACGTTTCGGCGCGTTGATACTCGACGGCGAATCGGTGAGAGGTTTTCGGGAAAAGCCGGAAGACGGCGGCTGGATAAACGGCGGTTTTTTCGTTCTCAATCCGAAAGTAATCGATTATATCGCGGGCGACGAAACAATCTGGGAACGCGAGCCGATGGAAAATCTCGTCCGCGACGGGCAGCTGAACGCTTTTCTGCACGACGGATTTTTTCAGCCGATGGACACGCTGCGCGACAAAATTCATCTCGAAGAACTGCTGGAAAACGGCACAGCGCCCTGGAAAATCTGGTGATGAACAAAGGTTTTTGGAACGGAAAAAAAGTTCTGCTGACGGGACACACGGGTTTTAAGGGAAGCTGGCTGGCTTTTTGGCTGAAAACGATGGGCGCGAAAGTCTGCGGCTATTCGCTCGCGCCGGAAACCGAGCCGAATCTTTTTGAAAATCTGAAAATCGAAACCGGCATCGAATCCGTCATCGGCGACATTCGTGATTTGCCGAATTTTGAAAAAGTAATCAGAGACTTTCAGCCGCAAATCGTTTTTCATCTCGCCGCGCAGCCGCTCGTCCGCCGCTCGTATCGCCAGCCGCTCGAAACCTACACGACGAATGTTATCGGCACAATCAATGTTTTGGAAGCGATTCGGCAAACGGATTCGGTCAAATCGGTCGTCGTCGTTACAACCGATAAAGTCTACGAAAACAAGGAATGGCTGTGGGCGTATCGTGAAACGGAACGGCTCGGCGGCTTTGACCCGTATTCAAACAGCAAGGCGTGTGCCGAACTGGCGGTTTCGGCGTATCGAAATTCGTTTTTCGCCGGCGGCGAAACTTTAATTGTGACGGCGCGCGCCGGAAATGTCATCGGCGGCGGCGATTGGTCGGAAGACAGGCTTTTGCCCGACGTTTTTCGCTCGCTCGTTTTCGGTGCGCCGCTCTCGATTCGCAACCCGAATTCGATACGCCCGTGGCAGCACGTTCTCGAACCGCTTTCGGGTTATCTGTTATTAGCCGAAAAACTTTATAGCGGCGAAAAGGATTTTGCCGACGCCTGGAATTTCGGACCGTCTGAAGAAGATTCAAAGCCGGTCGGCTGGGTTTTGGAAGAAATAAGAAAGATTTGGGCGGCGGATGTCAACTGGGAAATCGCCGAAGGCAATCAGCCGCACGAAGCGAATTTATTAAAGCTCGACAGCGCGAAGGCGAAAAACAAGCTGCGCTGGATTCCAAAGCTGAGTTTGACCGAAGCAATTGAAATGACGGTTGACTGGTATAAAAATTTCAAGGAAAACAAAGATTTAATCGAATTAACGCAAAAGCAGATAGAGGTTTATACACAAAAATAAAATGGAAATAATACCGCTCAAGCTCAAAGGCTCGTATGAAATTCGGTTTGCGCCGCGCGGCGACGAGCGCGGCTATTTTATGCGCAGTTACGACCGCGAAATGTTTGCCGAAAACGGATTGCAAACCGATTGGATTCAGGAAAACCAATCGCTTTCGACGCAGCTTCACATCGTTCGCGGCTTGCATTTTCTGCTTCCGCCGCACACCGAAACAAAACTCGTTCGAGCGGTTCAGGGAAAAATTCTCGACGCGTTCGTTGATTTACGCAAGGATTCGGAAACCTTCGGTCAATGGGATTCGATTGAGCTTTCCGAAGATAATTTCAAGGCTGTCTATATTCCGAAAGGATTCGCGCACGGCTTCTGCACTCTGACGGAAAAAGTCGTCGTGCAGTACAAGGTTGACAGCGCGTATGTCGGCGCGTCCGACGCCGGAATTCGCTGGAACGACCCGAAAATCGGCATAAATTGGAACGCCCGAAACCCGATTTTATCCGAACGCGACAAAAATCTGCCGCTTCTCGAAGATTTTATCTCGCCGTTTTGAGTAGAACGATGTGGTTGTTATACTGACCATTGTTTGAAAATGGCTCTGGAAAAGTTTAGCCCGGCTTTTAATTCTAAACTTCTTCAGAGTCTTTTGTTAGTTGGAAGTTATGCAGTTGAATGCAGAAACACGCACGTAAATTAAGTGTGCAAAAGTTTCAAAACACACTTACTTACGTGCGTGTTTCTGCAAAATCAAAAGAGATTTATTAATTCGGAACGGCTAAAAAATCGGTTTTATGAAAAGTGTGTTATTAACGGGAGCGACGGGTTTTGTCGGCAGCTGCGCGATTGCTCCGTTGCTGGAAAAAGGCTACGCGGTTCACGCCGTTACGTCGAAAGCCGGGTTGCCGGAATCGAATGGAAATTTGATTTGGCACACGGCGAATCTACTCGATTCCGATGAAACCGAAAATCTTCTGAAAATCGTTCGCCCGACGCATCTGCTTCATTTCGCTTGGTATGTCGAACACGGAAAATTTTGGAACGCGACGGAAAACGTCGATTGGCTGAAGGCGAGCTTGCATCTGGTTCAAAAGTTTGTCGAATGCGGCGGAAAAAGAGTCGTCGTCGCCGGAACTCTGTCCGAATACGAAGAGAGCGAAGAAGATTTTCTTTCCGAAAATATAAAATTAGACCCGCAATCGTTATACGCGGCGACAAAAGTATCTTTGTATCAGACGTTGGAAAAATATACCGAAGTCGTCGGCGTCAGCTTCGCCTGGGGCAGAGTTTTTTTTATGTTCGGCAAAAAGGAATCGCCCAAACGCCTCGTTCCGGCGGTTATATGCTCGTTGCTCAACAACGAAACGGCGAAAACTTCGCACGGCAATCAAATACGCGATTTTATGTCAACCGGAGAAACGGCGCAGGCTTACGTCGCGCTGCTCGATTCCGACGTTCGAGGCGCGGTAAATATCGGTTCGGGCGAGGCGCGGACGATTAAGGAATTGGTTCTGGAAATCGCCGCCTCAATCGGCAGCAACCCCGACGACATACAATTCGGAGCATTTCAAGCGCCGAAAGACGAGCCGAAAAGAGTCGTCGCCGATGTCGCAAGGCTTCGAGATGAAGTAAAATGGAAACCTTCAAGGAACTTTTCGCAACAAATAGCCGAAACCATAGATTGGTGGAAAAACGAAATTAAAAACTAATCGCGCGAAAATTTTACAAAAGAGTTATCAAATGAAAGTTTTAGCTATTGTTCCATATCAACTGGATTTTTGCGCCGGACAGCGATTTCGCATCGAAATATGGGCAAAAGAACTCGCAAAACGCGGCATTGAAGTGGAATATCTGTCTTTTACGGACAAGAATTTGACTGACGTTCTTTATCAACCGGGAAAATATGTAAAGAAGGCATCGATGATTTTAAGCGCTTTCGCCAGACAACTTAAAAACACTTTGAAAGCCGAAAAGCCGGACGTGATTTTTATTTACCGCGAAGCGGCGCTTGCGGGACCGGCGATTATCGAAAGAATCGTCCGGCGCTGGAATATTCCGATGGTCTATGACCTTGAAGAACCGCTTTTCGTTCCATTTAAAAGTCGCGCTAACGGAAGTTTTACCAGATTAAGATTCGTCTCGAAAGTTAACGAGCTTTTCAAAATGAGCGATACGGTTTTTGTCGCCAATAAAGCGATTGGCGATTATGCCGGAAAGTTTAATAAAAATGTCAAAATCGTGCCGCTGACGGTCGATACCGAACGCTACAAACCGGACGAGAATAAAAAGGTCAACAAAAAACCGATAATCGCCTGGGTCGGAACAAGGACGAATCAAATAAATATCGAATTGGCTGTTCCGGCAATGCGAAAACTGCGTGAAAAAACAGATTTCACGTTCAGAATAATCGCCGACGACCCAATGGATTTTGAAGGCTTGGACGTGGAATTCTTTAAATGGAGTTACGACAGGGAAGTGCCGCTTCTTCAGGAAAGCGACATCGGCATCGTGCCGGTCAAGGAAAATGACTGGGGACCTTATAAGTTCTTTTTTAAAACGATTCAATATATGAGTCTCGGAATGCCCGTTGTCGGAACGGCAATGGGTTCAAATTTAGAAATTATCGAAGACGGCAAAAACGGTTTTTTAGCAAAAACGGAAACCGATTGGTATGATAAAATAAGAATTCTGCTCGAAAATCCCGAATTAGGGGAAAATCTTGGAAAAGAGGCGCGTAAAACGGTTTTGGAAAGATTCGATATTGAAAAGCAGATTGATTTCCTAGAGAAGGAATTCAGGCAATTAAAAGAAATGGCATCTACGGTGAATAAGTGAGAATAGATATTTTAAATTTGAAAGATGCGAATTTATCATCTCGGAAGATTTAGTAAGAATGGTTTTAGTCAGTTATGTATATTTTAGGTTTGACTACATTAGGGGATTCAGCCGCGAGTTTAATTAAAGACGGCAAACTTGTCGCGGCAGCGGAAGAAGAACGTTTTTCTCGAAAAAAACATCACAGCGGTTTTCCTTACAAGGCAATAGAATTTTGTTTGGATTATGCAGGCATCAGTTTAAAGGATGTCGAGCATATCGGGCATTATTGGAAGCCCTGGATTCTGCGCCACAAGGCAATGCAGGCATTAAAAGCGGGATTTGTTTCACCGTCGATGTTCAAGGCGCGAGCAGACAGAGGCTTGGTGCAGGTGAGCGAAAGTTATCTCGGAATGTTTAAGCATCCGCAGCGATTACGCGAACGTTTCGGCGCGAGCGATTTCAAGTTTCACTTTCTGGAACATCATCAAACGCACGCGGCTTCGTCGTTTTTTGTTTCACCGTTTGAGTCTGCGGCAATTTTGACTTGGGACGGCACGGGTGAAGATACGACAACTCTTTTTTCGCAGGGCAAAGACAACAAAATTAAAGTCCTCAAGCGTATCAAACTGCCGCATTCGCTCGGACAATTTTATTCTGCCGTTACAAATTATATCGGTTTTGATATGTTCACGGGCGACGAGTGGAAAGTAATGGGACTTGCGGCTTACGGCAAGCCGAAGTTCTACGATTTCTTTTCCGAAAAAGTGTTGACTAAAAATGGAAACGGCGATTTTCATTTCAATATCAAGATTCTTGACCATCACTTGGCAAAGCATTATCAATTTTCCGACGAAATCATAAGAGAAGTTGGCAAACCGCGCCTGCCGGGTGAAGAATTGACCGAACATCATTGGAATATCGCCTCGAGCGCGCAAAAAGTCGTGGAAGGTACGGCAATTTATCTTGCCAAACAAATCAAGGAAATGACGAACGAGGAAAATCTCTGTATGGCGGGCGGCGTGGCGTTTAATTCGGTAATGAACGGACGCCTTTTCCACGAGACCCCGTTTAAGAATTTTTACGTTCAGCCTGCGGCGGGAGACGCCGGTTGTTCGCTCGGCGCAGCTTATTATGTTTGGAATCAAATTTTGGACAATCCGCGTGAGTTCGTGATGAATCACGCTTATTGGGGTCCGAAATTTTCAAATGAAGAATGTCGGAAAGCCTTAGACACAGCAGGTTTGAAATATGAAACCTTGCCCGACGAAGTTCTTTTGCCGCGTCTTGCAAAAATGATTTCCGAAGGCGCGATTATCGGCTGGTTTAATGGGCGAATGGAATTTGGACCGCGGGCTTTGGGCGCGAGAAGTTTTGTTGCCGACCCGCGCCGCGCGGATATGCGCGAGATTTTGAATCACAAGGTCAAACTGCGTGAATGGTTTCGTCCGCTCGCGCCTTCAATGCTCGAAGAATACGGGCGCGAGATTTTTGGCGTGGAACATCACGACCCGTTTATGATTACCGTTCTCGAAGTCGCCGACGAGTATAAACCGAAAATTCCGGCTGTCGTTCACGTTGACGGCACAGCGCGTCCGCAAATGGTCAGCCGCGAAACCAATCCGCGTTATTGGAATTTGATAAATGAATTTAAGAAACTAACCGGAATTCCGATGCTTCTGAATACTTCCTTTAATATCCAAGAACCAATTGTCTGTACGCCCGAAGATGCAATAAATACCTTTAAAACCGCAAATTTCGATGCCTTGATTTTGGAAAATAATTTGGTTCTGAACGGTGAGAATTAAATGGATAAACGCCTTCTAATCATAAATGTAATTGTCGGTCTTGCAATTTCCGTTTTGCTGTTTCCTGATGGCGCTGTTGCTGTTTTGTTCGGAGTTGTCTGCTCTGGACTGGCAATAGCGGTCTTTAGCCGCTACTCCGAGGAAAAACATATTCTTATAAATATTTTTTTACTTGCGCTGCTGGTTAGGGTTTTGTTAGGCACGACTATTTACAGTCTCGGCTGGCAAGATTTTTTTGCCCCCGATGCGATGACTTATGATTTACGCGGTATCAGGTTGGTTGAAATCTGGCACGGGCTTGCTTCGGCTGACGATGAATTTGGGAAAGTTGCAGCTTCAACCAGCGGACCGGGTTGGGGAATGAATTATTTAGTCGGGGCAATATATGCTGTTTTTGGGCGTAATATGCTCGCGGTTCAAATGTTGGGCTGTGTCCTTGGTGCGGCTACAGCTTCGGTTATTTACCTTTGTTCCAACAAAATTTTTCACAACCAACGGGTTTCAAAGACCGTTGCTCTGATAGTAGCGCTTAGTCCTTCTATGGTTCTTTGGTCGTGTCAAATGATAAAAGATGGTTTCATTATCTTTCTTTTGGCAATGATTATGCTTGCTTTACTGCATCTTTTAGAGAAAATCAGTTATGTGTTCCTAATTATCTTGGTTTTGTCCCTTTTCGGCGTAATTTCACTGCGTTTTTATATCTTTTATATGGTTGCAATTGCTGTGGTAGGGAGTTTTGTGGTCGGTTCGAGCAATTCTTCCCAATCCATTTTTAGGCGATTGGTAATTATTGTTTTAATGGGTTTGGGAACAACTTATCTGGGAGTTTTAAATAGAGCGAGTGTGGAATTTGAAAAATACGGAAGTCTGGATGCTGTTCAAGCTTCCCGGCATTCATTGGCAACCCAAAGCGCCGTCGGTAAAGTGAACTCCGGGTTTGGGGAAGACTTAGACGTTTCGACAACTGGAGGAGCCATTTCCGCGATTCCAATCGGACTCAGCTACCTGTTGTTGGCGCCATTTCCTTGGCAGATAGCGAATTTTCGGCAAGCAATTACGCTGCCTGAAATGCTTCTGTGGTGGGCTTCAATCCCATTATTGATAATGGGATTGTGGTATACGATAAAGCATCGCCTGCGGGCTGCCATTGGTATTTTGCTTTTCACCTTTATGCTAACTATCGGTTATGCGATTTTTCAGGGAAATGTCGGAACCGCATATCGACAGCGCGCCCAGATTCTGGTTTTTCTTTATATTTTTATTTCTGTCGGATGGTCGCTTTTGCAGGAAAAGAGAGAAAATAAGGTTTATCTTAAAAACGTCGCTCAACAAAGACTGAGAAAGAGAATTCAAATCGAAACTTAAAAGCCTTTATCTTACTAAATTAATGTGTGGAATTGTTGGAATAGTTAATTCCGGTCAGCGAAGTGTCGACCGGAAAGTTCTTGAACGGATGAATCGGTGTATCGTTCACCGCGGTCCTGATGAAGACGGTTTTTACGTCAATGAATCGGTCGCGCTGGCGATGCGTCGGCTTTCCATTATCGACCTCGCGGGCGGACAGCAGCCGATTCACAATCACGATAAAACGAAATGGATTGTCTTTAACGGCGAGATTTATAATTTTCAAGAACTGCGCAAAGATTTAGAAAAGCGCGGACATAAATTTTATACCAACTGTGATACGGAAGCGATTATTCATCTTTACGACGAATACGGAGCCGATTGTGTTCAGCATCTTCGCGGGATGTTTGCCTTTGCAATTTGGGACGAACGCGACAAATCGCTTTTTATTGCAAGAGACCGACTGGGTAAAAAACCGCTTCTTTATTCACACCAACCGAACGGCGATTTAATTTTCGGCTCGGAATTTACCGCGCTTCTGTCGCATCCGAGCATTTCGCGTGAAGTTGATTTCGACGCGATTGACAATTATCTTACATATCTTTGCGTTCCCGCGCCGCAAACCGCCTTTAAGCAAATCCGCAAACTCGAGCCGGCGCATTGGCTTCGCTGGAAAGACGGCAAAATCGAAATAAAAAGGTACTGGTCACTGGATTTTTCAAAGAAAATCAAAATCAGCGAAGCAGAAGCTATTACGGAAACAACACGGATTTTGCGCGATGCAACCCGGCTTAGAATGATTTCGGATGTTCCGCTCGGCGCATTCCTTTCGGGCGGCGTGGATTCTTCAACTGTGGTTGCGCTAATGGCACAGGAAAGCAGCCAACCGGTTAAAACTTTCTCAATCGGATTTGAAGAACAGGATTTCAGCGAACTGAAATATGCGAAGATGGTCGCCGAACACGTCGGCGCGGAGCATCACGAATTTATTGTGCGTCCGAATGCACTGGAGATATTACCGGCATTGGTCGAGCATTACGGCGAACCGTACGCGGATTGGTCGGCGATTCCGACTTATTATGTTTCGCGCGAGACGCGCAAGCACGTTACTGTAGCTTTGAACGGCGACGGCGGAGACGAATCATTTGCCGGTTACGAACGACACGCTGCAATGTCTTTGGCGGAACAATACCGCCGTTTTCCGAAATTCGTTCGTGAAACCTTAATTGAAAGTTTCGTTAACCTTATTCCGACCTCGGAAATAAAGCGTAACCGAGTGCGCGATTTGAAAAGGTTCTTAGGGGCGGCTTCGCTCCCGACGAGCGAACGGTATTTTCATTGGATTAGTATGTTTAATGTCAAAGAGAAAAGCGAAATTTACGCGACGGAGTTTCTCTCGTCCGTTAGTAATGCCAAAGCCGAGCAGGTTGTCGAAAAATATTTTCATTCAAACGGAAAAGGCATTGTTGATTCGACCTTGCTGGCAGATATGATGACTTATTTGCCTAATGATTTACTGGTTAAAGTTGATATTGCGTCAATGGCGGTTTCGCTCGAAGCACGTTCTCCGCTTCTCGACCATAAAGTTGTTGAATTTGCCGCGAGTTTGCCGGAAAATTTAAAACTTCGCGGGACGACAACCAAGTATTTGCTGAAAAAAGTTGCCAGCAGACTCGTGCCGCCCGAAGTTTTGTATCGCCGCAAAATGGGTTTCGGCGTTCCAATCAGTTACTGGTTGAGAAACGAGCTAAAAGATTTTATGAAATCAATTTTATTATCGGAATTATCTTTGAGGCGAGGAATATTTCGCCCGGATGTCGTTCGCAAAATGGTCGAGAATCACATCGAGGGGAGGCGCGACCACGGATGGCAGTTATGGACTCTGCTGATGCTGGAAATGTGGTTTCAAAGATTTATTGATTAATAATAAATTATAGAGTGCAATGTTTTCGCTTGTTTTTAAATTATTGAGATAAATCAGCGAATAATTTATCTCAATAATTAGTAGGTATTTTACGTTTTTGATAGTTTAAGTAGGAGGACTTAATCATTTTATATATGTTCGCTTTTGAATTTGTTTGGTTATCCAATATCCTTAAGTTAAATCAAAAAGCATTTATAAAACAAAATTCAGTCCGATTATTTAGTTTGAGAAATTATTATGACTCCGGTAAATCAGCCTGATTTTGGCGCGTTGACTATATCACTCGATTTTGAACTTCATTGGGGAGTACGAGACCATTTTACCGTTGATGGTAATTACAGAGCAAATTTGTTGGGAGAATATCAAGCGATTCCGGCAATGCTCAAGCTATTTAACGAGTATGACGTTGCGGCGACTTGGGCAGTTACGGGTTTTTTATTCGCGCACTCAAAAACTGAGTGGGAAGCATATAAACCGGAGATTTTGCCGAAATATCATAATCGAAAATTATTTCCTTATGATGAAAGCATTGGTAATTCCGAACAAGATGACCCGTTTCACTATGCTCCGAGCTTAATCGAGTTGATTCGTAAGACGCCGCGTCAGGAAATAGGAACACATACTTTTTCGCATTACTATTGCCTGGAAAACGGTCAGGACGAGCAGACGTTTGCCGCCGACTTGCAGAGCGCGATTTCGATTGCAAAAAATTACGGTATCGAACTGTCTTCCATTATCTTTCCGCGCAATCAGCATAATTCGGCTTATGATGAAATTTTGCTGTCGCACGGAATTACGTGTTTTCGCGGAAATCAGCCGTACTGGATGTATGAGTTGGCAGATGACGGAAGTCGAACTCTGAAGCAGCGCGCCGCGCGTTTGCTCGACACACATTTTGCAGTAACCGGCACGCAGACAATAAAATGGAACGAAATTTGGGAGCGCGGTAACATAGCCGATGTCCGCGCCAGTTATTTCCTGCGTCCAACTAAACAAAAAGTGTCTCCACTTGATAAAATCCGGTTGCGACGGATTACAAAAAGTCTTGAATATGCTGCCAAAAATAATGAAATAGTTCATCTCTGGTGGCATCCGCATAACTTTGGCATCAATCTGGAAACAAATATTAACTTTCTGAGAGAAGTGTTAGATGTTTTTGCGAAATTACGTCAAAAATACGGAATGAAATCGCTTTCGATGCAGGAAGTTGCCGAAACTGCAAAACAAACCAAACAGTATTCCTCAAAAAATATAAGTCAGGTATCTGTCGTGAATGATTTAGAAAAAAGTGTATCGGCGAAAACGGAGTCCGCAACTGCTAATGAGCAAATCGTTTTGTTATGCACCGATGGCGATTCGACGCGGGCAGTTTATCACGCGCTCAAAGCAAAATTCGAGAATGTCGTTGCTGTTGTCGAACGCCCGGTTTCAAAAAAGCTAATGCTGAAACGACGAATCAAACGATTGGGGATAGTTCCGGTTGTCGGACAAAGCATTTTTATGGCGGCTGTTATTCCATTCCTTAAGCAGTTGAGCAAAAAACGACTCGAAGAAATTAAAGGAGAGTATCAGTTAAATCAGTCGCCGCTCGACTCGTCCGCTTATTTAGTTGATTCGGTCAACTCTGAGGACGCTCGCAATTTGTTGCGAGAGCTAAATCCGAAGGTCGTTGTAGTTAACGGAACTCGTATAATCGGCAGCGAAACTTTGAACTCTGTCTCCGCGCCATTTATCAATATGCACGCCGGAGTAACACCGCTTTACAGAGGCGTTCACGGCGCATATTGGGCTTTAGCTGAAGGCAAAAAGGAACTCGCCGGAACGACAGTTCATTTTGTTGATGAAGGAATTGATACCGGAAATATAATTGGTCAGGTTGTTTTTGAGCCGAAAGCAAATGATAATTTCGGTACTTATCCTTATATTCAAACGGCAGTCGGAATACCCGTTTTGCTAAAAGCCGTCGGAGAATCTCTAAATGGCGGAGTGAAGCGCAAGAATGTTATTGATGGCTTATCATCAAAACTTCGTTATCACCCGACGATTTGGGAATATTTGATGAATTATTGGCGGAATGGAGCTAAATAATTGATTAAAATCTGATTGTAGTCAAAGATTTTAGTTACGGGATAAAAATGCGGGTGAACGATATTATATGAGTCGGAAAAATCAAGACCGACTTTCGGTGAGCGATGCCCGACGAGCGAATAAACAAATAAAAATCGTTCGCATCATCGCGCGTCTGAATGTCGGCGGACCGGCGCGGCACGTGGTTTGGCTGACGAAGGCTCTGCAAGATGGGGAATTTCAGTCGGTTTTGCTGGCGGGGACAGTTCCTGAAGGCGAAGAAGATATGAGCTATTTTGCCGCCGAAAACGGAGTCGAGCCGGTTTTTATCGAGGAGATGAGCCGCGAGCTTTCGCCGAAGGACGTTGTTTCGCTCTGGAAGATTTACCGAAGGATTCGGCGCGAGAAACCGGATATAATCCACACGCATACGGCTAAGGCGGGAACGGTCGGGCGCGTCGCCGGATTTCTTTATCGCTGGCTGACGTGGCAAACTTTAATCGGGAAACCGCGCGGCGTGAAATTCGTTCACACGTATCACGGACACGTTTTTCACAGCTATTACGGAGCGTCGAAAACAAAGGTTTTTCTGTTTATCGAAAAAACTCTGGCGCGTCTGGCGACCGATAAAATTATCGTCATCAGCAATCAGCAGTATGAGGAAATACACAAACAATTCGGCGTCGGGCGGGAAAAACAATTTCAAATAGTTCCGCTCGGCATCGATTTGGAGCCTTTTGAAAATTCGCACGAAAAACGCGATGTTCTGCGCGGGGAAATCGGCGCGGGCGATGATGAAATCCTTGTCGGTCTGGTCGGGCGACTGACGGAAATAAAAAATATTCCGCTTTTTCTACAGGTTGCCGAACTTTACAAAGAACGCAAAGCGGCAGATTCGCCCCGAATCCGTTTTGTCGTCGTCGGCGAAGGACATCTAAGGGAAAGTCTGGAGCGCGAAGCCGAACGGCTCGGCATAAAAGATACGACGGTTTTTCTCGGCAACCGTAGCGATACGGACGTTTTTTACGCCGGTCTGGATATTGTCGCGCTGACTTCTTTGAACGAAGGCACGCCGCTTTCGTTAATCGAGGCGATGGCGAACGGGCGGGCGGTAATTTCGACCGAAGTCGGCGGCGTCGTCGATTTGCTCGGCGCGGTTGAGACGGAAAAAGAAGATTTTAAGATTTGCGAGCGCGGCGTGCGAATTCGTTCAAATGACGCCGAAGCGTTTTTTAACGGTTTAATGTATCTGGCTGAAAATCCGCAAAAGCGACTCGATGCGGGCGCTCGCGGCAGAGAATTTGTAACGGCGAATTATTCAAAGGAACGTCTTGTAGACGACATACAAAAACTTTACCTCGCGTTAACTTCTTATTAAACACCGCCGAAACTGCTTGCTTTAAAGCCGGAATTATCTTGTAATAGGCAATAATATTTTATACGGAAAACCGGCGCTCTCCCGACTGTGTTGACCATGCTATCAAATCCAATTGTTGTTACGCTTTTAAGCGTTGTGTTATCGGTCGGGCTGACATTTTTAATACGAAGCCTCGCGCACCGCTACGGTTTTGTCGCCAAGCCGAAATCAGACCGCTGGCATAAAAAGCCGACCGCGATGATGGGCGGCACGGCGATTTTTCTGACGACTGTTTTAATTTACTTTTTCGCCGTTCCTTACACAAAAGAATTTCTCGTTATTCTCGCCGGCAGCACAATTCTTTTTTTCGTCGGACTAATCGACGACATACTGCACATCAAGCCGTATCAGAAACTTATCGGGCAGCTTATCGGCGTCGCCATCGTCGTCGGTTTCGGTCTGGTTCTGCCGTGGACGAATTCGGAAATTCTCAACATCGGCATTACGGCTTTCTGGCTGGTCGGCATCACAAACGCGATAAATCTGCTCGACAATATGGACGGTCTCGCCGCCGGAATTTCCGCCATTGCCGCTTTTGCGCTGGCTATCGGATTCAGCGCGGGCGGGCAGACCAACGAGATGCTGCTGATTTCGGTTTTCGTCGGCGCGCTCGTCGGATTTCTGGCTTTTAACTTTAATCCGGCTTCAATCTTTATGGGCGATTGCGGCTCGATGTTCGTCGGATTCTTTCTGTCGAGTTCGGTTCTTCTGACGCAGACCGGCGGACGTTCGCGCAGTGTCGTTTCGGTTCTGGCAGTTCCGGCGCTGATTCTTATCGTCCCGATTTTCGATACGACGTTCGTTACGGTTTTAAGAAAAATCTGGGGCAGGAAAGCAAGCGAAGGCGGACGCGACCACACGTCGCATCGCCTTGTCGCGCTCGGACTCTCCGAGAGAAACGCCGTTTTAATGCTGTATGCTCTGGCGATTGCGGCGGGCGCGCTTTCACTTCTGGTCAACCGGCTCGAAGCCACGCAGAGCATTGCCTTAATCGCGGTCTTTATTGTAGCTTTGACGATTATCGGTGTTTATCTATCCAAGGTTAAGGTCTATAAGGAACAGGAAGAAGCGCTTGCTTTGCAAAACAAAGCGGCGTTCGGTTTTCTGCTTAATTTGTCGCACAAACGCCGTATATTTGAAGTTATCTTAGACGCTGTTTTAATTTCGCTTGCTTATTATGCCTCGTATGTCTTTATTTTCGGCTCGTTTGAAGAGAGTGAAACGTGGTCGCTTTTTATAAAATCATTGCCGATTCTGATAGTTTCGCAGCTTTTCGCATTTCTTCTGGTCGGCGTCTATCGCGGAATCTGGCGTTATACGAGCGTGCAGGATTTTGTTACTTTTGCCAAAGCCGTCGCTTTAGGCTCTATCTTAAGCATTCTCTCACTTTTGCTTTTATTCAGATTCCAGTATTTTTCGCGCACGGTTTTCGTCGTCAATGCCCTCGTTTTGTTTCTGGCGCTTGCCGGCAGCCGAATGGCGTTTCGTCTGATGCGCCAGCTTTTACCGTCGCCGATTTCCAAAGAAGGACGCAAGGTTTTGATTTACGGCGCGGGCGACGGCGGCGAGATGGTTTTAAGAGAGCTGAAAAACAATCCGAACTGGGATTACGCGCCCGTCGGCTTTGTCGATGACGACCCGCTCAAACAGGATAAAGTCATTCACGGTCTGCGCGTTTTCGGCGGCAACGGCTCGCTCGAAGACATTTGCCGCAGCAACGATGTCCAGGAAATTTTAATCTCCTTTCGCAACATCAATGTGCAGCGTCTCAGGGAAGTAAAGGAAATCTGCGAAGATACGGAAATTTCTCTCAAACGCGCGTCGCTGAAAATCGAGCCGCTCGACTTTGAATAGGTGTCGGATGTCAGTTTTTTGTCTTTTCCTAAAACCTATCACATCTTGCTTTTGCCGCGCGGAGAATATAAATTAGAAATACGAGTTTTAGAGAGGAAAAATATGTCAAAAGAGGTTATCAATGTCGGCGGCGAGGAAAAAACGGTGCGCGAGGATACGGCGAAGTCTTATCGCGGAACGGTTTGGGCGTTAATCAGCGTAGGCGCTTTCGTCGCAATCGCGGCGATTATATTTATCTATCTGTCGGCGAAATCGATGTCGGACGGAACGCCGAATCAATCGCCGGCGCAGATGGAACAGCGCAGACAACAGTAAAATAAGTAAAAAGCGGAAAGTGAAAAGCGATAAGTGAGAAATAAAGATTGTTCACTGTTTGCTTTTCACTTTCCGCTTTTGGGCGATTTTTTTTCACTTATAACTTATCAATTACTACTCGAAAGATTATGCTGGTTTTAGGCATAGAAAGTTCCTGTGATGAAACGGCGGCGGCGGTTGTGCGCGGCGGGCGCGAGATTTTGTCGTCGGTTATATCTTCGCAGATTGAGATGCACAAACCGTTCGGCGGCGTCGTGCCGGAATTGGCTTCGCGCGAGCATCTGGAGAAAATCGAGCCGGTCGTCAGCGAAGCGTTAGAGCGCGCAAATGTTTCGCTTAAAGATATTGATGCGATTGCCGTAACTCAAGGTCCGGGATTAATCGGCTCGCTTCTGGTCGGCGTATGTTATGCCAAAGCGCTTGCGTACGGGCTGGATGTTCCGATTATCGGCGTCAACCACATTGAAGGACACGTCTTCAGCGTCGCCTTTGACAATCCGCCAATCGAATATCCGGCGCTCGCGCTGATTGTTTCGGGCGGACACACGAATCTTTTTTTCGTTCCCGAAGCCGGACAATATAAAGTCGTTTCGCGCACCAGAGACGACGCGGCGGGCGAAGCGTTCGATAAAGTGGCGAAAATGCTCGGACTCGATTATCCGGGCGGTCCGGTCGTCGAAAAACTGGCGAGAGAAGGCGCGGCGGGCAAAATAAAGTTTCCCGTCGCTAAGATTTCGGACGGCAGAGCCGATTTCAGCTTCAGCGGCTTAAAAACCGGCGTAGCGCGTTACGTGCGGGAAAATAATATTCAGCCGGTCGGCGAAAATGAAGCGCCGTCGCAGGAAATAAAAGACATTTGCGCCGGATTTCAAACGACGGTCATTAAATCTCTGGTCGGCACGATGGAAAAACTTGCGCTTGAATTAAAGCCGAAAACCTTAATCGTGGCGGGCGGCGTCGCCTGCAACAGGGCTTTGCGGGAAGCCGCGCAAAACGCCGCCGGTAAATTGAATCTGCCCGTCTATTTTCCTTCAAAACATCTCTCGACCGACAACGCGGCAATGATTGCCGCCGCCGGAAACTTTCATCTCGAACGCGGGAAACGCAGCGATTTGCGAATGACCGCCGACGTTACGATGCGCCTGCAAAATCTCGACAACGAAGACGCCGAGCTTAAACGGAAAAAGGTTCGCTACCGCCTTTAAAGTATAGAACTTTCTCAAAATACGGAAACGCGCACGGCAGTCGAGTGTGTTTTCCTCATCGCCGCGCCCCGACTATCGCGCGGACTTCTGCAAAAAACGAGAAAGTTCTATTGATAATTCGTTCATTAACTCAACCGGCGTGAGCTATAGTCAGCACATAAACTTTGCGCGCGCCTTTTTCCTTTAGAACTTTCGCACAGGCGGAAACCGTTGCGCCGGAAGTAAAAACATCGTCAATCAATAAAACGATTTCGCCGTCGACGACGTTCGGACGTTTAACGTCAAAGACGTTTTTAACGCTGGTTTCACGGGCTTTATTATCCATCGCGGCGCGGTGCAGCGGCGTGTGAACGCTCCGCGCAAGACTTTGCTCGTCGAGCGGCAGATGTAATTTTCCAGCCAGAAATCCGGCTAAAACCGCCGCTTGATTAAATCCGCGCTCAAGTTGTCGCCTTTTTGAAAGCGGGACGGGAATTATTCGGGTCGAATCGTGAAAATCGGAAGTTTGAAAACGCGAAAGAAGAAGTTCTTGCAGCTTTTCGGCGGCAAAAGGCTCGCGTTTGAGATGAATAACCGAAGCCGCCAGCGCTTGTTCATAAAACCCGACGGCGCGGGCTTGGTCGTAAAAATGTTCGTCGCAGCGGTGGCAGAAAGTTTGAAAATCAGACGGCTTTTCACTCAGAAATCTGCCGCATTTGCCGCATAACGTTTCCGTGCCGGAGAAAATGCGCGTCTGTTCCCAGCAAGTATTACAAGCCGCGCCGTTGGAAAAACTCTCGACGCTGTTCCGGCAAATTTGACAGGATTGCGGATAAACGATTGTCAGAAGCGAGTCGCATATTTTGGAGAGCATAAAATAATAAGCGATAGGTGAAAGGTAACAAGTTGAAGCGGAAGTTTTACTTATCACTTTTCACCCGTCGCTTTTCACTCATTTACTCTTCGTCGAGCAAACCCTGTTCGACAAGTTCCTGACAATTCAAGCAGTAACGCGCCCACGGCACGGCGACCAGACGCTTCGGATTTATCGGCTTTTCGCAGTTCTGACAATTGCCGTATTCGTCGTCGGCAATGCGTTCGAGCGCTTCGTTTATCATCAAAAGCTGGTTGCTTTCGTTTTCGGAAACCGCCAGCAGCACGTTTTTTGAATAGTTTCTGACCGCCAAATCCACCGGGTCGGGCATCTCGGAAACATCGACCGACAGGTCGTTGCCTTTTAATTTGTTGACGAGCTGGTCGCGTTCGGCGAGCAGTCTGTCTTTGATTTCATCGATGTTAATTTCACTCATTTTTGATACGGGAACCCTTTAATTATAGTATATGAACGATAAAGCTGTTCGAGCAGAACCACGCGCGCCATTTCGTGGGTAAACGTCAGAGGCGATAAGGATAAACCAAAATCAGCTCTTTCGACAACCTCGCCGGAGACGCCGCTCGCGCCGCCGATGACAAAAGCGACTTCTTTAAGCGCTCGATTCTGCCATTTTTCAATCTCATTCGCCATCTGATTAGAAGAAATTGTTCGTCCCGAAACGTCCAGTAAACAGACGAATGGGCTTTGATTCACATTCTCAAGAATTCGTTTGCTTTCAATTTCCGTGCCGTTCGGTGCATTGCTGTCCTTAACTTCCGTGATTTCACATTTTACGAAATGCGAAAGACGCTGCAAATAATCCGCTTGCAGCGCCTGCCAATTTTTATCTTTTGTTTTGCCGACCCAGACGAATCGAAATTTCATAAGATTTTAGCCACAGAGAACACAGAGAATGCGGAGAGATTTTAGAAAATCTTTGCGAGTAAAATCGTATATTTTTTCGTATTTTCGCCTTTTCGTATTCTTATCTTTATAAAATTGTTTCTTCTCTCTGTATTCTCCGTGTTCTCTGTGGCTAAATTCCTTCCGGCAATTCCACTTTTTTAGCGTCGCGCCACAGCCTCTGCAAATCGTAAAACTCGCGCGCTTCCTTCTCGAAAATATGAACGACAAAATCGCCGTAATCGAGCAGAACCCATTCACCGCCGCCGTAGCCTTCGATGCGAATCGGCTTGGAATTCAAATCTTTTTTGAGCCGCTCATTGATTTCGTCGGAAATCGCCTGCACCTGCCGCGCATTCGCTCCGCTGACGATAATAAAAAATTCGGTAAAGCTGGCAATCTCGCGTAAATCGAGCGCAATCATATCGAACGCTTTTTTCTCGCTCGCGCAATGAATGGCGAGTTTTACCGTTTCGTCCAAATCCGCAAAAGGCGTTTTCGTCTCGACCAGCTCGACCGATTCGAGATTTTCCCGCTGTAAAGATTTTTCCTGTGCTTCTTCCATAATTTCATTGAATGATAAATGTTAAATGTAAATCTCGTATTTTTCGATATATTTTGCAACCGTCTGCGGCACAAAATCGCGCCAGTCGTTTTCTCCGGCGCGAATCTTCCGCCGGATTTCCGTCGCCGAAACGTCGAGATTAACGGCGTCGGTGATATAAATTTTCAGGCTTTCGGTCTTCGATACTGGACTTTGGACTGTGGACTTTAAACTTTCCCGCGCCCGTAATTCGTAATTCGTAATTCGTAATTCGCTTTCGCGCAGGTCAACTATTCTTCGCCGAATTTCTTCCGTAACGTGCGAAAATTCGATGTCGTAACCGGGACGAGTTACGACAATGATATTAACAATCGTCAAAACAGTTTCCCATTCGCGCCACGTCGCGATTTCGTCCCAGGAATCCGCGCCCATCACGAAAAAAATTTGCGCGTCTTTCAATTCATTTTTCAAGCGCGTTAAAGTTTCAACCGTATAAGGCTTTTGCGGCGCTTCGAGTTCGATTCTGGAAACTTTAATTTTTTGTTCTTCATTGGTCGCCAGCGAAAGCATCGCGTAACGATGAAACGCCGAAGTCGGATTTTTATTTTTCTTGTGCGGCGCGTGAAAAGCGGGAATAAAAACGAATTCGTCGAGCGCGAAAATCTCCGTCAATCTTTCGGCAATCGTCAAATGCCCGTTATGAAGCGGGTCAAAGCTGCCGCCGTAAAATGCGATTCGCTTCATTTATTCGCCTTCGTAGCTGCTGACATCGACGCTCGCTTCGGCTTTGTCGCGCTCGATTTCGTATAATTTTTGCGCGACGAAATTGACGAGTTCTTTTGTTCCGAGATTCGTTACGGCGGAGATTTCAAGAAACGGTTTGCCGTCGGCTTCGGCTCGTTTTCGTAAATTTTCCAGTCTTTCCGGCTCGTCCAGAGCGTCGAGTTTGGTGGCAACGATAATTTGCGGACGAAGGGCTAAATCGGCGTTGTAATTTGCCAGTTCGTGATTGATAATTTCGTAATCTTCGACCGGATTTCGTTCCGAAAGCGAAGAAACGTCAACCAGATGAAGCATCAATTTCGTCCGTTCGACGTGGCGCAAAAATCTGTCGCCCAAACCCGCGCCTTCGCTCGCGCCTTCGATAAGTCCGGGAATGTCGGCGACGACGAAGGTTTTAAATTCGCCCAAATCGACGACGCCTAGATTCGGCTCAAGTGTTGTGAACGGATAATCGGCAATTTTCGGTTTGGCGGCGGAAATAACCGAAATCAAAGTCGATTTTCCGGCGTTCGGAAAACCGACAAGCCCAACATCCGCAATGAGTTTCAACTCCAACTGCAATTCGCGCTCGTCGCCCGGTCTGCCGGTGTAATGATATTTCGGCGCGCGCTTTGTCGGCGTCGCAAAATGCTGGTTGCCCCAGCCGCCTTTGCCGCCTTTTGCCGCTAAAAAACGCTGTCCGGGTTCAGTGAAATCGAAAAGAAGCCGCTCGCTTTCGACATCGAAAACCTGCGTGCCGACCGGAACGTGGACGGTTATATCTTCGCTGTCTTTGCCGTGGCGGTTCGAGCCTTCGCCGTGCCGCCCCCGGTCGGCTTTGTGTTCCGGGTTGTAGCGCAAGTGCAGAAGCGTGTTCAAGCCTTCGTCCGCCATCATCCAAACGTCGCCGCCTTTGCCGCCGTCGCCGCCCGAAGGTCCGCCGCGCGGCACGAATTTCTCGCGCCGGAAAGCCGTTACGCCGTCGCCGCCGTCGCCTGCTTTTACTCGAATTTTTACGCGGTCAATAAACATTTTTGATTTCTGATTTTAAGTTTTGGATTTTAGATTTGCAATAGCAGCTTTGAATTATTTCGGGCAAAACAAAAACGCGCACACCAAAAATTTGAATTCGGCGTGTGCGTTTTCGGTTTAAAACCTTGTGTTTTATGAATCGAAATTCAAAACCGCAAAACTTAAAATTAGACGGCGAGAGCAACTTCCTGTTGCGCTTGCGTCTGCGGCAATTCCGGCGCGCCTTCGGCGTAAACGCTGATAAATTTGCCTTTTAAGCCTTTGTTTTCAAATTTAACGAATCCGTCAATCAGCGAAAAGAGCGTGTCGTCTTTGCCGATGCCGACGTTTTTGCCCGGTTTCCATTTCGTGCCGCGCTGACGCGCCAGAATATTGCCGCCGCGCACTTTTTCGCCGCCGAATTTTTTTAATCCCAATCGCTGCGCGTTTGAATCGCGCCCGTTTCTCGATGAACCTACACCTTTCTTATGTGCCATATCTCGATTTTGGATTTTGGATTTTGGACTTTGGATTTAAGACTGTTTTTCAATCTGAAATCTAAAATTCAAAATCTAAAATTCCGCTCTCCTTAGTCAATCTTAATTTCCGTGTAATCCTGCCGATGACCCTGGCGGCGTTTGTATTGTTTGCGTCGTTTCTTTTTGAAAACGATGATTTTGTCGCCGCGTCCGTGTCCGACGACCGTAGCGTTAAGCGTGCCGCCGCCGACTTTCAAATCCGCGCCTTCGCCCGCCATCAAAGTTTCGACTTCGATGCGGTCGCCCGCGTTTTTTTCTAATGACGGCACGCGCAAGCTCTGCCCCGATTCAACGGCAAACTGCTTTCCGCCCGTTCTGATAATTGCGTAACTCATTGTTGTCTATATTCTCCCTCGCGTCTCTGGTGAAAATCCGCACCAATCGAAAAACATTGATTATACGTGAAATTAAACGCAAAGGTCAATTTGACTTGAAACTTTTCTCGAATTCGCTGATTGCCGCCGAATATCGAAGCGGGCGCGGCGGATTTTTATCTTGCAGATTCGGCGGATTATCGTAGAATAATAAGAAGCTGTTTGAAAACTCGAAATAAAGGATGATTTGACTATCAGGCGGTCATTTTGGGTAAATTATTTTGTGAAAAAACTTTATCCTTCTGATCTAACCGATAGTCAATGGAATCATACCAAAG
>JAABUN010001866.1_pt1 | contig 42076 bp, 59 predicted proteins | sample 5559311 | NCBI WGS metagenome assembly JAABUN01 (sample SAMN10711877, study PRJNA513370) | rock metagenome | isolation source: Antarctica rocks | place: Antarctica: Victoria Land, Siegfried Peak sud
GGGAGGAGGGTTGGGAGGGTGGAGAGGTGGAGATGGGGGTGGGGAGAGGTGAGGATGGGATGGGGGGTTTGGGGAAGGAGGGCTGGGGGTCTGTGATGGGAAGGGAGGGGAGGGGGTGGATTAGTAGGGGTGAATTTTGTGATGGGGAGGGAGGGGGAGGTGGTGGGTAAGAGGGCGGATTAGTAGGGGCTTATCAAAGAAGATGCGAAAAGGGTCTTTAGCGTTAGTAGAGCGGGTGGATGGTTCGATGGGTAGGGACTCTCGGGCGGGATTTTGGTGGATTTGGGGGTTTGGATGGGAAGTCTGAGGGACAATTTCCTGTTATATCATCGAGTGTTGTTACAGTAACAAGGGGTATCTTCGCTCCTCCAATCTTTCCACACCTCCAAACACTCCCTCTCTAGCCCAACATCGACGCAACCATCCCCAACCAACTCAATCAATATACCCACCCCCCCCATCATCCCCCCCACCATCATAATCCTCCCCCCCATCATCGCCCCCATCGTCAAAATACTGCTCCGCGTTATAATCACCTCCATCCTCATCCTCATCGTCATATGCATCATCCACCTCCTCCCCCATCAACGGATCGTCTTCGTCCGGATCTCTGGGCGCTTTCTCTTCGCCTTCGTCGCCGGAACCTTCGGCGTCTTCGGTGGCTTTTTCGTAGCCGGGGATTGTAAGGGTTTTGTGCTTGGCGCTGCTGCTGGGTTCGGTGGTGCCGTTTGTGGTTGTGGTGGTGGTGCTGGTGCTGGGGTCGAGGGTGGAGTGGAGTTCTTTGGGGAAGAATTTGAGTACTGGCGTCGTTTGCAATATAAGTGATGTGAATCACATGGCTCTCGCTCTGGCTCCTTGTATATGCGCCAATGGCAAAGGGTTTGAGATAGGCGCAGAAGACTTACCGTAGGGTCTGGTATCCAGCTTGGGAATCATCCTGCTCTTCTTGGTATACCTCTGACTATATTTAGGCATCCCCTCGAATGCATTGAATGACGCGGCAGGCTTGTTGGGCTTCTCCCCTTGTTTCGTGACTCGCACATTCTCTCCTAGTATTGTATATAATGGTCCGTTGTGTATGCTCTCCCGCAGAGCTCTGAAGCGGGCGATCTGGATCTTCTCTGTTTCTGTGAGGGGCTTCGGCGTTGTAACTTTGTATTTCTGAACACCGGTCAGTGGTTTCTCAAGGGATTGGATAGAGTAGTTCGTACGGGGTAAAGAGGTGTTGGCTTGGGCTTGCCGTACTCCAGCTCTGGGTCATAGGGGACTTCTTGTCCGCCGATGCGGTAGACGTCTGGCTGCCCTTCTTTCTTGATACGTGACCCGCCTTTTACGCCAGCGTATTTGGGTCCCATCTTGAGTCTTCGACAGTCTGCGCTCGTGTGGGTGGGAAAAGAGACATCAAAGATCTGCAGCCGAGGTGTGACCGGAGTTTTACCGATTTCTTGGCGAAATGATAGCGATAGCGGACACTATTCCGTCCTACTTCATTATCGTCAACGGTGAGAGTGTTTGATCATATGTTTGGTGTCAATGTTGCTCCAGTGATAGCGTTCCTGATGGCAAAAGCTTTTGAACTTGGGCGCTCTTGAAAGATGCTGCTCGAATTTCCATATCGATATATTCTTTGCCGCCTGGAGTAATATCCAACAGAGACTCCTGCCATCCCTTTGACTCCCTTTGGTTGTTGCATCTCTCCTGCATAAGATTGATCCCACTGGCTTTACTAGCCTTCTTGGCCGATTCATGCTACAACGTTTTCCTTGTGATCAATATTGTTATCACACGGCTACGCAGGCGCATCAAGGCTATGCCCCGTCGGTTCATGAACCTGGTAGAGTTTAGATGGAATACCATCGTATAATACTCCTATGCTTAATGATCTACCGGAAGCTTGAAGCTGAGCCAAGGATCATCGTACAATTCTTTTGCACTTGAACGCTCTTCTGGTAGCCACTTAAGCATCTTGGAGGCAAATTCGATGAATAGTCGCTTATCTTCGCCTTGAAGGAATGGTGTCAGGTTTGAAAAGGTAAATGTGTCCGAGGGTATGAGTTGTGGATATTTGAATTCACCTGAAAAGAGGAATCATAATCAGCGAAGATCACAATCATTGCTCCCAGCACTGTGCCCACCCTTCGCAGTGTAGAACTCAGAAAGTGTTGCGCTGTCTGCTCGATCTAGTAGTGCTCGTGGTGGCGGACCAAGTAGACCGATCATCTGAGCTAAATGTACTTCGCGAGAGTATACGTCGCTCCCCGGCCCGAGCCCATTGAGGAGTGAAATGTTTTGCAAAAGCTCCCATAGCTGGGTAACAAATCTGAAATTAGCGGCATTACGCGGCTTGCATCAGAAGTCACGTACCACCATCCCAAGGTTCCAGATATCGGCGCTGTATGTCCAACTTGCCTTTAATAAAACCTCTGGCGCGCAGAATTGCTCAGGTTGGATTTCATGAGAATGAGGAGTTGGGACATTGCCAAAGACAGCAGCACCAAAGTCACTGATCTTCAGCAGTCCAATGCCTTTCCTCAAGCCACCGAAATCGGGCTGCGACTGGTATATAGGATGCCCGTCGACTTCTTTGAAATGAGGTAGGTTTGCTTTCTGTTGGCGAACATAATCAGTAATGACTGACCGATCCTCAAAGCCTAATAAGAGATTATCGGATTTGAGATCTTTTGTTGTACTGTTAGCCGGCCCCGTCTTGCAGCATATTTGGTGCATACCAGTATGAATGATATGACATTCGGAGTGGAGAAAGTCGAGACCCCTCAGAACGAGCCTTAAGAAGGCTTTGACGATGATTGGTGACAGCCCTACAGTTCGAAGATGTTGACCTACAAGCCAGAGTGGTTCTCTCAACGGTTCGAAAACCATTCCAAGATGCTCACCAAAGGACCCCGAAATTGTGAAAGAGTCCTGAATCAACCTAACATTGGAACGACCTTCGTGTGCCGTCTTGATGTGGGAAATATGCCGTGACATCTCCAGCTCATCCTTGGCCGATTTCCGATCTTCTTCGAAGCAATTAGTGATTTTGAGCGCCACGTAACGTTTGGCTTGCCATGGCCAACTAGAATCTCTTATTACCAGCTGTTTACCAAGGGCACCGAACGAACCGATTCATGTCCTGAGCCAGCCACACCGTTGAACCGGTCCCCCAGCCGAGCTTTGAGATAATCTGATACTTTTGGATGATGTCTCCGATGCGCGCTGGATAAAACCGCCTTGAATCGTAGTCAGGGTTTCGTTCCTCGTCAAGAAGTGTGTCGAAATTTCGCAGTGGAGGGTTGGTATCCATGACGGGATACATTCGCGACGAGAATCGCCTCAGCGCAAGCGAGAGAAGAGAGCGATAACGTAACATAATGAAATTATTTACAACAGTATGCTGTATGGTATCAGAGAAACGAAATACCGGCAGACGTAACGGGCGGTATGATACATGGCGATCACTGGGTGGGAAGCTAACACTTTTTCCAGTAGAAATCAATGAGAATCGGACAATTCATCAGGGAAGTCCGCATACATTGGCAAGTCTGTGCTGCAATAACTCAGTCAGTATTGATCTCTGGCCCACCAGCTTCATACCATCAGCGTTTGAGAAGCGTTCTAAAATACATCGTTCTGATTGAACTGTTGACTAGAAATTTGGCAATCTGAGATTGCAATTAAGGTAGGCAGAACAGCTATTCTTAGACCAGTTTTCGGCAAGCAAGGCGGCCCGAGATCCTAGACCAACGCTAGCATACGGTGTTCCATTCACACAGAGTGGCTCTCAAACGCCATGCCGGAAGTTTCCCTTCGCTGGTGACATCCAAGGATAACACCTTGCCAATGCAGTCACGCAGTACGCCCACATCGCCCGATTCAAGAGATTTGCGGCGGAGAGATTGGGCATGATCGAGGCCTGATGCAGTCCCAAATGGTTGACCTGTGTGATATCTGGAATTGAGGTCAGATTCAGACCTTTGTGCTGAGTGGTATTGGAAATGGCCGTTCCTGCACTATTCGGCCAGGTGCACGCCCACCTCGAAGAAGTACTCAAAGACCCAACCAAGGCCCTGGATGAAAAGTTGCTCGAGAGCATCGACCGGCAAGTGACAGGTTCGAAGGGTTGATATCCGCTAGAAAGGATTTAAATGCTAAACCTTCCGCAGAAGCTATCCAAGAGTCGGAGCGAGATGAATTCCTTAACCAGCTTTCCGCCCTACTCCCATCGCTACAACAGGATCCTACCCCGGTCACTAATCTCATACAGACTCTGATAACTTCCTCCCACGAGTATGACTTCTCCAGCGTTCTCTCAATCACACCCTCTGTTGACTTCCTTGCTGGGCTTATGTCTCCAATATCGGGGGTCAACCTAACCGTGCTATCTCTGCTAGAGAAGGCTAAATACCACAAGAGTGATATCGGGATAGTGGCTGGGAAGGCAGATGTTGTGGGGGCCATGATCCGATTGTGGCTATGTACTCCGGATACTGCAGTCGCAGGACAGGCACATGACGTGCTTTTGACTTTGTTGTTGGCCGATGTCAATGGGGACTCTATCCCTGAGAACGAACGTGGTATCGTAGACCGTGGCCTACTGTGGCGGAGAATCTTCCGGGACAAGGACATCTATGGATCCATATTTGCTACATGCAGCCTCTCGACAGCAGAGCAACAAGGGCAGCTTAGCAAACGAGACAAGACGGTTGCGCAGGCGAGGTTGTTGGACATGCTGCTTGACATTGACTGCGAGGCAGTCCGAACATCCCAGCTACCGGAGATTGAGGAGCGATACGGGGTCAGTACTGGCGGACTTTTACATTTCGCTGCCATACATATGGTGGACTTCCGGGAAGACGTGCTGATGCACATCACGTTGCTCGAGTTCTACGCCAAATATCTGAGCGCGGAAGGTTCAAAAGTATCAACATCGCGGGATTATCCCCTTCAATTTCTGCAAACCAGTGGACTTCATAAGCGCACAATGGACTTTTACTTGAACCCTGATAATCAAGATCCAATGGACCTGGCTCTCCTTTACGGTCCCTCGGCTAACTACCTTGCAGTCTACTGTTCTTATCATCCTGAAGATATAATAAAGCAAGAAGGTTTAGTCACTGCGGTTCTTACGCGCCTGACAAAGGTCCTCCAAACTGTGACCCGGGGCCAATGGGCGCAGGGGCAGGTGCCTAATCATGACCTGCACGTTCTGGCATCTCTCCCTCGTGCAAGTCTCATCCCACAGAGTGGAGACTCGCCACTATTCCATTTGCCTGCTAAGACGGCCAGTCCGAGTGTTTTCAACGCATTGGCTCATATCTTCCACGGCGCCCATGGTACCACCACGGTACAGAACCAGGAGAAGGCCGTAGCCAAAGCTCTTTACGTCTTGTACATGGATAGATCGCCGACTTTCTGGACTCAACTTGTGAGCGCTGCTGAAATTGTAGCGGTCAAAGAAGCCGCACTAGCAGCTATCTCCTTGATAGGTGCCGTCATTACCGCGCAATGGGCCCAACTCCCAAGCAACCGGTCATCACCGAAGAGACCATTTGACTTACCGACAGAAGAGAACCTAGCCCAGAGGTGTGGCGTCCCTTCACTTCCGTCGTCTGGTATCGCTGCCATTATGAGCGAACCCGCGCTCGGGATAGTCGTGCCCTACCTCATGAAGCCCGCCCAGACTTTCAGTAATCTGGTGGGAGGAGGCAAGGGCGATGTCGAAAGTGCCGCTTACAGAGTTGCTGTTGCAAAGCATGGTGTCCTTGTACTACTCCATCAGGAGCTGAAAGGATGGGTGGGAACTCACCCTGACGCGCGGGACATGGTGGCTACCGTTGGCAGGCGTGTGGCGCAAGGACCCATGGGTGGGACCAGCGAGGTTGGAGGCCGGATTGGAACCATGGAGCTCTGATTCAGTCCAGAAGAGATGCTAGAGACGTTATAAATGCCATTCGTGGACAGTCAAAGTTGCAAACAACGACATATTCGAGATCTAGCCCCTTGAGCCACGCATCTATGGCCAAGAAAGGCAAACAAATGCCGATTCAGGCGGAGGCAACAAGATCCTTTGGTTATCCGGTGGGTTGAACTAAGCAGTAATGCTCGGTCACGGGACCCTAGTATCTGCCAAAATAGGTAGGTGGAGGTTTATCACCATGGTGCGGTACCGGCTGGAAGCCCGTATTTATCTTTAGATACCCAAGCACTATCTGATATTTTTACCCACGACCTATGTTCCTGCGGGTAGCCGTTACGTCCAGGAAGATAGCAATAGCTTAGCCCATCTCCGAATCAAAAATCCTTATGATACCAAACATTTCATCCTCATGATACCAACGATACCAACAAGTCTTCTCCCCGCACCACGATAACCAAACAAATCACAAGATACGAGCCGTACCTGAAAACCCAATCTACACTCCACTAACTTCACCACACATGATAACATCCATCCTTATCACTCATCCTCCATTCTTCACACCCCAAACCCATCGTGCAAAAACATCATCCACCACCCCTGCCCCTCCCCCTCTTCTCTTCTCCTCTTCTCCTCTTCTCTTCTTTTCTTCCATATCCATATACATATCCATATCCCTATTCATATTCCCATTCACATTCCCATCCATATTCCCATCCCCATCCACATTCACCCTAAACATAATCTCACATGCAAAACGCAACGATGGTAGCTTACCCCATCGAGAAGAAACGCCAATTGAGAATATATAAAGAAGGAAATGACGGGGTGATTCTGTATGGTAATAGTGGACTGTACTTATTCATTGTCATTCCTTTCCCACTCCCTTCCCACACCCGCTTTCCCCCCAGTTCATACTTCCCATAATATCCCCATAAACCTCTTCAAGACCTCGTTCAAAGTAGTGGCATAATAAGTCAGAGTCCGACAAACACCTCTTCAATCAACAGCATCGATCGGCTGATCAAGGAAAACAATATGCAAAACCATCGCAGTATGTTGGGCGCTGACAGCTTGCGAGGTATGACAAGTGATGGGCGCGCTGAAGGACTTACTTACTAACTTTGTGATATGGGGTTATGGAGAGGGATTTGGTGGATGATGTTGCTGCTGAGGATGGTGTGGTGTGGATTTCTATGTTTTGATTGTTGGTAATTTGGTTGATCTTCGGGAGGATATGGGGATTAGTTCTAGGGACTTGGCTATGGCCACTTCTTGGTTCGCTTGGGTAGGATTTCTTGATGGGTTGGTTGGATGTGGGCTATGGGCTATGTGATTACGGAGGGATCTTGATCATAAGGATATAGTTCTGATGGTGTGTCTTGTGGCTTCAGAGAAGTGCTTGCTGGGCCATCTTGTCTCTTTGGACTCTGAGCACTCACTCCAAGAAAACGGGGATCTATATAAGGTAGTGACCACGGACCCAAGTGGGCTACCCAGGACACGATGTTATTCGCCGCAAGCCATTGGCTGCGTAAAATTAATTGCTTGATTGCGGTGTTGTGTGTCCGACTCGCGATCCATCATTAAACGCTGAGATATAGTACATTGGTGTGTCTTTGAGCGCCGATCGTCGACCGCAACATAATAAATGGCCTTACACTGAGGTAGCCCAGGGAAGGTTGGTTTGAGAAGCTGGTATGACTTGGAAGCGGGATGTATAAGGCTTTGGATTATGTTGGGTATTGTCAGTGACTTGCGGATATGCGATATATGAGTCTATGAACCTTGAAGATGCGCAATTCGCACGTAATGAAAGCCAGAATGCAGGCAATGTGCTCTAGTGTGATGTAATCAGCAGCAGTTAATAAGTCATGTAGATATTGAGACAAGGAGATGGTTGTGGGATAGGTGACCGTAGTTAGCATTCGTGCCACATACTACATTGGGCATGAAGACTACCATACATAGTCATGCATGACATCTTTTAAGTCATCTTCGGATCACCAGACAGCGGACTGCTGCAATCTGACCTTGTCCACCAATTCTAACGTCTCGTCAACAACAAAATTGGGGTCATCGTGCTGGATAAAGTGTCCACATCCCTTTGCTTGGATGGGACCCTTACTCCGATCTTGGCCGGTCAATTTTGCGAGACCTTTGTTGTATGAATCCCATGCTGGATTCGAGTGCATCATGGACAAGCTCTTCGGTGTTCCCATGGTCTTTAGACTCTCTTCGGCAAAGGCGTCAAAGTCATGTCCTACCACAGTCACCCATGGTCGGTTTCCATCCGTACCCAGCATGGGACTGTCACTATGCGGCAGCAGGTCTGCTAGGTTGCGCCGGCTGAGCCCCTCCTTATTGCTTACAGATGGATGGAATATGGCAGCGAATCTTGCACGTTGTTGCCGAAGGATCTCATCTGTAACTTCGTGCGGAAGGTCTGCTGGTCTTCGAATGTCTGTAGTGTCTGGGTTCGGCCAGAAGTCAAAATCGGAGTTGGCTATGATCGGGTCTAGAAGCAATAGGGCGGCTACAGGATATGTTTGGGCATATATTCGAGCGATGGCGCAACCGATCGAATTAGCTACCAGAACAAGTCGAAGATCCTCTGCTCTCACACACATCTGTTCTTTGACTACGCCCTCGACAAGGTAGTGAAGATCTTCGGCGGCATCCGCACAGTCATGGCCATGGCCCTCCTCTCGGCCTTCATCCTGCGGATCTCGATCTTCTGTCGTCCCTTGGCCGTAACGATCGTACGACAACAGAGATGGAGATCCGGCCGCGGTACCTTTGCGTTGCCGCATCACGCCTGCCATGACCCGGATCCAGGAGGTTCGGTCGGTCATGAGTCCGTTCAGGAACACCACTAGGATATTATCGCTGGTCCCATGCGCGTAATTGTAGTGAATAGAGGCGCTGGGTTTGTGAGGGAGGACTATTGTTTTGGAGGCCGTTGGAGCAAGTTCTTTGGGGATCATAACGGCCGGTTCCATTTTGGTAAGGCTTGATAAGTCTCAAAGAAGTCACAGGGACTCTGCTGTATACAGCGCAAGTAGAAGGACCGGTACTGCAAGTATCCTACGTCTGTACGAGTCGACGATCTTAACGTCGCTGCTGGTTCGGTACATTATACAAATCTGTAGGAAATAAGAGGCTCGTGTTGACTGCGCAGGGAATGTGGCTTCATTATCAGAGATTTTGACGAGCTTTGGGTGAAGATATTTGCAAAACACTCCAAGTTAGGAAGATGCGAGATGAAGTCTTCCATACTTCAGTATATGTTTGACGGAGCATCACATGGAGACTGATAGGCAGTCATCAGCGCTAGCCCCATCTAGCGTGGATTTGTTGCTCATCGCCGCTTCTGGCTTGCCCCTCCAACTCTACCAACAACATCCGCCTACTTCGCTGAACTATCCCCCAACACAGCACCTCTACTAGAACAGCTATGAACATCATCCACTCCACCCTCGATACCCTTCGCGACCGCTGGGCGCCCATTTCCCACACCTCCACCTTCCGCAACACCGGTCAAGTGACACCCGAAGAGTTCGTCCTCGCAGGCGACTACCTCGTCTACAAGTTCCCCACATGGGCCTGGTCCGACGCCTCCTCGCCTGCAAAACGTGTCGCCTACCTTCCGGCCGGCAAGCAGTATCTCATCACGCGCGGCGTACCCTGTCATCGGCGGCTGGATGACAACTTCGCGGGCGATGCGGGGCAGGATGAGGCGATGGTGCAGGATGGGTTCCAGGCGGGAGCTGGGGCCGGGGAGGCTGGAGGTGAAGATGATGGGTGGTTGCGCACGGGAGGGTTGGCGGCTAGTCAGGAAGCGAGGATGAGGGATGTCAGGACGGTGGATGAGAGTGGGGAGGTGGGGGAGAGGGAAGAGGAGGAAGAGATTCCGGATATGGAGGATGAGGATGACGACGAGGAAGCTATCATCAGAGACCCCAAAGGTGGAGGGACTGCTGCGTGAGTGTCTACCTCCGTCAATAGCGGATCATGAACCGTCGTACAGATTCATGTTTCGTCAACGCTACAAGCTGACACCTACTCCACCAGGCCGCTACGAACATACACCCTCTACATAACCTACACACCCTACTACCGCACCCCCCGCCTCTACCTCTCCGGCTACCTCGCCCTCTCCGAGCCCCTCCCCCCGCACCTAATGATGGAAGACATCGTCGGCGACTACGCCGACAAAACCGTCACCCTCGAAGACTTCCCCTTCTTCGACGCCGGCGTCAAAATGGCCTCCATACACCCCTGCAAACACGCGTCCGTGATGAAAGTGCTGCTCGACAGAGCCGACGGCGCGCTCAAGATCCGATTGGAGAAGATGAGGAAGGGGGAGAGGGGAAGAGGTGTGGAGAGCGGGATGGAGGGTTTGGTGGATTCGATGTCTGCGGCTCGGATATCGGAGCGGAAGGGCGTGGCGGCTGGGACTGCTGCGGCGGGTGGTGCGGGGGGGGACGAGTGGGAGGTGTTGCAGCATGAGGGTGGAGGGGGAGAGGAGGACGAGGTGGCTATCAGGGTGGACCAATATCTGGTGGTGTTTTTGAAGGTACGTAATTTGGTTCCTGGCCCTCAAGCGAATGTACTGATCCGGGTGGCAGTTCATGGCTTCGGTCACACCGGGTATCGAGCATGATTTTACCATGGGTGTCTGAGGTTTCCCTCTATCTAGAATGAAATTACCGCCTATGTTTGATACGAGAAACACGAAGGCGTTGGGTTCGGCGTATCTGGGGTGGGGAACAAACACAACACAACACAACACAGTAGACGTGGCGTTTTTGGGGCGTCAGTGCAACATCCAAACTATCTATAGCGGGGCTTCGTCAACTGAATTATGTATCACTTTGGAATTCGAATTTATTTCATCACTCGTGTATTTCGTCATCAACACGACATGCAAAGACACTATCTATTCAGCTTGCGTTCATGACTATGCTCATAACTACGAATTCATTGGTGATTGGTGATTGGTGATGTTGATAGTAAATAGTAAGATGTTAGATGGAAGAATACACTACCCATTCATGCCTGCCAGCCATATCTCTCTATCGTACGTAACCTTGACGGAAAATTTCACTTTACATATCATGCATACATGCACGGCTTGGGTTGTCCAGCGGAAGTTGTTGTAAAGACACCGTGCTAGTCATATAACATATAACATATGAATTCCCAACAAGACTAACGAATAACGAAGGTCTTTCTATAAATGTAGGGGGTGGTTGATATTGATATTGATATCGATACCCACAACGCATCCATGCCGAAAAGATAAGGTATACTTGTATCTATGTATCCACCTTAAAATCGACAAAAATCCCTCAAGCTTCCCACGTCAACAGCACCGAAGCAACCCTCCCGTAATCCCCGCCCATCAAAGCTATCTTCCTCTCTCCATATATCCCCCTCAAATACTGATCCTCTCCGCTCTGCCATCTTTGACCGTAATCTGCAATACAGCAAGGGAAATGAAGCAGCGTATGGACGGCGCCGGGCGCAAAATCACTCTTCAGGTCAGCTATCGAGATCGCTATAGGTAGCGGGTATATGCCTTCGGGTGCGGTATGCTGCTTGAATGGCATATTAGGTGTTCTTTTGTAGGAGACGATAGCTGGGTTGGCAGTCGGCTAGGTTATGGGCGAAGGTATTTTTGTCAACGCGTTTCTTTTCCTCCATTTGATCGGGATCGTTAGTTAGGCTTTTCCCCATGATCGTTTAGGGCGGATGGAGTTCTCGAGACTGAGATAGGGTCCGAGCGTAACAGGTTTTGAGTAAGGGTCGCGGAGATTGCGTAAAATCTTCAATTCATATGATGATGGCACTCAGCTACAGGCGGATGCGAAGGCTTTCGCTGTCAACGCTTTGCTTTTCCTCAATTCGACCAGGATCTTTGGCTGAGCTTCTTTTTGCTGATTGGATGTCGTGGGTGACTTCTTGAGCCTGTGAGAAATGCATTCGACTCGAATCATAGAGGGACTGAAAGATTATTATAGTAGGGTGGACTGGTTTATAAACCTCAAGCATGAAATTTAGAATAAGTTTTATAGTGCGTGTATTGTAGTATTCAGTGAGTAAGGTTGGCTATAGTTATATATCAGCGAAAGCTGTCGTCAAAGTTCATGTTGAGAGAGAATGAAAGAAATGCCTCGATAAGTCGTTCGTCTCAAGTAAAAGAATGTAAGGATACCCAAAGTAAGTACTATAACAAAATTCCATCAAGCGGCGGCATACTTCTGTCCCACGGCGCTGAGACCATTCCCATTCGTCAAAGACTTGCCAGACGCCATGAAGTAAGAATATCGTGCAATCCCAGCCTGCCCGTCCAGCCACGGTAGCGCCGCTGCCAAGAACGCCTGTTCATCTCCACCCTTGCATTGGAATTCGGTAACCCAGACTGGCCTGCCTTGAGCATAGGACATTGCCTTCTGCATATATGATATGAAATCTTTGGGATCTGACCCGTACCAATGCACTGGGACAAAATCGATGGTGCAGCCAGAGCATTGTTGTAGGAAGGGCTTGAGCCAACCGTCGAGTCCCTGACCGGATTTATCGCTACTGCTGACGGCTGGTGTGCCAAGTTTCACGTTGCCACTGGCATACTTATCCATATAATCCTTGTATGTTGCGACAGCGGAGCCGACATCCATGGCGGTCCCGCCATATTTGGGAAGCATGTCAGGCTCATTGAATGCCATCAGATAGTGCGTACCAGAGCCTCTGGTCGCAGCGCTGACATCGTCTGCCCAAGTGCTAGTCATCTACTCGGCGTTGCTTTTCAGCATGGGTACGAATTGAAAGTTGGAAGGAAGACCGCCGTTGGGGGTGGTGGGCTTCGAGCCCCAGTTGTAACCCCAGGTGATCTTGCTGTATCCGTTGAACATGCTCAGACTGGGCGAGGTGTCATCGTAGACTAGACCGCGCTTCCCCGAGCCGGTGTTGCTATTGGTCACAGGAGCGGCGGACAGCTGCTTTGTTGTTGCGGCCGCTTGAGCTGGTGATGGTGCAGGTGCAGAGTTCACGACTGGCGCTGGGGCTGGGGCCGAAGCTGGACCAGGGGCTGGAGCAGGTGCTGGAGCAGGTACTGGTGGCGGAGCAGCCGGGCTTGCGTTGCCGTACTGTACCTTGGTAAAGTCGACACCTTTGTAGTTCGACGGGTCGAACCAATCTTGTCGCTTCTCCTTCAGCACGGCCGCAAGGTCCAGCCTATGCAGGCGCTTGTGGACACGGTGTAGAGGTTGCGCAAGTGTTGTATTGAGTAGTATGGTCGCCAGGACCAGGGCTGGGAAAGAGAGATACATGATTGTAATGCTGATGGTGAAAAGAGAGTTTGAAAGAGTGGTGTTCCAATAGTGCTGGAGTGAAGCTTGTGCGGTAATGTCTGACCACACACAGATGTATGGTATGAACGAGAGATGCTTTGTACAGAGAAATCGGAAGGGACTGAGAGGGTAAGTGGGGTTCCGGCTTGGGGAACTTTTGTCACAAAGGGAAGGAGATTAGAGTGAGCGTGTTGTTCTCGAAGGCGGCACTAGGGACAAAAGGACGGACAAGGCAAGAGACGAGTGACTAGGAGGATGTAAAGAGGAAAGAGGTCGAGGACCTTCTGATGGGATTAAGGAAGGTATATGGACGACTTGGATGGATCAAGGAAGTCGCCTTGCAATAGAGGAATGGGGTAGGCACGAGCTGGCGTTTGCCTGAGACTTGCGATCCATCCTGAAACGGCTGTGGTTATGCCAGTCCAGCGCACCATGCGCGAAAGCGAAGTGGTTCTGCATCTGGTGTTTCATCCAAGTATACGATGTATATTCTGCGAGAGGATGATGTGGACGAGGTGGACGGTATTGAGGCCTCAAGATTGCCAAGAAAAGCCCACGCGCCAACGCTAGCACCCAAGAAGGCAAGGCGCCGGGTACACCCCCTGCCAAGACAGCCAGGTAACGGTCGAGAATAGCTCAACAGGCAGAAAGCGCACTGATTCGTTGCTCTCCTCTCACGCGTAGTAGGATACTATATATATATATATATGAACTCACGGAGTCATAGTACATCTTGGCAGTATAAATGATTGAATGCTGCTTTGCGTGTCGCTCTTTTCCTGCGCGAAGGGAAAGGGCTGTGCGCGGCAACATTCATTCGTTCCTTCTTGTAAGACCAGATTCACAGGCTGTTGGACCATGGCTTCCGTCCTAACACAATGGTTCTTAGGGCTTATGGGCCTTTGTCGATTGATCACCTGCCAGAGTTTCGTGAACATTGCTCCAACTGGAACAAGGAGGTTAAGTACGGCGCCATGCGAATTTCTTGTGTAAAACCATTGCGGCCATTCGTTTGCCTTGAAAACCCATATCCCTACGCACCCTGGACAGTATGCTGGTGATCTGTCTAGCTTGTGGGCGCTATATCACGGGGCTGTAATTGCAGGTGAGATTGGTTATAAGCATGAAGCAGATCTTTTGGGGAAATGGCGACAGCCACAAGCCTTACAGCAATTACTTAGTATCACAATCAGTCGCGCTTACAACACGCAATCGGCAACATCCGTGACCAATGTTTCTGCCATGGAGAAAGATTGCAGCAAGCGCTGGCCATCGTTCAATCGTACTGAGACTACTTTAGCCTCCATGACATATGCCCATAAGGAATTTACGCTCACCCAATGAAGAGCCTCGAGTGACTCCACAACCACTGGACTCCCGCTACGCACTTTTTCCACCCTAGCCATCTTATAAGCCTGCGACGTTGGAGTACTTATACATTCTAAGCGCCTTCGACCGTCGGCGATCCTGCGCTAATCTGTTAGCGTAGGCGGGTACCGCTCTGCAGGTACTGAATTTAGCTAGTGGTATGATAACGCATGTTGATATATATTATTGAATCAAGGAAATTGGAATCGAAGCGGTATGTGACATCCTATCAACCCTGTACCGAGAGTTTTTTGGACGTGGTGTGCGAGAAAAGTGGGAGTGTATTGTAAACCTACATCGCGACACACATTTGTGTGGCTGGTGGGGCGACTGTGGAAAGAAATTCACACGGCCACCAAATTGAGAGATGAAACATCTGATCAGCATGGTCTGGCGGCTACTCTATTCACAAGCCAGGTGCAATGTCAGTCAAATAGAGTGCCGATCTCCTCCAGACTTTCACACCAGTAATTTGATTGTAGGGTTCCAAGGCACCTTGCATCCAGAAGTTAAGGTACGGCAATGAGGAATATACTGTGCTACCTATTGCTGTCGGCTTTCACAATGGCCAGCTCCCCTGAACCTACGGCATGCGTCTTCTCCTATACGAAGGGGGGCGTTCCCCGATACACCTCTGGTATAACAATCCTCGCCCCTTTGACTAGCGGCGATCCGTCTCGGACGCTTCCATGCAATTCTTTTCTGGAATTTGCATATGCCTACATTACGGCACTATATCCTTCAGGTTCCGAGGGACCCGATGGACCATCGACAGACGAAGCCGCTAGTAGCTTGCAACCGCCACCTCCAACTGCAGTCACGTACACCGATCAGGATACGTTGAATTCTGCTGGTAGCCAGAGCAAACTACAGTCTCAGATCAGTGCCGCCGCCAAAGATTTCATCAATTGCCCAAGCTGTATGTTGTCCCGTATTCTTGTGCTCACTGGCGCATAGTCTCATCCGTACTATTGTAGACTCCGCAGCGCATGATCTTACTTCAACCAAAGATACCGACGGAAACGGTACAGCATTCGTCAACTCGACTTTGGTACCGTTTGAGGAATACTGGTGTAACAAAATCGCAGATCAGTTCTCGTGTTTCCCAAATGCTTGTCCGGGTGGGGTGCACTACCTGTACAATCTCAACGAAACCACGAAAAACCACTGTATGTCACTCGAGAAGAAAAACCACTGTATGTCACTCGAGAAAGAAAACTACACTAGCTGGGCTGCTAGCTACCATACTCCCCATATATTTGATAGTACCGACACGCGGTATTATGAATGGGAACCTACTTTGACCCCGCCGTGCTGCAACGCATACTGTGGTTTGAGGGCTTCGGCGGCTCAATTACTCTACTGGCCAACTCCAGCACCTGTTCCAAATGTCTCTAGCTTCATATCTGGTGGACACACTTTGTAAGTTCACACAGGCTTGCAGATGCCGAGCTAATTCCCTCCTTGCTAGCATTTCTCCATCTGTTTATGTAGTCTATAAAGATCTCGCTGCAACTTACGACTGTGGCACAATAACCAGCCCTACGACCGTGACAGTGGCTTACGCTCCCTCGGTAGTTAAATCTTTTGGTCACTATGGCGAAGATACCATAGCAGAGCCGATAGACTACGCTGATCTTTGGTCGAACTGCACTTCCCGTGAGGCCAACTATAGTATGCCTTTGCCCGACTGTCAAAACCGAATGACTCAAATAGGCACACATACCGACCATTCCTGTGAAGCTGAAGTAAGCAAAGTTTTTTCAGTGGATGATGAGGAAGTGTTACATTGCTACCCCAGAATTGCATATCCTGCTGGATTAGAGACTGTGAACCGTGCATGGGAGAATTGTACTAGTACCATGGAGGCACATTTCACTGCCATGCTCTTCGACCCTCCACGTACCTTGGGAGTAGCCACCGCTCTGAATCCCACTCTAGCTCAGGGGACGAGCACCTCCGATAGTGCGGCGCCAGCTTCCGTTGCTCTGGCCTCCTTGCCTACAAAGACGATACCTCCAAGTATACCTCCATTGTCAGACGAGTCTGGAAGACCTGAGTTAAGCACGTCGAGCCTGAGGCTCTCGAGAGATCCGGCAGCTACCGATCAACACTCTGGCAAAGTCTATCCTACCGACTCCATAGGCATGCTCGAAAGCCTGAAAGTTGCGGTCTCTCCACCGCAATTGAGCGCCAAAGCAGAAAAGCATGTTTCGGATTTGCATAGCGGGAATTCCATGTCCTCGAAAACTTGCAATAAAGATGGGGCGGCAGCCGCAGATTGCTCGACTTTCAATTCACATGAGCTTTCAAATGAGGCCTCAAACCTGCCCGACCTTCATACCGCTGATTGGATCTTCGCTTACAAGGGACGGGATCCAACTGTCACAGCTGACTCTGCCGCTGTTGTAGGGTCAATCGACAATTCAATACCTGGCACAACAACGATCTTAATCTCATCCCAAGATCCAGCCTCCATTGTCAACCCCATGTCAAATATCAGCAAGTACGCTCACGGTGTTGGGAACCTGGCACCGGAAGCCATAGACGGTAATCCCCACTCCGGCACAACGGCCACGGCCAACATACCGTCTGCCCTCGACATAGAATCGAATACTATGAGTCGGAAAATTCCTGCCACACTTCATCCACCCGTATTCGATCTTACCAACGACGAATCATACTCCACATTCCAGAATGTTGGTGGCATTCCAACGGCACCGACAAGTATGGCGCGAAATCAGTCCACAGTCAGAGACTCGAGCGCATCAGTCGCTGCCTCGACACTCGTCGAGAATCTTGACGCCCTCAAATGGTCCTCCGACCAAGGCGCTGGGAGTGTCGCCTCTACCTATCCGAGCGTAGCTTCCCTGCTTCTTCCATTCACCCCCTCAGCAAGCTCATTCAGTGTGCAGGTAGACACGGCGGCGCTCGCCACTGGACCAGCCACCCTGCAAGGAGGTGAGACGAGAGTCAGGACCGACTGGATCCTTCTTTCCGCAACTATAACGTACGCACTACTCATGGCGCTTGATCTTGTACTATGATTGACGGCGAGTGAATGAGACGGTCAAAGGTTGACGGCAAAAGCGATACATGTAATAGCTTAGACACCCATTAGTGACATTGAGATCAACTATCATCATCAATGCACGTTGCGGGTGAACTATATACTGAAGTCCCTGCGCCAGCCGTTATAGGTCAGAAGTTCTATTGCATACCATCGCCGGAACGAGCTCTCCACATGTGAGCAGTGGTGTGGGATATCAGTTGCCATCGCAACACTCGAAAAGGTCAACATAATCGATGCTGATGGCCTTAAAACCCTGACCTCGACAAACCGAGGCGGGGAATTGCGCTTTCTGCCGTATTGATACAACAACTGGCCACGCACTGCCCACAATATACGGTCCCAGTCAAGATTCGTTCGACGTCGGATCCATAGGGGAGTCCCCAACGAGCTTGCTCGGGTCCCAATCAGTTGCAGAATAATGGCAACCTCTCGATCTGCAACCTGATCTTCCGTGACTCATCATGTTTCCTGCCTCTGTGCCAACGACCTGCTGTGAACCTCTCCATTAGCGCGATATGGGAATTGGTAACGTAGACGCGTACGGAGGGCCGCAGGGCCATCGCGCTGCTTTCGGTTTTTTGCGTCCAGCCGACCTTTTCATGAGCGCGCTTCAACTTCGTAGATGCTATTACACTAGGCCTTTCGACTAGGCTTGTCGTCTGTTTTTGGTGTCTACTGGTCGTGTTGACAGCATGAGACTGTAGACATTGGCATCCGCTCTAGTATTATTATACTAGGATTTCACCTACGCTCTCACTATACCTGCCGGACCATCCGACCGCTTCCTTCCTATCAGGTAAGTTGCACAAACGTCACTAAGTATCGATGCACCGATTAACCACTCCCCTTTCCTATAATTCCAGTGCCTCCCTCCCCACCCCTCGAATCCCTCAACCGCCCACCCCCAATCCTCACCCCATCCCTCACAATCTCAACATCCACCTCTTGAAACCGATCCTCCTCCACCGCCGTCACAGCGACATACGTCACAGCCTTAATCAGATCGCCATACACCATCAACGACCGCCCCCCCGCATCAAGTACCGGTACGAACGTGAAATCTCCCGCGTCGTCTCCTGGGAACGAAGTCCGCACACCTCGTTCGGCAGCGGTGACCAGGACGGGGAACAGGGTGTGGAAACGATGTCTGATCGTGATGCGGCGTCCGTTGGGGGTGATGGTGTACTGAACAGGGTCATCGTGGAGATTATCATCAGGTGGACCTCCTTGAACCCCAGCCTTTGTCACGTTCATAAGCGCCACATCTCGCAGTAATGCTGCTGGAGTATCACTTCCAAACAGCAGCGCGCCGCTTCCATCCGTGGTCCCGCTCTCGAGACTCTGACGCGGCGCAACGACAATCTGCCCAACCGGATCCCCCGCTGACGCCAGCTTCAACACCATAGGCCAGAACCCGGCATCGGAACCCCACTGGACGCCCAGCCACAGACCCCAGACCGCGTAGCGGATCTGCGTCGTTTTGACCGCGACACGGATGCCATAGGTTGGGAGTTCCCAGAGTTTCCAGTCCGGCAGTGCGGTTTGCTGAGGGTGCAGGGACAGCTCGGACATGACGGAAAGGGTGGTGTGGTAGAAAGCTTTTTCGGCCATGGGCCTGTATCCGCGTCTGAGGAAGGATGTTGTGGTGTGGAATGAGATGGGGATGGAGATTGGAGTTGTGGTGCTCATGCTGACGAACGGCTTGGTTGTGTTGAATGCACTGGAAGAGTCAGGTTGGGGATGGTTAGTAGGTGTATCTTTACCTGGTTACTGTATATGCTTCTTACCTGTTGGGAAGAGAAAGGTTCGGGAGTCTGGGGGGCACGGTGAGAGCGTAGCTGAATCCCCAGTGTGATGATGCCAGGGCGTTTAGACATGTTAGAAGTCTCATGGTTCCGATATGGACCAAGGTAAAGGGTTAATAGGGGACAAGCCAAAGGGAAAAGCTCCAAGTATGATAGCATCAATGACGTTGGAGTGCGGCTCATAAGAAGGTCGGCTGAACGGGAAATGCGAAGGGAGAAATGCCGCTTCAGTCACACCGTGCGCCTATATGCGCCTATACTGCCCATCGGAGTTGTTACCACGGGCGATCACTGCACGACAGCAAGAGATATAGGTAGTGTGCTGGTCGCGAATGCTGACATAAGACTTCAATGGAGTCCTGAGTTCGGCTCACCCCCTTACAGAGTGCTGAGCCTAACAGCAGGTGCCGTCATGCTCACCTTTGCAGAAGCCAAATTTGCCAAAGCGATGGTGTAGGTAGCGGTGCGTTTTTCTGGATTTGACCCGGTCTTAGCATGTAGATTGAACTCGATTAGCTTCTAAGTAGTAACAGGTGTTTGACACGGCGAAAGTCATGTTGGCTACTAGGACATTACATAGTCCAAGATAACAGTAGACATTGCTGATACGAGCGACTTACGAATCGCACGACAGCTCTACCAAGCAGTGATATCGCCGACCTCAGCCTCCCCAAAGGTACTGCTTTTGACCATCTCCTCCGATCCATGACCATCGATATCGTTTTCGCCCGTAGCTGGCGCCTTCATAATATCGGGTAACACATCGTTGAAGAACTCTAGAATGTGGATGTTCACCTGCTCGAACTGCAACAAGAAGGCGTCGTGGCCCTCCATACTGTCGATGGTGCGCAGCCGCGAGTTTGGTATCGAGGCTGCAATCTCCTGCTGCTCGGCGAAGGTAAAGAGACCGTCACTTTCAATGCCGATGACCAGTGTTGGCTGTTTGATCTGAGACAGTGCCACGGCCACGGAGTTTGGGGTTTCAGGGGGCACGCGATACCGAGAGACATCGTGGGTGTCTAGCTTTCGGGTGATGGCGATGTAACAGTTGCTGTCGAAACGCTTCACGAACTTCTCGCCTTGATATCGAAGGTATGATTGAGCGGAGAAGTAAGTCGCGGTGCGCTTGCGGTCAGTTAGAGATGTTGGTGGGGTGGGTGGGAGGAATGTTGTAGCTCCGTGGAATTGGGGGTCTGTGAACTGTACTGCATTTTCGTATGTAGAGGAAGAGGAGGCATTAGATTGAGGCGTGCGAGGAGGTGAGGCGTCGTCAGAAAGGCTAGAGGGTCTTGCTGATCGGTAACTTTTGTGTCCGTCGTTGTGTACCGCCCAGTGCTCATTCGGCGGTGCCGTTGGCCCAGGATTATCGTTGATGGCTTGCTTACGGGATGGGTCCGGGGTGTTCCTTCCGAACCTCATCTCGAACGAGTCCCGGCTCCTGTAGGTCAACAACGCAGACATGCGAGCAGCTCCAAGCCCTGCAGTAGGTGGATCTTCAAATGGGTAATAGCCATCTTCGTATTTGGGATCACAGTATATACTTTGTCGCTGGGCCTCGCCCCAGCTGATGCACCATGCGCTATGCCGACTGGACGTTGCCAGTGGTACAATCGTTCGCACGTAATCGGACCCAAAGTATGCATATTCCAGGACAAGCATTCCTCCCATGGACCCTCCAACTACCGACGCTATTTGTTTGATCCCCAGGTCATCAAGTATGATTTTGTGTATGCTGATATATGTTAGAGCTATGCTTTGAGCCAAGTAGGAGAGGTATGTACTTCACGTCATCTCTTATCGTAGTCAAAGGGAACTCTGGGCCATATCGCTCACGACTCGGATCGCCGTCAACACTGGTGACAGGGCTAGCGGTCCCGTATGGGCTACCCAGGCTGTTCAGACACACAATGTAGAATCGGCGCATATCAAAGGCTTTTCCTGCGCCGCCCATCAACGGTCCCCACCAGTCCGCCACATCAGCACTTCCAGAGAGTGCATGACATATGATCAAGGCATTGTCGCCACTTGATGACAGCCGCCCTCGCGTGCTGTATGCCACAGGGACATTGCGTAGAGTGACGCCCGATTCAAGAGTAAAGGAGGGAACGATGGCGATGTGTTGATCCGGGATGAGGGCGGCGAAAGGGTTCTCGGGCTGCGCGGAGGCTCTCTCTACGGGATTTAGCATCTGTGCAAGCAAGCAAGTGAAGCGAGTAAGCAAGCAAGCAGGCGTGATGGTGGTACTGACGGAGTTTATAGGTCACTGGTGCCTCAAGGGCCTTTTCTGTCTGAGCTGCCATTGTATCGAACTTGAGATAGTATACATGAAGAGGAGGCGGAGGGTTTGAGGGCCAGAGCTCTTTATGGTGTGTGGAATGTGTAGAGTTTGCTTGTCGTGGTACTATAGTAGTATGTGAGTCAAAGAAAGTGTCGAGATGCCGCCAAGAAATGACGAAAATCTTGGCCCGCTTGGCACTTCTTCAATCCGGACGAAGACGCGAAGGACTACGACATAGGTAAGGTACGATTGAGAAGCCTCCAACAGGCTTTGTGAGTCCTGGTGTACGACCAGATCACCTGCAACTTCTGCATGCTTACTCACCTCATGTGCTCGCCTCATTTCGATCTGGTCCTTCATATTCTCGAGTGACAGTAGAAATACAGATATGCACAAAGTCCTTTCGAGACTACCCTCATGTATCGGTATATGAATGGATTGGACTCTCGCGATACAATAGGTCGTTTATATCTCAAAAGGCCTCTAATCTCGCCAAGTCTGAATCGGTGGTACTTCTATACATGTGATATCTTTACTTTCGAGCGATCATAATGAGTGGTGAAGTTTGAGATCCGCTGCTTGATGATGAAGAGCTACACTAGCATTGGGAAAGCGTCAATGACATTTGCGATCATTCTTCCTCTTCTTGCAAAATAAGTCGCTGTCGGCGCTGTCTGCAAAGGTAGTGCTTACAGCGACTTCTCCAGCCCCTAAGATATGCGTATGCTTGAGTTCTACAGTAAGCAAGCCTCCACGTGCATCTTTCCATAGGGCGAGCGATGTAGATAGTTTACCATTTTTTAGTACAGTTCATGGAGAATCTGAATGCTCCTTACAAATCTCGTGATCATCCAATTTCTTCCCCTTCACGATGTACCACCAAAAGTTCTGGTGATACGTCTCATACCTCGCCTCGAAGGTATCAAGGCAAGGAGGGAGCCCTTTCCACCGGTTTTGCTCAGCCGTAACAAGAAAGATGGCCCCCATCTTATCAAAGACGCTACTCTCTTCCAAAGCTTCGTTCCGATTGTATGTCGTAAAGACGGCTGGCTTTCCAGTATCCAGAACTTTCTGTAACGTTGGTTGCCAGGTATGAGTCTCTGAATTTGCATGTCCGGAATTAAAAGCCACAAGCATGTCAGCTGGGTGCTTGACAGCGAGTGCGTTGTTTGAGCAGAAATCATGATACAATGATCGTGAGAAGAATATCTGTCGTGTGCGTCCTGCTGACTTGCATTCTGGGCAGCATTCAAGATTCATTGGTGTTTGCGAGTCTTTTCCTGTAATAGGGAACTCTGGGCCCACAAACACCACTACCAGATGTTGCAATTTTGGCAGTAAGTGTAGCAGTTCTTCATGGAGACGCATAAACTTTAGCTCCTGTGAATCTGGTCCGAGAAGGTGGAGGGTCAGGCTCGTACGGTTTGCCAAGTCAGGGATGGCTGATTCTAACCCAGCAAGGACAGTGAGGATGAACGAGCTTGACTCCGTTGCTAGCTTGAGTAAGCGCCATATTGTATGTACCTTTTGGTCATCATTGACCGGTTGAAAATCATTATCGATGGCTGGAGCGAGCGGATTGCCCGAGAGCTCAAAGTATTCTTTCCATGATTGAAGTGTGCTCAGGGGCACGTAGGATGATCGAGGAAGCTCGGTGGGCATGAGGACTCCCAGCTCGCCTGTATCCTTGATACTTTGAATCCTGACTGTTTCACAGGCTGCGTATTCTTGAAGGTCCGAACAACGCTGTTGCTGGTGGCCTCTAAGGCTTGTTGCTCGACAAGTATCAGAGCAAAAGAAGGCCATGTCACATTTCTCACACTTCATCAACTTCCGATAGTCGTTGTTTTCGTTATCGAAAGGGGTGCGAAAGCATTGCTCGCATGATGGTTGATACTGTAAAGCCCTCTGTGCGTTCACTCTTATATCAGGGCCCTTCTCGAAGGCAATCCCTAAGCGGAGCCACTGTGAAGGTGTTAATAGTGATAGTCATTGTATTTTCAAGGAACAAGTCATACTTGTAAGCGTTTGAATTCTTCCCAAGTCAATTTTCCCGTCGCTGTTGGACCTTTGTTCACGCATTTTAGAGCCTTGCACAACATATTGTGTTCTTTGTTCCAATCTTTCTTCTGACATCTTGAGCTGCAGTATCTGTAGGAAGACGATGCGCCCAGAGGTCAATAGTGCGCTCAGCTTCCACAAGTCTCAGGGGAACGTACTTACACTGCACGCTTACAGCCTGTACATCGGCTGAGTGAGTCAGCGCCTGATGCCGGACTGAAGCACTGCCAACATAAAGAGCCAGCTACAGCGAGTATCGGAAGTGCCAGGATGGTATCGTCGTTGACCTGCATTGTAAGTCCTGCCTACACAATCTCTTTTGTCTCAATAACCGGCTCGCCGCTTCGAAGCAAGGATATTTCATGTATCAATTGATCTCAGTCCGTGAAGGTCCCATCACAGAATGCAAGAGTATAGTAGCTGTTCATCATGCGTGTATATGATTGATATAGATATCAAAATGGCGAAGGCATATTACGAGCGTGCCAAGGCAGTATAGAATACAGCACTAGCATAATTTACCACTAGACGGAATATCAATCTCCACCTCACAGCCTTGATCAACAATTCATCATCACAATTTCTAGTCAATGGAGCTTGCGGCCACGCTGTTGCACAATTCAAGCCCGCTTCGAATGTCGACCTTTGTTGATATGCGAGAATTCGTGGAGCAGAGCATTCGTCAGGTACAACAGACCGACGACCCCGTTGACCCAGTTGCGCTCGACAAAAATCACTGACAATTAGTGCCATTCGGTCTCGAGATCTTTCTAGGAGATTGTGATGCCTCTAGCAATGTCGCTGGGACGCGGATTGAAAGGTCCCTTTGCCATCAACACATGTCCAACACCTCTTGAGGCAGAGCTGATGGAAGCATACATATCCGCGAATCTTCTGTTCTGGAGCATCCAAGCAGGAATCCGCCTCACTGCTTCGAGTAAGTGACTGTACTGGAAGTAGGGCGGCCTTGTTCGTGGAGAACGTCGCTCTTGCAGGTAAACTTCCATGTGGGCATTGGCGAATGTGGAACCCATGTGGAAGGCACCTTCTACTTTGTCATCTATTGGGTGCTGGGCTATGATCTTGATGATGCTCATGGCCAGGATGAATACGTCTTGCGGTGGAAGGGTTTGAGCGTTGGGTGTATAAATAGGTATCCAGCCGAAGCGGCCAATGCTGCTATCAAGGTTCGTGGAATTCTCCAACATGGGTGTCGCAGCGCTATCGGTGAAATTCCTAGACCCGGAAACATCATCCAGTGGTCTTGTGATATAGACGTTCCCAACGACCCGGCCATCCCAAGTGAATGTAATGTCACTTTGTTTGAACATGTTTCTGTGTATTATCTCGATCATCCCTCGATATATCGCCCAGATCACAAGGCGAATTTCGATGGATGTTGAAGGACCAGCTGGTAACACGGCAATCTCAATTTGGGGATAAGACTCCATTACAGTGCCGTGACGTCCACGGGTCCTACCCGAGTAATCCATCGCGGCATACTGTGCGAGTAGCTCTACTACGGTCATCAAAACAGGTGTCGCAGGCAGATCGGTTTCATCTTGTGAGACTGCAACGGCGAATCTTGGGTCGTCGGTCTCAAGGATACCTACGCTGGATGAGGAGCCATTGATGAGATCGCTCAAGACGTTGGAACTGAAGCCAGCAGCAGCGGCCGGGCACGCGATCCACAAGCCCACTGCTAACGAGACAAAGAGCACAAGATTGGTAGTTGGATACTTCATCTCTGAATGAATTGCTTGCCAGAAGTGCCATTGAGAAGGAGCCATCATAGACTCATCGATGAGCCGATACGCGATCATGATATCCTAGCGACATGCGATCCGCAAGTTCATTGGCTCCTCACTACGGAAGAAACATCGTGGCAATTTAGGCGACTGTATGCGCAAGACCGTTGCCAGGATTGGGTCTCGACCCGATCAGACCTTGTACCGATATATCGTGAAACCCCCAGGGAATTGTTCCGACTCGTGCTTCAGTATACATGACGCTCACCGTACATGTCCTACGAGAAACACTACATCTGCGACTTTTGAAGACTTATCATTTGATCCCTGTCAAGTCTTCAGAAGTTGCGGGTGAGGAAGGACAAGGGAGCCGGACTTGATGTAGTTCAGACCAACGTTGAGTAAGGAAGCACACCTTTCGGAGCTTACTGGTACAATGTTCTGCGCGTGATATAGATGGAAACTCCATCCTTCAGTCTAATAGTTCGACACTGTCTTCTCTCCTTTGTCTCCATTTTGCCTCTGATGTTGCCAATACTTAGTCAAACACCGCATTACTCCCTGCTGCTTTCCGATCCTCACAAACATTTCCTGATACCGACGTCCCATCCATGTTATGATCCAACCTCCAAGCGGCCAGCGGTGAGTGCACAGTATTTGAAAGCTTCCCTTATCGTTACCCTCCTCAATAACCCCCAGTCTTGCCTCCGTCGACCCCTCCTAAGTAGCAATCTACTGTCTGACCTGGCCAGTGTCTGTACCGCAAGAAAGTGATTCAGTAACCCCTCGAACCTCCGCAGTCAACAGCTCCAACGCAACACTCCGGTCCAATACAAGGCTTACCCCTGCATCGACTGCGACATCCAATGTTGAGGTAAAGCGAGCAAGCTGAAGGCGCATATCGTGGGTACGATAAGCCTTTTCGGAAGCTGGCGCCTGTCCTACGCTCATGATCCGTAAGCAGACAGGGGCTGAGACTCCTGTTGGGTAAGGGTGTCTCTCTTCCTCGACGAAAAGAGTCATACCCTTGCGGACAGCTGTGACCGTGTTGAGCAACGCCCTCACTATACGAAAAAGCCTCTGCCCCTTTCTCACCGTTGAACTTTCATCACTATGAATCGTCGCTTTTAGTACCTCAAGAGATAAACTATTCCCTGCCAAAAGTTGCAATCATACCGCTCTCAGCGAAGCGTTCATGAAAGCCGCCCATTTCGACGTCTAGCACAAGACTGTCGCTCTTTCGCACTCCTCTCCGGCTCTTGTTGGTTAATACAGTCACCATTGGATTATTGCCATACTTTTACTTCTAGCAAAGCAGTCCTTTCTTGTTGATGGACACATGCGATGGAGGATTCTGATACAAGGACGTTCATTCCCTCAACATTACCAGACCTCCCGGCTTTATGCAGCGATTGTGCGAGCAGTGTATTTCCGTGAAATGAACAGAGAATGCCGTCCAGCATCGAAGATCCTAGCTTTCCTAAATTCAAGTCGGGGAATCGGAAGTGGCATTTCTAGAAGACGAAATACCTGCGGGGACAGAGCGAAGTTCAATATCGCAGCCGAGAAAGGTAATGCACAGAAAAAAAATCTCTGGCACCATTCTTTTTGTCTGGAAAATAAACCAATATGTATGTGTCTTTAGGATAGAAATTGTTACGCTTCTGTCCAATGGTGAATCGAGTTCGTAGATAGGGCGAGCGATGATTCCGCCTGGTTCTCTCTTGTCGGGTGAGATTTGATTCTATCCGAGTCAGTCTAGCTTGATAGGAAGTCCGTAGGGGTCGGCAGTGGGAAGACCGTGTGCTATGTTGCCCGGAAGCCGACCACGTGCTGTCATAGACTACTATTATTATACGGGAGTAAGTGTATGACGAGTGGTCTGGCTCGTCGTTGATCCTTTGCGTTCCGCTCTCTTAGGATAGATCTCTTATACATGTGACACGGTTTCGTCACTACATTGAATTCATCATGACTCTGATAGATCTACTCCATTCAGATACGATCCTTATACTGCTCGCGACGATGCGTCAAAGCTTTTGGTAACCGTAATCCCCTGCGCGCCCTTCAGATTTCCCATCTCGAGCTCCGACTGGCTGGGTTCGTGCCCACCTGCCGCAGCCGCGTGGGTCGGCAGAGGAGCTTCTATCTCTGACGACTGCGTGCCATGCTTGTCTCCGGACACGGGGTCGCGCAAACGATATGAGCGAGCTCCGGATCTGCGCGAATTCCCACTGCCTCGGGATCCGTGCGAGCCGAGCGTTGCGAGGCTGTAGATGCTGCGGAAGATGCTGCGAACTCTTTCTGAGCGGAGGAGGCCGTACTGGACTGGTAGGCAGGCGGCGCAGAGACCGAGACCGGCTTCGAGTAATGAGAAGTAGGAGGTTATTGTGGTGATGTCTGTGAGGGGGTATTAGTGATGGGGTACTGGGAGGGAGGAAGAGGGGGTTCTTAGGCTATACATTCAAAGTCGGCCTCTGGATCGAATTGAACTTCGATGAAGTCAGTATAGAGAGTGGAGAGGGTAGGTAGGAAAGTTCACACCTGTAAGCGCTTTGTAGTAAATGACCATACGGATGATGGACATTGCAATCGTACTATCAGAGAAGTGAGCTGGTATGCTTTCTCTGTATTGTGTTCCAACACCTACACTGCGCCGAGCCCAAAAACGCCCGTAATGGCAAACTTGCGACGAGTGGGTAAGTGGAGCTTCCAGATCTAGATTGCGCTCAGTCATCGATTCAGCCATCGAGTAGGGCTCATGTTACCTCAGGGATGGGAAGAAGGATTGTCAATACATCCGTGATAACGTCCGATATCGCATAGCCAAGATGGACAGGCTTCGTCGGGAGACATTCGCTCGTCTCCGTAGTCGAGCTGGTCCAGTAAGCCTTGAAGTTAGTTCCGCAGAGAAAGAGTAGTGTGAAGAAGTATCCGATCGTCCACGCGATAACGATGGCAATCATGAACCAATTCACCCAACTGAAACGCCTCGTGACACGATTCGTAAATACACGTCGATACAGAAAGAGGAAGCTCAATTTGATGCAGCCTAACGCGGGTACTTGGATGAGCTCGCCGGGCCAACCGGCCTATGGCTGTCAGTGCAAGTAGCAAAATAAGAGCAATGGGACTCACAACGTTAGCGTCTGGATGTCCAGTCCCAGCGTCACCCACCGAGCTTGGGTAGCCAAGTCCTTTCAAGCCAGTCTCTGCACAATGGTAAGTCCTGTTTCAGGATATGAGAGCTGTAATCCGAACCTGCCAGAAGGGTGACTGCCATTGCAACCACGAATAGCTATGGCCATTATAAGCCTTGTCGTCGAAGTGAAACTTGATTTATCAACGTCTTTGACTCACGAGAGCTGCTGCTATAGCGTAGTCGTCCAAGCCAAGGCTAGATCCTGATATCCTTCGCGCGTAAAAGCGCAGAAAGACCATGGCTGAGCAAACAAAGATGAGGATCGTGCCCTCGGCGATGACGAGCGGACCATGGACGCGTAAGTCTTGAAGGGCGAGCATGATGCTCAAGAATGTACAGATTGATATTCAGATACCAAGAAGAACACGATGGGTGACGGAGTTGCGCAGCCGTCGATCAAGGTCGAAGCGGCGATGGCAAGAGCTGTATCCGCTTTGAAAGGTTCTGAAGAAACTTCGCATATGATTCTGGCTTCTGATGAAACATTCATTGGAACTTGAGCAGTCCTCATTAAAGATACTCAAATTTAGCAACTGATAATCTTATCATCATAATATCCAAAAGCAAAGTTAGCATTCGATCTTTGGGCTTGACCAGCTACTGCGGCAACGGATCGCAAGTGTTCAATGTATTCAACGATTGGGTGATGCTTGAGTCTAACCGGATACCTACTTAAATTGATCATGGCAATGCTCTCACAGCCCATATTTTCAAATATATGCCAGCTTGAATTCAATTTTTCGTTGAAAGATGTTCATACCAAGTCGTTTCGTAGGACCAATATAAGGTTTGCGAAAGATATAACAATAGCTTGCACATCATGAACGTGGGGGGACACTGGAGATGATCGCCGATGGAGCACAGTAGAGCGGCAATTTAATAGTTGAGGGCTGAGGAGGGTGGTGGAGTTGGGTGAGACACGTAGCTTGCGGTTCTTTTCCGTTCCCATGGCCAATGGTATCGGAGTCTTCTTGGTGTTATCGCGGTTTTCGAATGAGGAAGGTCTGGGTGTAGTAGGCGTAGATCTGATTCGTGTGTAGCACAGGGTCACTTCGAAGGATTCAGCCGACTGAATGCATGTACTCCTAGCGAACGGAATCGTAGGGTCTCGGTGCGGTGGAAAGTAGGATGGAATGCCTTATCAATTTGCCCTGACGTGGCCCCTTGATGCGAGTACTGCGTAGGATTGGACCTAGTTTGATGCACACCCTAGCCGAAAACGTTCTGATTTGAGTGGCTTGATCCTTGCGGCCTTCCCCGCACGAGGGAGTGATACTTCGGCTCCACTTCCATATCAACAACCCCAGAATCCGCTACTCTGGTAGATATTCCAAAGTGGTGACCATCCCTGAATCTCGACTCTCCCGCGCCCTCCTGCATGAAACGGATTCTAGGATCGACAATAATATTTCTACTTCATCCTATTGCCGGACTGGTGGTTGTCACTTTCCCTTTCTGCCCGCCATGGGTCACTCCGAAGTGGATGTTGCAATTATAGGGGCTGGTATGTTATGCAGTAGCATTCAGAAGTCAACGTACGGCAAACCACGCTTAAATTGGTGGCTTAGGATTGGCTGGTATCGCCTTTGCCCGATTCTACCTAGATATACACCCCGGGTGTCGGATCACGATCCTAGAGAAGGATGGGTGTGTTGGTGGGGTATGGAGTGCAGGTATGAAGCGCCGGTACACCAACACCATCGCGGTGGCGCTGACCTCACTGACTTAATCACTTGTTAGTCAGAGTCTTCGACGATTTCTGGGTACAAAGCCCCTTACGAATGACTTCCTTTTCGGACGTTGTTCTTGAACTACCTGAGGACACCCCTAAGCTGCACGACACCTTCGCGGCCAAATATGTGACCCAATACCTGGAAGACTATGTTGATAGTCATGTATATGATGGCAAGCCGCTACGGGATCGCATCTGGTTCAATGCAGAGGTTCACAGCGTGGAAAAAATCGGTAGCAGGTGGACCCTGCAGGTCCGCGGAGCAGTGTCTCAAAGCCTTCGATGTTCCAAATTAATTGTGGCTTCCGGGTTAACTTCGTCGCCGAATATCCCTGAATTCCGCAGGAACAGTGACTGGATGATGCCCATTCTGCACCACCGAGACTTTGGCGCCCATTCCAAAGCGATACTGGAGGCGCCATCAGCTTACAAGGACATAACGGTCCTCGGCGGAGGTAAGTCTGCGGCAGATATGGTGTATGCCTCAGTCAAAGCTGGCAAGTCCGTTAATTGGATCGTCCGCAAAACCGGTGAAGGACCCGGGATCTTCATGAACCCCGCCGCAACTGGTAGGTACAGGAACAATGCCGAAGCAGGTGCAACGCAGAATGCTACCGCGCTCAATCCTTCCGGCTTTCGTCCTATGCATGATTGGGCACTGACAATGCATCAGACGGAGTCAGAAAAGAGAAACCTTGAATCAAAATTATTTGCGGCTGACCGTCGCTACAAGCTATGGGCCAATTACAGGGAGAGAAAAGGTGCTTTGCCTGGTTTCCGCGAACTTGAACCCAGAGCTTCGTAAGCTCAGCCGTGAAGGATTCGGTATGGGTTGCAGCTGATATCCATCGCATTAGGTTCTTCTGGAACAGCGGGCCCGTCGGAATGATTCAACATAACGATTTCTGGGATCTTGTCTGCCAGAAGGTGAATGTTTACCGGGGTGATGTGTCAGGTACGACCACTAACATCATCAATCTGGATGATGGAAGGGAGATACCAACAGATATTCTCCTCTGTGGAACTGGCTGGGATTCAACGTACCCCTTTCTCTCCTCTACACAGAAAGTCGAACTTGGTCTGCCTCACGAGCCTTGCAAGGACTCGGATGAAGAATGCCGGAGCTGGAGTGAACTTATGGATACGGCGGACCGCCAGATCTTGCAGCAGTATCCTATTCTCGGACGCCCGCCTCCTGACTGCAAACCGATTGGCGGCGCCGGTCTTACACCAGCAAGACTTTATAATGGCATAGCATCTTTAACGGATAGTTCGATTCTTTTCCTTGGCAGAGCTCGAATGTCCAACAATTTTCGGGGTGCCGAAGCTCAAGCCATTTGGGCAACGGCATACTTCGACGGAAATGTCACGATACCACCTCTCAAGCAAGCGAAGCGCGAAGTTGCTTTCATGAATGCATTTTCTAGACGGAGATACCCGTCGCGAGGTGTCGACGGCCTTAACTTTCACACAGATCTTGTCTGGTATACGGACAAACTGCTATGCGAGGCTGGCATGAGGTCTCATCGCAAAGGCTGGTGGGAGGATCCAGATGAACCATGCCTTGCAAGTGACTTCGAAGACTGTAAAGATGAATACATGGCGGTATACGGGTCTAAGCAAGGTGGATGAACGCACCTGCTGTTCAATCTTCTCGAGCCACCGACCTTTTTGGTCAATGACAAAAAAGTCACTGTGCCGTAACATGACCTTCACCGCCTGCTTCAGCAAGGGTCTTTCCCTGTTTAGCTTTCGCGACCGCTTTCAAGCAGCCGCACAATAGAAGACCCATGAGATCTCTGAAACAGGCGAAATGAAAAGAGTCATAGTCCAGCTCTTTCGGCACGTCGGAAGCGAGCGGACTCACTAGTATATTGTAAAGAGCAAAACCTGCCACTGTTTACTTATTCTTATACAAAGCTTGGCGTGGGGGCGAGACGCATTAGCGTCGTCAAGCGCGTCCGGCCTTGGCATTAAAATCTCCTTCTCCTCCACCTACTTTCAGGTCAAATGACTTACAGGTACCGTTCGCCATGGACTTATACAATGCCATTGGATAGTATATTCAGAATAAGGGATAATCCATGACTTACAGCCGCATAGTATTTCGTAAGAATATGATTAGGACGTTGATTGTTACTACACGGGATGAGACCTGAAGCGCTGTCGCATAAGACGTGGGCAAGACCTACGAAATTCCTCCCCCTGTTCCTCCAACATCGTTTAGTGTCCTGAAAGAGCGAATCAGACATCACTACGAAAAATCCTCTGAATACTACTATTCCCTCTGGTGAGTAAGCACCGCATTCCAACTCCTGGAGTTCTCGTTTAATTCGCAGTCACTATCAGGGGTGAGCATGTTCATCATGGCTATTTTCTCTCGCCAGCAGACTCGAAGGAGCAGGCCCAGACCCAGCTTATCGACCTTCTGCTTCAGCGCTCTGGTCTCTTTGCTGGCGCTAACGTACTTGACGTTGGATGCGGCATAGGTGGTACATCACGCTATCTGGCGGAAATGAAAGGATGCAGAGCCACTGGGGTCACTATCAGTGGCCAGCAGGTGAAGTTGGCAAGGATGCTAACGTCGAAGGAGGCACGTGTCGCTGAACCAATCGATGATGGGGACAGTTTTGTAGGGCTGGGTGCTGGAGGAGTGCGGTACATGGAGCTTGACGCCGAATCTACTATAACGAGAGGTCCGAGAAGGCTCTCTTCGACTGCGTCTGGATCTCCGAAGCGTTGAGCCATTTGCCGAACAAAGAGTCTATTCTTCCAAAATGCAATCTCTTTGCTGAAGTCTGGTGGCAAGCTGGTGATTGCGGATTGGTTTATGGCAGAGGATTTGACCAAGACGCAGGTGGACGCTGATATCAAGCCAATCGAAGGTAGGTAGCGCATATTTCTTCTTGGGGATCGAAATTGACGTGTCTCCACAGATGGTATGCTGCTTCCGAGGCTGTATATGCAGTCTGAATATGTACAATTGGGCAAGGATGCAGGCTTCAATGTTCACTCGAAGCCGTTAGACATTAGCAAGGAAGTGTCCAAAACTTGGTAACATAGACGGGACTGCCTCGTATTATTTGCTCACATCATTGACCGAACATAGGGACATCTCATGGTCGCTCATCCAGTCCCCTGCACTATGGGCGTTCGCCTTCTCTCAAGGCCGTGACGGCATAGCTTTTCTCCAAGCCTTTCGTGCAATGAGACGAGGATATGCGAATGGGACCTTCCGGTATGCCGTCATGGTCTTCGAAAAACCGTGATTCTGACTGGATGGACCACGGTCTCGAAAAGCAAGCATACAGCTGCGACAGCCGCTCTTGTCGGTACTTCACAATGGAGAATCCATTATATATCATATATATTACATGCTCTGCACGACTCTACCCGATGGCGGCGTAACGAGATATTAAGATAGCAACGGACCAGATCGCAGCACAAATCATCGCGGAGTACTGACGGGCTTGAACTCTGATTTGCTTTGTACGACTCTTGTACAAAGCCCGGTCGAGTTATTGAGTTTATTTTGGATGGAATTCCCTTACTTAGTGGTGGTACAATTATCGTTTAGGCCGTTGAACACCGTGTCTAAGGTGATTCCGAGTCCGCCTCGCAGTAAAGAGGTGCCAGCATACCCACTGGCAACGCATATGGCATTAATCGCTACAGCACCAGCCCAAAGGTCGAACCATCGTCCAGTGACTTGATCGCGACTTACAAGATCGACTACTGCTCGCATTCCGAAGGAAGCTTAGATTCAAATATGAAATTAACAATGTTATATTGATTCAACCTTTGTATCGGAGATAGCTTACCAGTTCCAAAACTAGCGAACCGTTGCGGAACCACTACTTCTACCCCAGTCTCTCCCACCGCACCAAAGACTTTGTTTTCAGTGCTTACGGGAATGATGCCTAGTAAGTCTTGTCCTGTGCCTTTGAATGTCTTGGACGGACCGTAGCATGCCACGTTCGGTGCGTATTTACTAAGTACTACTACGAGGTTCCCATTCTGACCTAATAGGACAGTGTCTATTAGTCACACAGCTAGTGTGAACCTCAATCCTTTGCAAGCCGCAGTCAAATTCGAGAACAAACAGGACAGCCCGCACCAAGGCCAAAAAGACAAGCCTTCTTCTTGTAGGCAAGGAATAACGGTAAGTTGCCGAGAGCAATGAAAGGTCTGACATACCTACATCTCTTACATAGCCACCCTGATCAGGATACAACGGACTCCCTCTTGTAAGGCAAGTCTGGAGCAGGCTGTATGCTACCTGCCATATCTCCCGAAAAGAAGCCATATCTCGATAAAACCCGTCGCGATGGAAGGTGTCAATAGCACAGACACCGTCTCCTGTATCTCAGACTCAGATGTGTCATTGAATTGCAACAAGAGTGGCCATGAAGTACTTCATACCGCTTATGAAACGTCGTGGTAGTGGTATCTCATAGGTACCGAACGCCCTGTCACCGAATTCGTGCCTGCCGTCCGAGTGAGATATCCCGTGCAATGCCTGATAACAGCTTTTTCGGCTTAGGTTGTTGCCCAGAAGTGTGCCATCGCAAACAGGAGACGGGACAGATCCTCTAAGATTATCAGATGCACTGGATAAAACATCGGCAAGGTTTGCTGCGAAGCTTCCAGATCCATTTATTGACGTAAGTGTTGGCATCAGGGTCAAACTTGGACGGAGATTGAGTGCATGAGCGAGCGAGCATATAGCCATCATGCTAAAACGGAGCAATAACAAACAAGAAGCCATCTGGCGAACCATGCTGTTGGCACCAGTCTGAATTAACAGCTGGCGAAGGGAGATCCAGAAGAAAACATCCTCGTTACTGCAAGAACAGCCGCGGCTTTACTTGGACGAGCTTCCTCGATTGCGATTGGGACCGCAACAGCACAAATCCGGTGTTATAGTCGTGGGAGTTGGTAGAATGGCATGGCTATCTCGATGCGGATCATTGAGGCTGCGGTGATAGCAGCGCATGAGGGAGGAAGACGGCCCGAGAACCGTTGCGGATAGAGCCATATCCCATAGGCTCACAGCCGGCCTCCAAAAAATCTTGAGGGAAGAGCATTCGATACTTCGCCAAAGGACGGCCCATTATGAACATCCCCTTATCCTATCAATGGATTCGGCGACACATATAGCGTGAGATAAAGTCACGCTGACCGCCTTGTCGAGAAGGCCCATCAAGCAGCGATAGCTTAGCGCAGAGGTACCTAAGGAGTGTTGCATGCAACCAGAGCATGATCGACATGTATGCGACCAATCGAATCGAGATGTTCATGTATCTGCGGTTGTTGGAAGAGCAGCGAGATCCGCAGCTGCATTATGACGCCACGATGGCCCTATGGGAGCGGGGAAGAGAAGCACCGTTTGTCCTGGAATATCAATGCTTTGATATTTCGGTAATCAGGGGGTTCGCATGACCTCGACATCCCCTATCTTCCGTATTGCATACCGACTCCTGGACCATGGCGATAGACTTCATCACGAGTACCCGTCTCGCCTTCTTGGCGGGCGGGCTCCTCATCTACCTCGTCGGCTTAGCGGTTTATCGACTGTATCTCAGCCCATTGGCCAAGTTTCCGGGTCCTAAATTTGCTGCATTGACGCTATGGTTCGAATTCTACTACGACGTCGTCCAGCGTGGCAGGTATACATGGAAGATTGCGGAGTTGCATGAGCAATATGGTGAGTTGTCTCCCAGGGAGGCATGATACAACTCCGCTGCATTCAATGTTGACCAGGTACAGGACCAATCGTGCGCATTAGTCCCAATGAACTGCATATCGATGACCCGGAGTAGGCGTCTTTTTGGTTTCTGCGTATATTAACTTTCCTGACTAACAATACTTAGGTATTATGAAGAGCTGTACGTTGGCTCTTCGCGAAGAAGCATAAAGTACGAATGGGCTATGAGGGGCTTCGGTGTCTCAAGCTCAACTTTCGGAACGGAAGGCCACGAGCGTCATCGCATCCGCCGCAATGCTTTAGCACCTTACTTTTCCAAAGCATCTGTCTATCGACTTGAACCCACCGTCCAATCTGTCATTGACAAACTGGTGTCACGCCTCGAGGGCGAATGTGGAACGGGCAACGTCATCAATCTGATCGATGCCTTCACCGCACTCACGGCGGACATCATCGTGCAGTATACCTTTGCCAAACCATATGGGTTTATTGACAATCCGGATTTCGCCCATATGTGGCACAAGGGGATGATGGATGCCTCCGAGACTTCTCACTTGTTCAAACAGTTTGGATGGATGGAACCCACGATGCGGAAGATACCGCAAAATCTCGTTGCATTGATGAGTCCGCAGCTGGGGGCGCTGATGATGTTGGGAAATGTAAGTCGATCGAAAATCCTTGATTGTTGTACTGATATTGGATCAGATGGTTCGCGCTCAGGTGCTCGGTGTCAAGGCTGAGCTGGACGAGGGCAAGAAGCCGGATGGACAAGGCCAGAAGACCATCTTCTATGATTTACTTACGAATGACCAATTGCCACCGGAGGACAAGACAGTTGACCGTCTTGAGTCTGAGGGAATATCACTCGTCGCTGCTGGGTATGTATATCAACCTCACATTGTCTTTGCAGGAGTTCCGTGAGTCCACGCCTCTGATTCAATAGCTAGGTCAGTGACTGTAGCGCACACTCTGACTGTGATCACGTTTCACCTCATCGACAATAAAAACATGCGGGACAGATTGCAGGCAGAATTGAGGGATGTCATGCCAGATCCGGACGCACATCCCAAATGGACACAAGCCGAGAAATTGCCATATTTGGTAAGCTGATGCAATCCGAAACGCTGGGGGTAATCCTATGTGTACGTTTCCTGATACTACCGCAGACTGCGATCATTTGGGAGGGCCTGAGGTAAGCGTAGCAGTCTATCTGCAAGAATTTCCCAGAATGGTGCCAGAACCCGAAAAGGCTAATCATCCAAAGATGGGGATATGGCGTTACGGAGCGGCTTCAACGCATCTCGCCCGATGTAGCATTGCAGTACAACGAGTGGACCATACCCCCAGGTGTATGTCTATCCCACCCACATCCGAAGCCCACACTGCCAGTGTGGCCAAGCTCACCAGTTCGAAATCGATACCTCCAGCTGACGTTCTCGCATAGACACCCGTAGGAATGAGCTCGTTCCTCATGCACAACAACCCCGATCTCTTCCCCAACCCTCGCAACTTTTCGCCGGAACGCTGGCTACAGCCCAACGCAGCCGAATTACGCAAATATATCGTGTCGTTTGGTAAAGGGTCGAGAGCGTGTCTGGGGATGAAGTATGATATTTGATATAGGATTCTTTTGTTTTCGTGAATATGGGCTGATTATCTGGCTGTGTATAGTCTTGCGTATTGCGAACTCTACCTCACGCTCTCGGCTGTGTTTGCGCCGGGAAGGTTCGAGTTCGAGTTCTTTGAGACGGGTGTGGAGGATGCGGAGGTTGCGCATGATTTCTTCAATGCTTGTCATAGTGTTGATTCGAAGGGTGTGAGGGTCGTGGTGAAGTAGTGGAGATTGTCGTCCCCTTTCTATGACTTTGTCTCAATCAAGTTGACCGTTCGTCTCCGAGGGTCTTTTCTTCTTTGCACACAACCCGGCTCCCCAATTTGACCCGTGGCGCTGTGGCGTCGTGTATTTCGTAAAGACGTTGAACCGGTAAAGAACTACCTGGCCACCTTCGTCAACCTTGAACTCTTAATCTCCCCAATCCTCAGGCGCTAGCCGTTAATCTCCCCATCGGCGGCCCAAGACCAATCTCAAATATCCCCAGATACCTAAAAGTATCCACCCCAACCCCAAACGTAAGCACAATTTCCCTAACCCCATACCGTTCCAAAAGCCCGTCAAAAGTCATAATCGCCCACTTGCAAAGTGCTACCGATGGCGGGGGCCGCATGACTTCCAATTGCAAGAAATCGGTCTGAGCTGTACGTGCGTATGGCGGACAAGGACTACTTTCATGCAGCTCCTCGAGTCTGAGAAGGAGCAGGGCGATGCTCCATCTGATGCTGATGCGGTCGACGGAATTGTATTTCTTGCCGCCTGAGATGACGTGGAGCCAATGGAGACTCATGGGGCTCTTTTTTGTGAAGGGGATAGGGGGCCATGCCGATCTTGGCTGGGTCAGTGCCGTTGAAGTCGGTCGCGAGTCGGTGAGGAGATTGGAATGTACATATTCGCTAGGTGTGGAGCCGAGAGATATTGTGTTTGAAAGCTGGCCCTCGGCAGCAGAGATGTTCAAGATGGATAGTGATTCGTTTATGTTGAGTTGCAACGGTGACCCATAGACTGGACTTGAAGATAGGAACAGAAGGGGTAGCCAAGACCTGTACGCAACTGCTATGTTCAGTAGCTTCATGATTCTATGTTCTTCTGTTGCCTGATCTCGAGCCTGCACGAAATTTCTTTGGTTCCGGGAAAGAGACACGTGCATGTAGCGTTACAAGGAAGCCAGCTGTTGCATCGCGGCTGTAGCGGCAATATCGCTCGCATTTTCCTTTGTATCGTTGTGTTTAGCAGGCTCGAAGAATGGACACAAATCAATAGCCGACTCGCGCGCCAATAGAGGACCCACCGAGATCCGTGTCAAACCTTGCCTACACAAAGCTTAGGCTCTTGCATAGCATCTGGCTGCGACATACCTTTCAGCACACCTTGAGTGGAATCACCTCTGACGGTTGCTAACTCTAATATCGCGCCTAGCTGGAGGATCTGTAATTCATGGGAGATGTGTCTGAATAACGGTGTTTGTTGGTTCCATCCTTCCTCGTTCCGGACTTGCACGACGTCGGGTACTTCTTCGGGTTAGGGTGTGTTTAGTGGGCTTGGCGGCGTCACACTCGTGGACTTATATTGTAAGCACGACGTGAAACCATTTTTCAAAGGTCACATCTGAAGTCCCCGAAGTGTTCCCACACCCTGCCGAGTCGGGGCAGGCCACAAAAATCTCGAATGCTAAGAGGAGTGTATTCTGCAGAACAGCTGCCTGCGGGTGCCTGGAACAAAGGATCAACAAAATTAAGTAGACCACAGATAATGGGCCGAGTGGGGCTGCCACCTATGTCTTCCAATGTGCAGTCAATATCGCCATTCAATCCCATAAAGCGAAAATACTCTTCTAGGGTTTCCAGGGTTTCCATGAGAACCACAATACTGGATTTGCGAATTCGTACCCTGAGATAGAGGGCTTCCAAATTCTGTTGCTCGCGAGACCATAGTTACAATGGCCAACAAAAATGCGTATCCAACCATGATTGACGATTGGCTGCCCGAAATGTTTGTCCCCCGATGTCATGAAGCCGAAATTCTTCTTTGACGTATGGCTTAATGCCTCTGCAGTGATTACGATGACGAAATGTCGCTTCATTGGGTCGCACGTTGGAAAGACCCAGACGACGTGACGCTGCTGCTTGATAGCGGCGCATCTATAGATTCCCAGGATGAAAGGGGGATGACACCCTTGATGGTAGCCATTCGATATGGAAGGACCGATAACTGTCAGACTCTACTAGCTCGAGGAGCCAACGTGCAAATGAGGAATTGGGACAGTCTCCCTCCTCTGCACCAAGCCTGCCGACAGAATGATACAGTCGCTGCGAGACTGCTGCTGAGACATGGCGCTGATATCGAAGAAGTATGTCGTGATGGAGGAACGGCGTTGTCGCTTGCTGCTAAGCGGGGAACTGAGGAGTCTGTGAAGTTTCTTCTCCGAAATGGCGCTAACATGAAGGCACAACAGGTGGATGGAATGACTCCTCTGCATTGTGCCTGCAACTCAGGCCATGAGGTAGTTGTCACGTTTCTAATCGCCTATGGTGCCGACGTGGAGGCATTGGATGATTGCGGATGAACATTGCTCTTGCATGCAACGCGAGAGGGTCGTCCACAGATCGTCAGGATACTGCTTAGAGCAACTACGAGCAACGTCAACACTCAGATCTACTGTGGCCCCACGGCCTTAAGCACTGCGGTTGAGCGCGGCCATCATGCTATAGTGAAAATCCTGCTCAAGGCCGGTGCGGAAATCTCACCTGAAGAGCCTGGCCCGCATGTTTCCTTTCTGGACCCTGGCAAGCGCCTGAAAGACTACGGTCGGGATGCCGTGCTTGAAGCTATGTGTCAGGATAATCAACGTATCACTCGTACAATCCTGAAGGCTGTCACCAGGAAGGATCCTGGTGAATATGGCAGATGGCTATCAGCATGGGACCGAAGGGAGGATGAGGATAGGGTGCTACTTAGACAGTGGGTCGCCACTCGCCGAGACCGTCATACCACGCATAGAATTGAAGCGATGAGAAAATTAATGATCAAGAAGACTCGTGCGCGTGAAATAGACAGGAGACGTAAGGTCGCCGAAGAGATTGGTGTGCCGTTTATCGACCCAGACCTTGCCGAGAATGATGCTTTCATGAACTTGAACCTGGACAAAGACAGTGAGGATGAAATTGACTTCGAAAGTGGCGATGAATGAAACGGCCGCTACAGGCGAGGAGATCGCACTCTACCTGTGTATATACCTCACTGTCGGGTTATTGGACGTTCATTTGACGCAATGGAATGGCATCCAGCCGCTGCGATTGCATTGACGTTTGAAGATACTTCAGTCAAAGATAAAGCTATTAGGGTTGATCTACCGTTTCGCGACTCGGAAAAAAAATTGAGTAAGGTACTAGAGTTGACAAGGAATGAAATTTGTGTTCAAAGCTTGACTTGAGAGATGCTATCTCGAGTGTTGATCGCGTATCTGTATCAAGGTGCGTATTGTGCTGTACAACGCCGCCTGGCGTGAGTGAAGCTTGTTGAGATCTTTGGATCATCGTCATCCATGGCTTTAGAAGCAGACGATTATCACTACATACACAACACAAAGAGCTGAGTATAATCAATCCGGATGGTTCCAATGTCGGCTCTTTGACAAATCCATCTAGGACGCAAGTTTAGTGCTTTGCTAATTAGGATTTTCGACATTGAAATACCTCTTACAATAGCCCGGAACATCTGCATGGCCTGCTGTCTGCCTTTTGAAGGCCAGTGGACTCTCTCTTGGCGGCGAATGGTATAAAGTAAGGTACTAAGTAGACGACGCTGAAGTTTTTGGTACCTTGAGTGCCACAGTGCCAAGTTATCCTGAGTAGAATAGCGGCTAAGCCAGTAAAGGTTAGATCGCAGATCGTCCTCTCAAGGAGCTCAGCACGGCTTGGCACATCTGTCTGTAAAGTAAAGTATAAGGCTGATGAGGCAACTTGCACAGCCCCGTCGCATCAAGATGTCATCGCCGCCCAGGCTTCAGGCTACTGTAGAAGATTGTAGAAGATAGATCTCACCTTCAAAGCGTAATTCAAGTTCATCGACATACCTGGTCAAGTATACTAGAAACTCAAGTCTCGTCTGTATCACGCTCCATATTGCGACTTTTAGCATCGTAATCAGTACAGGCGCAAGGCTGAGAAAGAAAAGCCAGATGGCAAATCCCTACAGCTACAACTATCCGCCTCAGGA
>JAABUN010001867.1_pt1 | contig 42036 bp, 40 predicted proteins | sample 5559311 | NCBI WGS metagenome assembly JAABUN01 (sample SAMN10711877, study PRJNA513370) | rock metagenome | isolation source: Antarctica rocks | place: Antarctica: Victoria Land, Siegfried Peak sud
AGCACCTTCATGCCGTCGTCAACGAGCCGTTGCGCGATGGCCTGTCCGATGCCGCTGGCCGTACCCGTCACGAGCACCGCTCTACTTTCAAGACTTGTCACATTCCAACTCCTCATGAATGGGTAGGAAACCTGATGCTCGCGACCTGCGTACCCGCTCTGTCCCGCTCGACCGTCGAGTCTTCCACGGAGACGTGGCGTAGCGCGGCGAGACTGTCCACCGACTACTGGGCCGGGGCGATCCGCCGCGGCGCTATGCCGTGGGATGTGGCGTCTGACGCGTGGCGGTGGTCTCAGGCCATGAACGGCCGTCGCCCTCCGACATGGTCGTCGCCGCACGAGATCGTCTTCGAGACGCCGATTACACGGCTGCGTGACTTCTCGCAGGGCTCCAAGGACAACGTCGTTCCCACCATCGTGTTTCCGCCTCAAGCCGGCCACGACTCCTGCATCGTCGACTACACCTCCGCTCAGAGCCAGATGAAGGTGCTGCGGGCCGCCGGACTGACCCGGCTCTACTCCGTCGACTGGGTCGGGGCGACGGCGCAGACCCGAGGGACGACGATCGAGGACTACCTGGCCGATCTCGATCGGGTGCTCGACGAGGTCGCCCCGAACGGCGGCAAGGTCAATCTGGTCGGCGACTGCCAGGGTGGCTGGCTCGCGACGATCTACGCCGCTCTGCATCCCGAGCGGATGAACACGCTCACCATCGCCGGCGCCCCGATCGACTTCCACGCGGGGGAGGCAGAGATCCACAAGTACGTCGAGCTTCTCGGCTCAACCGGCGACCTGTCGTTCTACGAGCGGATGGTCGCCAACCACGGCGGCGTGATGAAGGGTGAGTACCTGCTGGGCGGGTTCATCGCGATGCAACCCGAGAACGAGGTCACCCGGCAGCTCGCGCTGCTCAAGCACCTCGACGACGCCGAGCACGTCGCACGCTACACCGTCTTCGAGGACTGGTTCAAGCACTGCCAGGACATACCCGGGGCCTTCTACCTGTGGATCGTCGAGCATCTGTTCTCCAACAACGAGCTCGTCAAGGGTGAGCTCCACGTGGGTGGCGAGCTCGTCGACCTCGGCCGCATCGAATGCCCGCTCTTCCTTCTGGCGGGCCAGAAGGACCACATCACCCCGCCCGACCAGGTGTGGGCGATCGCCGAGCACGTCGGCACTCCGGCCGACAAGATCCAGCGGGAGCTGACCGCGGGCGGGCACCTCGGGCTCTTCATGGGGCGCGAAGCGCTGCGCGACCACTGGCCAGAGCTGATGGCGGGCGTGCTCGCGGCTTCGACCGCGGCGGTGAGCCCGGCTGAGGCCAAGCGCGTGGCCAAGCGTGCCGCACCCACGCGCCCGCCGGTCATCCGCCCCGGCTACTAGTACGAGAAGCGTCCCGCGGCCCGGACATCTCCGGGCCGCAATGTGAAGTTCTTGACTCGTCGGCAGTATCCATGTTGCAGCTTGTGCTGAGATGGGCAGACAGCCCTGCGGGAGGAATTCACATGACCGAAGAGACGACGACACCCGTCGAACAAGTTCAACGCCTCTATGAAGAGGCCGAGTCGCGCACCGCCGCCGCCATGGAGGAGGTGGTCTCGCGGAACTCGTTCGGCGAGGTCCTGGCCATGGTGGCCGGGAACACGATCGCGGTGATGAAGCTCGGCTCGGACGTCGCCGACCTGGTGGTGCGCAACCTGCGCCTCGCGGGCCGGCGCGACGTGATCGCGCTCGCCCGCCAGATCGCCCGCACGGAGGACAAGCTCGAGCTCGTTCTGCAGGAAGTCGAGCACCTCCAGGACGACGTGCGGAAATCGCGAGCCTCGAGCAACGGCAGGGCAGAATCCGTCCCAGGCAACCGCGGCGCCGAACCCGTCCCGGAGATCATCACACCGTGAGCGCCCTGCGGGATTTGACCCGCCTGCCGGCGGACGCGCTCGAGTTCACGAACATCGTCCTGACCACCGGCGATGCACTTGTCGGGACGTCGCCGCGCGAGGTGGTCTGGACGCATCGCAAGACCACGCTGTACCGCTACAAGTCCAGCCGGCGCCTGCACGCGGTTCCGGTGCTCCTGGTCTTCGCGCTGATCAACCGGTCAGACATCTTCGATCTGCGCCCGGGAAACTCGTTCGTCGAGCACCTGCTCGAAGAGGGCTACGACGTCTTCCTGCTCGACTGGGGCGAGCCCGACGACGAGGACTCCGACATGGGTCTCGACACCTACGTGTGCGACGAACTGCCATGGGGGGTCCGCGAGTGCCTGCGCGCAGCCGGCCAGGACGAGGTCACGCTCGTGGGCTGGTGCATCGGCGGATCGCTGTGTGCGATGTACGCGGCGCTCGAGCCGGACGCCCCGGTGCGAAACGTGGTCCTCCTCACCACCCCGGTCGACACGAAGGGCGCTCTGTACACGACGTGGGTGGCGCGCGAGTCCTTCGACGTCGACGCGGTCGCCGACGCGTTGCCCGCCATCCCGGGCGCGGGGATCGACATCGCCAACAAGCTGATGAAGCCCGTCACGAACTTCTGGACCACGTACCGGCGCCTGTGGGACCAGGTGCGTGCCGGCGAGGTCAAGCGCGAGGCCTACCAGACCATGGCCAAGTGGGTAGCCGACAACCCGCCCTTCCCGTCGCGTGCGTACCGGCAGTGGATCACCTGGATGTACAAGGAGAACCGCCTGGCGCGCGGCACGCTGCGCCTGCGGGGGCGCCGTGTCGACCTGGGGCGAATCGATCACAATCTGCTCGTGATCACGGCGGGCGCAGATCACATCGCGCCTCGGGAGGGCACCCTGCCCATCCTCGATCTGGTCTCGAGCGCAGACGTGACCCACCTGGCCCGGCCAGGCGGGCACATCGGGTTGATGGCGGGCTCCAAGGCCCGCACAGAGGTCTGGCCGGAGATCGTCGACTGGCTTGAGGAGAGGAGCGCAGCATGAGCACGACCGAGGAACACGCATCGCAGCAGCAGGTGGGGGACAAGCTGACGGGAAGGGTCGCCTTCGTTACAGGCGGCACGCGCGGGATCGGCAAGGCGATCTGCCTCAGTCTGGCCTCACAGGGCGCGGTGGTCGCCGCAGGCTACGGCCGCGACCGCGAGACGGCCGAGGAGTTCTGCAAGGTGATCGAGGACAAGGGGGTCGAGGGCTCGATCCATCAGGGAAACATCGGCTCCGCCGATGACTGCCGCCGCTCGATCGCCGAGGTCATCGAGCGGCACGGGCGCCTCGACATTCTCGTGAACAACGCCGGGATCACGAGCGACCATCCCGTCCTCAAGATGGAGGACGAGCACTGGGACAAGGTGCTGGCCGTGAATCTGTCCGGCGCCTTCCACCTCTCGAAGGCGGCTTTGGCGCACATGCTCGAGCGCGGTTCGGGGCGGATCGTCAACATCTCCTCGATCATCGGGCAGACGGGGAACATCGGCCAGGCAAACTACGCCGCCTCGAAGTCCGGGCTGTTCGGACTGACGATGACACTGGCACGCGAAGCCGCGTTCGCCCTCAAGAAGGCGGAGAAGCTCACGGACGATTCCGTCAACGTGACGGTCAACACCGTGGCTCCCGGCTTCATCGAAACCGAGATGCTCGCAACCGTTCCGGAGAAGGTTCTGGACCGGATCCGGAGCCAGGTCCCGCTCGCCCGTCTCGGTCAGCCCGAGGAGATCGCGCGCGTGGTGCATTTCCTGTGTGCGGATGCCTCCTCCTACATCACGGGGCAGGTGTGGGGTGTCAACGGCGGACAGGACATGTAGCCTGACGACGTGAGTGCTGGGTCGACCCTGGGGGAGATCATCCGCAGCCAGCGCGAGCTGAGCCGCATGTCGATGCGGCAGTTCGCCACGGTCGCGGGGATCTCCAACCCCTACTTGTCCCAGATCGAGCGTGGCCTCCGCGAACCGTCCACGCGGGTGCTCGAAGGGATAGCCGAGGCGCTGAAGGTCACCGTCGACGGGCTCTACGAGCAAGCCGGCATCGACAAGGACGCGCCCGATGCGATCGAGCCGCCGGTCCTCGCGGCCATTCGCGAGGACCCGAAGCTCACAGGCCGCCAGCGAGCCGCGCTCGTCGAGGTCTACGAGGCGTTCACGGCAACGTCGGCCGGAGCTCCCAAGCGCCGGAGAGTCCCACCGAAGTGACCGCGTTCGAGAGCTACGAGGACGCAATCGCGGCGCACGAGTGGCGGGTGCCCGAGCGCTACAACCTGGCCGAGGACATCTGCGACAAGCATCCTCGTGACAAGCTCGCGATGGTGCACGAGGACTTCCGCGGCACGGCGCGGGAGGTGCAATGGGGTGAACTCCAGGCTCTCGCCAACCGAGCCGCCCTGGTGCTGCGAGACGCAGGTGTCGAGCGGGGTGATCGGGTTGCGGTCGTACTCCCCGCGCTGCCCGAGACCGCCGCCATCTTCTTCGCGACGTGGAAGCTCGGGGCCCTGCTGCTGTCGATGTCCGTGCTCTACGGCGACGACGGCATCCGTCACCGGCTCTCGGATGCCGAGCCCAAGGTGCTGGTGACCGACCGGACCAATGCGGCGCGCTTCGAAGCGTGGGGCGGTGAGGTCCTCGTCCTCGACGACGGCCTGCTTGACGGCGAGCAGCCGACCGATCCGATCATGGCGGACACCTCCGCCGACGATCCCGCTCAGCTCTACTACACGTCCGGAACTACAGGGCAGGCCAAGGGCATCGTGCACGCGCACCGGTACCTGCTGGCCCACGAGGAGTTCGTGTACTGCCACGACGTGCAGGAGGGTGAGCGCTTCCACGGCATGGGCGAGTGGGCATGGGCGGCGGGGATCGCGCCGTTACTCGGACCGTGGCGCCTCGGCGCCGTCCAGCTCGTCTATCAACGCGAGGGCGGCTTCAACGCTGAGAAGCAGCTCGACTTCCTCTCCCGGCACGATGCGGCCAACGTCTTCACCACGCCGACGGCGATGCGCTCCATGATGTCGATCGCCGACGCGGGCAAGCGCTACCCGATGCCCCACCTCCGGATGGTCTGCAGCGCGGGGGAGCCGCTCAACCCGGAGGCGATCCGCTGGTTCCGCGAGCAGTACGGCCTGACGGTGCTCGACTACTACGGGCTCACCGAGTCCTACCCGCTGGTGGCCAACTACCCCTTCCTCGAGGTCCGCGAAGGCTCCATGGGCAAGCCGATGCCGGGCTGGGATGTGCAGATCCTCGATGAGGACGAGAAGCCGGTGGCCCAGGGGGAGCGCGGTGAGATCTGCCTGCGGGCCCGCTCGAACCCGCACTACCCGCTCGGCTACTGGCGCAACGACGAGGCGGCGGCCGAGACCTTCGGCGGCGAGTGGTTTCACACCAAGGATGCCGCGTCGGCGGACGAGGACGGCTACGTCTGGTACGAGGGCCGCGCCGACGACGTGATCATCGCGGCGGGCTATCGCATCGGTCCCTTCGAAGTTGAATCCGCCTGCCTCGAGCACCCGGCGGTCGCCGAGGCGGCGGCGGTGGCCGCGCCCGACGAGCGGCGCGGAAACGTGGTCAAGGCCTTCATCGTCCTCGTGGCGGGGCATGAGGGGTCAGAAGAACTGGCGGACGAGCTGAAGACCTTCGTTCGTGATCGGCTCTCCGCGTACGCCTATCCGCGCAAGGTGGAGTTCGTCGCCGAGCTGCCCAAGACGCTGACGGGGAAGATCCGCCGAATCGAGCTTCGACAGCGGGAGGCTGAAGCGGCCGAGAAGTGAGGTGACCGGGGTTGCAAAGCGCGGCCAGAGGGTTAGGTTGCCGCGTGAGATGCAACCGAAGTGGGAGAACACGATGATCGCGGACGCAGATCCGCTGGGCCGCTAGGTGCGGGTGGCGCTCGCACAGCTCGACTGTGCGCTCGGTGACGTCCCGGAGAACGCCCAACGAGCCTCGGCGGCCATCGCCGAGGCGCGGCGGCAGGGCGCGGACCTCATCATGTTCCCCGAACTCAACCTCACGGGCTACGCCCTCGGCTCGGTCAGCGACGATGTCGCCCTGCGGGCCGACTCTCCGACGATCATGCGCCTCGCGGAGGAAGCCGGCGAGATGGGCGTGGTGCTCGGCTTCGTCGAGGATGGGCCCGTGCACACCTACAACAGCGCGATCTACCTGCAAGGCGGCGTCCGGATTCACCTGCAGCGCAAGACGTTCCTTCCCACCTACGGGCGGTTCGAGGAGCACAAGCACTTCAGCTCGGGGCAGTCGCTGCGAGCCTTCGATAGTCCGCTCGCGCGCTTCGCGGTGTTGATCTGCAACGACGTGTGGCAGCCCCCACTCCCGTTCCTCGCCGTCCACGACGGTGCGCGGGTGCTTCTCGTGCCCTCCTCGAGCTCGCTAGAAGCGGGTGCGGGCACCGATCCCGCCGAGGTCCAGAGTGATTGGCGCACATTGCTCTGCTTCCACGCGCGATTTCTGCAGAGCTACATGGTGTTCGTCAACCGGGTCGGTGAGGAGGCCGGAGTCAACTTCTGGGGAGGGTCCATGGTCGTCGACCCGTGGGGGCGCGTGATCGCCGAGGCGCCCAGGCATCAGGCCGCGGTCGTGCTCGCCGAGCTCGATCTCGAGGCGGTGCGTCGACGTCGGCGCGAGATGCCGCTGGTGAAGGAGGGCCGTCTCTCGCTGCTGCAACGCGAGTTCGGGCGATTGGCGGACGCGGAGCGCTAAGGAGCGTGCGTGCGAGCCTCTGTCCGCATCTCGGACAGGATGCGCTCGAGCCTCGGTTCGGTCTCTGCGTCGACGTGCACCATGGTGGCCGCGACAGCCGGGTGGCGGGCGGCGATCTGCGCATGCATCTCGTGAGCGACCGCGCGATAGGAGGGATGCCCTTCGCGGCCCGATCGCAGCTCGATGAGGTGCATGGCCTCGCGGGCGTTCAAGTCGAGCACGTAGCGGATCCTGAAGCCGAGGCAGAGGGCGTATGGGGCGGCCGCGGAATATCCCGCCCCGACCAGCCTCCCGTACTCGGACCGAGAGACCTCGAGCGCCGTTGCGTATGCCTCGCCGGCCCCGGCGGCCACCACTTCATCGGGAACCGCGGCGCCCAGATCCGGAGTGAGCCGCTGCCACTGCACGGTGAGCATCCGATGGCGCTGGAGATCGCGGAACGCGCCGTAGTCCGAGACGATCTCGAAGCGGTAGCGCAGTGCCTCGAAGCCTCGTCCAGGGCGGTGACGGCGGTTCGCCCGCTCGCCCACCAGGTCGCTGAGAAGCTGCGCGCGCTGTTCGGTCCCGAGCGCTCGGACCGCGTCGAGCGTGGTCTGCTCGTTGGCGGCGGCGGCTTCGAAGAGCAGGGCCGCGAGCAGCCGGTCCTCGTCTCCGTCGACCTGCAACAGGCGGACCGACGGGCGTCCGTCGGCTGCGAGGTCGTGGTCGAGCCCGAGCCGTGCGGCCCAGCGCTCCCCGGACGCTCGGCGGTTCTCGAGTTGGGTGATCCATTCGCCGCCGCGTTCGGGGCGCTCCACGCGGGCCACGAAGCTGGGCATCGTGGCCTTGACAGCGTCCAGGATCATGGTCCCGTAGGCCCGCGCCTCCGGTAGGGGGTGACCGAGCAGGTGGAGGATGAGCTGCTCGTACGCCTGGCCCGTGGCGTAGATCCCCATGTGCGAGAGCGACGCGGCCGGCAGCAGCCCGCGCAGCAGGTCCAGCGCCTTGGCGTTCACGGCCCGCGCCCTTGCCCCCGCCGAGTCACCGGGCGCGGGAGTGAAGGTCTCATCGACCCAGCTCCGGACCACCGGCAGCGCCTCGGCGTACGTGGCGAACAACGCACCCATCGCCGACTCGTACGGCGGCCCAAGCTCCGGATCGCGGTGGTAGCGATACCCGCCTGCTCCCGGCATCGGCGCGTCGTAGGCGATGTAGCGCGTCGACTGCTCGAGGTAGGCGGCGAGCCGCGGACGCTGCAGGAGCTTGGTCAGCACGTTGGAAGCCCACTCGCAGGCTATGTGCGCGCCCCCGAGCTGAGCCACCGAGTCATCGCCGTAGCCGACGAAGATCCGCTCGTAGAGCGCTGCGGCCCGCTCACCCTCGGAGCCATCGAAGCTCGCCCCTGGGTCCAGCGACTCGGCGAACTCGTCGAGCAGAAGCCGCCGCAGCGTGCCCGGGTAGCGCGAGTAGCGGGCGAAGAGGGCACCCTTGACCGTCTCGGGCAAGTTGACGAGCCCGAACACGGGCCCGTCGAGATGGGTCACGTGCGGCGCGAGGCGGTCGCGCTCCTCGGAGGTGAGGTGGTCTGAGGGGTAGAGCATGCGGCTGAGCAAGGCTACCCGCGGGTCAGGCGGCGGCTCGCGCTGCGGCTTCACAGTCCTCGCGCCGGCGCCATGGACTTCCCGCGCGCAGCCCCCACGCCGCCACGAGGTCGCGCGTCTCCTCGACCCGGCCGTAGCCGCCGCCGACCCGGACGAGTTGGCCGCCTTCGAGCGTGTGATCGGTGGTGGCGCGCGCCAACCGAAGCACGTTGAGATCGACGGCGCCGGCCACATCGAGCCGGCGCGCCACGGCGCGAAGCCGTTCGAGCCACCCGAGCGGCGAACTCCCGGGATGCAGCAGCCCCTCGACGGCGCGGAGGTTCGCGGGATCGCGAAGATCGAGGCTGACGGCGGCTTCGACGGCCAGGTCCGCGTCCTCGCCGGCCGGCCTGGCGGCGGTGGCGTCACGCAGGCGATCGGCCACCTCACCGACGTTGAGCGCACGCCCGGCGAACTCGGCCCTGCCCGTGAGCGCGGCCGACCCCAGCACCCGCGCTTGTACCGCCCTGCCGTCCTCCATGCTGACTTCGAGCACTCCCTCGGCACGCCGTCCACCCTCGAGTGAGCTCATGACGGCGCCGAGCTTCGAGAGGACGTCCGCTTCCAGGCGCAGGTACCAGGTGACCCGCCGCCCGGCCGTGCGGCGACCGAGCATGACGGCTCGACCACCGCGTAGGTCAAGGCCCACGGCGCTCGGACCGTGCCGGCCCTGGGCCGGTGCCTGCGCGCCGAGCTCGGCGACGAAGGCGTCGAACGATCCACCCTCGACGTAGCGAGCCGTCGGTTCAGGCAGCGTCTGACCGCGACCTTCAAGCCATTCGGGGCACCGCCAGCAGAGGGCGCGCAGCGCGCGGCGAGCCTCGCCGCTCAGGCTCTCCCCGGCGGCGAAGCGGGCGAGGAATTGCTGCGCCTTCGACCAGTCCTCGAATTCGAAGGTCTGCCCGGCCGCGAAGCGCACGCCGACTCCAGCGGTCACCGAGCCGGCGACGCCCGGGAGCGTCACGCCGACGCCCGCCTCGACGCCGGCCTTCGCGCCGTCGACGAACGAAACGGTAGCCGTCCCGTCCGAATGCCGGTCCACGAGCAGCTCGTCTCCTCGCTCGAGTCGGATGAGCGCCATTGCGCCGATGTGCTCGGCGTCCGAGCGCCGACGGATCAGACAGGGCGCCAGACCCGCCCCCCGAGCCTCACGGGCGGTGCACAAGGCGCCCGACACGACGCAGATGCCATGACGGATCCCGGAGGTGACCCGCGGGGCCAGCCACGGAGCGCCGACCGTGGCAGCCGTGAGGCCGAGGATCACGGCGATCACGGCCAGGAGCGCCACGTAGTCGATGGAGGCTTGGCCGCGGGAGTCGCGCACGTCTCCCGTAGGGCAACCAGCGAGAAACTCGCCCCAGGCCGGCCAGGCCGGACCTAGAGCAGATTGGAGAGCGCGTCGCCCGCGTCGCGCGCGAAGTCGAGCAGCGGGGACGGGTAGATCCCGAAGAAGATCGTTCCGACCGTGCAGATCAGCGCGACGAAGACGACTTCAGGCTGGCGCAGCCGCCCCAGCGTCGAGCCGGTGGCGGCGACGGGCGCGGGACCCGGATCGGCGGCCTCGGTGCGGCCGGAGGCGGCAGCCTGGCCGGGATCGGGCAGCTCGCCCGGCTCGGGACCGCCATCCGGCCGCCCCGACCCAGCGGCGCGGGCGCCGCGCCCCTCGCCCGCTGCGCGGGCCCCACCGGGGCCATCCGCTTCCGGCGCCCCGCCGGCGATCAGCGGCCTCCCGGCGGCGCTCAGGCGCGCCGGCACGGCTCCCGCCCGCCCGGTCTCCCCGGGTGCGCGCATCCAAACCGCGGCGATCACGCGCAGGTAGTACGCGAGCGAGATGGCCGAACCGAGCACGATCGCCACGCCGAGCCACGCGTAGTCGTTGTCGACCACGGCCTGGATCAGGTTGATCTTGCCGAAGAAGCCGGCGGTCGCCGGGAAGCCGGCGAGGGAGAGCATCGCGATGGTCATGGGCCACGCGAGCCAGGGCTGGCTCGTACCCAGGCCGTGCATCGCGGACATGTCGTCCCCGAGGTCGGTCTCCCGCTCACGGATGACGATGACCGCGAATGCCGCGAGGTTCATCAACAGGTACGCAGCCAGGTAGAAGACGACGGCCTGGACGCCGAGCTGCGTCGAGACGACCACGCCCGCGAGCATGTAGCCCGCCTGCGCCACCGACGAATAGGCGAGCATCCGCTTGAGCGAGGATTGGCCGAGCGCCCCGACGTTCCCGACGACGATGGTGATCACCGCCAGCACCGCGAGGGCGGGAGCCCAGGTCGTGGCTGTTCCGATCAGGGCGACGTCGAAGAGGCGCAGGAACACGCCGAAGGCAGCAGCCTTGGTGGCCACGGCCATGAACGCCGTGACCGGGGTCGGGGCTCCCTCATAGACGTCGGGCGTCCACTGGTGAAACGGCGCCACGGAGGCCTTGAAGGCCAGCCCGGTCACGGTCAGCCCGATCCCGGTGAGGAAGAGGACGTCGTCCCCGACGTCTGAGACCCGCACCGCCGCGGCGATGCCCCCGAAGTCGGTCGAGCCGGTCGCGCCATAGAGGAAGGACAGCCCGTAGAGCAGCGTCGCCGAGCCGACCGAGCCGATGATCAGGTACTTCAAGCCGGACTCGAGCGACTTCTCCCGCCGCAGCTCGGTCGCGCACAGCACGTAGAGCGGGATGGAAAGGAGCTCGTAGCCGATGAAGACCGCCACGAGGTTCTGCGCGGCGACGAGCACCACCATGCCGAGCACGGTGGCCAGCAGGAGGCAATAGAACTCGCCGTGGCCGGCCTCCCGTGGCGCGACGCCGCGCCACGCCAGGAGCACCGTGGCGATCGCTCCGGTGACGAAGAGGAGGGTGAGGGCAAGCGTGAGGTCATCCATGCGCAGCGACGCCGAGATCACCGATGTGTTCTGGCCCCAGCGCCAGATCGCGAGCCCGGCAGTGACTCCGAGCGTCACGATCGTGAGCCCCGGGACGAGCTGTGTCCGGGCGAAGCGGGAGCGCAGGAGCCCGAGCAGCAGCACCACGCAGGCGCCCGAGAGTAGGGCGATGAACGGCGAGATCGCCGCGAAGTCGATGGTGGGCGCCTTGGGGGTCACGGCGTGGCCTCCGACGGAACCACCGGGGCGTCGAGCGCGGACGCCGAGGTCGCCGGGTTCGCCTTGCCCTCGGACACCGCCTGGGCACTGCGCACTGCGGCCTTCACCCCACCCTCACCGTCGCTCAACGCCGCCTGAGGGTAGAGGCCGAAGGCCAGGATCAGGAGCACCACGGGCACGAGCACCAGGCCGTCGCGCACGGACAGGTCGCTTGAGGCGACCCGAGTCCCGGTCCGGTTGTGCATGGTGCGGATATAGGCACGCAGCATGTAGACCGAAGCGAGCGCCACGCCGCTGAAAGCGATGATGGCGATCACGAGCTTCGTCTGGAAGAGCCCGAGGAGGATGAGGAACTCGCCCGTGAAGTTGGCGGAACCCGGGATCGCCAGCGTGGCCAGCGCTACGACCAGGAACAGCGACGCCAGCACAGGCCCCCGGAACGCGAGGCCGCCCATGTCGCGGATCGACTCAGAGCCGGCAGATCGCTCGGCCAGCAGCGCGACGATGAAGAACAACGGCGCCACCACGAGCCCGTGGTTGACCATCTGCAGGACGGCCCCCTGTCCGCCCTCGGGGCGCAGCGCGAAGATGCCGAGCAGGATGAACCCGAGCTGGGCGATCGACGAGTAGCCGAGGATCAACCGCACCTCGGTGGTCGTGAAGGCCATCGCCGACCCGTAGATGATCGAGGCGAGCCCGACGATCAACAGGACGGTCTGGAAGTCCACGGAGGCTTCGGGGAAGATCGGCAGCACGATCCGCAGGAAGCCGTAGGCAGCCACCTTGGAGAGCACGGCGGAGAAGACGGCCAGCACCGGCAGCGGCATGTTGCGGTACGCGTCCGGCATCCAGCCGTGGAAGGGGAAGGCCGGCATCTTGATCAGGAAGGCCAGCGCGAAGGCGACGAAGAGCCAGCGCTGCGTGTTCTCCGGCAACGATGTTCGCGCGAGGTCGGACATCACGAAGGTCAGCCCGCTTCCGGACTTCGCTCCCGCGAGTACGCCGGTGGCCACGGCGGCGGCCAGCATGAGCAGCGAGCCGACCAGCGTGTAGATGACCATCTTGATGGTGGCTCCCACCCGGTCCGGGCCGCCCCACTGGCCGACGAGGAAGTAGAACGGGACGAGCATCAGGTCGAAGAACAGGACGAAGAGCAGAAGGTCCTGTGCCAGGAAGGCCCCGAGTACCGCGGTTTCCGCGAGCCCCAGATGGAAGGCGAACAGACGCGGGCGTTCTGGCGGTCGCAGCGCGACCCACACGGCGGAGAAGGCCCAGAGCAGCGTGGTGAGCGCGACGAGCCAGAGGTTGAGCCCGTCGATGCCGAGCTTGTAGCGCACGCCGAGGTCGGGAATCCATTCCGCGTTGGTTACGTACTGCAGCGAGCCGGAGCGCCCGGCGTCGAAGTCGATCAGCAGCAGCACCGCATAGCCCAGTGGAATCAGGGCGCCGATCAGCGCGAGCACGGGAGCGACCCGCCTCGGTGCCAGCGCGCCCAGCGCCGCGAACGCCACGGGCCAAAACAGCAGGATGGAGAGGTGGACGGTGAGCTGAGAGCCACTCATGCGGCGGCCACCAGGAAGTAAGCTCCGAGGCCGACCAGGCCGACGAGCAGGAGGGCGGCGTAGTAGCGCAGGAAGCCCGACTGGGCGGCTCGAACGGCGCTCGAGCCCGCCCGGACGGAGGCCGTGGTCCCGCCGACGAAGACCCCGTTGATGACGAGCCGTTCGAAGGTCCCGCGGGCGAAGCGCCCGAAGAAGGCGAACGGGCGCACGATCACCCCGTCGATGAGCTCGTCGAAGAACCACTTGCGGTACAGGAAGCCGTGCAGCCCGCGCAGGCGTTGCTGTATGCGTCCCGGGGCCTCGGGATCGCGCACCCAGAGGGCGTAGGCGATGGCGATGCCGAGCAGCCCGAGCGCGGCGCCGAGGAGGAGGCCACCATACGTGAGGGTGTCGGACGGATTGAGCTCCTCGTAGTAGATCGAGTCGGCGAAGGTGGGCTCGAGGAAGGTGTCCAGGATGTGGGTCACGCCCGGGATCTGAAGGAAGCCGCCGAAGATCGCGCCGATCGCGAGCACGCCCATGGCGACCTTCATGCTGCCCTCGTGCTCGGCGATGTGGTGCTCGGGCCCTGGGAAGCCCACGTCGGTGTCCTCCTCCTCGCCCGTGGCGGGATTGGTGTGGATCTCGGCGTGGTGCAGATGGCCGCCTTCGAGCTCTCGTGCCTCGGGCGAGGGCTCGCCGAGGAAGGCACGAAAGATCATCCGGAACGTATAGACCGCGGTCAGCAGCGCTCCGAGGTAGCCGAATACGGCCAGGATGACGTGCCAGTCCTCACGCGCGGCGACGTAGGTGAGGATCTCGTCCTTGGAGAAGAAGCCCGAGAACGGCGGCACTCCGGCGAGCGCGAGGCCGCCGATCACGAAGCAGCCGAAGGTGAACGGCATGGCGCGGCGGAAGCCGGACATGCGGTCGAGGTCCTGGCTGCCGGCCATCGCACCGATCACCGAGCCGGCCGCCATGAACAGCAGCGCCTTGAAGAAGGCATGCGTCATCAGGTGAAACAGGCCGGCGGCGTAGGCGCCCGCCGACACGCCCATGATCATGTAGCCGATCTGGGACATGGTCGAGTACGCGATGACCCGCTTGAGGTCGGTCTGCACCACGGCGATCGTCGCGGCGATCACGAGCGTCGCGCACCCGACGATCGCCCCGACGTCGGCGGCGGCGGGCGCGCGCTCGAAGAGCGGGTGCATGCGGGCGATCAGGTAGACGCCCGCGGTGACCATGGTCGCCGCGTGAATGAGCGCCGAGACCGGCGTCGGGCCTTCCATGGCGTCGGGGAGCCAGGTGTGCAGCGGAACCTGGGCCGACTTCGCGAAGGCGCCCACCAGGAGGCCGATGCAGCCGGCGACGAGATCGCCGTCGTTGCGGGGGAAGGCGTCCCCGACCGCGCCGAAGGTGCTGAGGAAGTCGAGTGAGCCCGTTCCCCGAAAGATGAAGTACGTCCCGATGACCAGGCCGACGTCGCCGACGACGTTGATCACGAAGGCCTTGATCCCCGCGCCCGTCGCGGTGGTGCGCCGGTACCAGAAGGAGATGAGCATGTAGGACGCCGCGCCGACGAACGCCCAGCCCACGATCAGCAGGAGGAAGTTACCGGCCAGGACCAGCAGCAGCATGGAGAACACGAAGAAGTTCAGGAAGGCGAAGAACCGCGTGTACCCGCGGTCCGAGCCCATGTACGAGACCGAGTAGAGGTGGATGAGCGTGGAGACGCCCGTCACCACCAGGATCATCAGGACGGAGAGCGGATCGACCAGCAGCGACAGCTGGGCGTCGACGCCGACCGTGTTGGCGTAGTCCCACGCCACGGCGCGCACCTGACGCTGCTCCGCGCCGAGCCCCTGGAGGTTGACCAGAGTGGCCACGGCCGACGCGAAGGACGCGGCGATGGCGAGCGTTCCGACCCAGCCCGGCGCCTTGCCGGGCACCACGCGCCCCAGCAGCGCGATCACGAGCGTTCCAGCGAGCGGAAACAGCAGGACCATCCAGGCGCAGGTCTTGACGGCGTCCATCAGCCCTGAAGCTCCCGGAGCTCGTCGACGTCGATGGGCAGTTTGCGCCGGTAGAGCGCGACGATCAGCCCGAGCCCGACCGCGACCTCGCAGGCCGCGACCACCATGACGATGATCGCGAAGATCTGCCCGTCCTGGTTGCCGTTGGCGCGGGCGAAGGCCACGAGCGACAGGTTGGCCGCGTTGAGCATGAGCTCGATGCAGAGCAGGATCACCAACGGGTTACGGCGTACGAGGACGCCGCCCGCACCGATGGAGAAGACGATGGCCGACACGACCAGGTACCAGGAGATGCTCACCGGTTCGGCGGCCCCGCCGCCTCCGCCAGGGAGCCGCGCTCCTTCTCGTCCGACAGCGTCCCGCCGTCGCTCGAGCGCAGCAGGTCGGCCACGGAGATCTCGCGCGGATCCTCGAGCCCGGAGCGCCGTCGCGCGAGGATGACCGCTCCGACTGCCGCGATCAGCAGCAGGAAGGATGCCGCCTCGAACGCGAGCAGGAACTTGGTCAGCAACAGTTGCCCGATCTGCTCGGGAGTGCCGAACCCCACGAAGAAGCCGGTGCCCTCCGTATCGATCGAGGAGAGGCCGGAGCCGAGGATGGCGATGCAGAACTCGACGAGCAGGACGACGGCGAAGAGCACGGAAGTCCCTCGCAGATTCGTCCCGGAGCCACTCAGCGGCTGGTCGATGCCGCCGACGTATGCGACCACGAACAAGTAGAGGACCATGACCGCGCCCGCGTACACGACCACCTGAGCGGCGGCGACGAACTCGGCTCGCAGAAGGAGGAACAGCGCTGCCAGCGAGATGAGGTGCACGACGAGGGCGAGCACCGCGTAGAACGCGTTTCGCAGCAGAACGGTGCCGAGGGCACCGGCGATCACGCCCGCAGCGGCGAGGAAGAAGAAGAGCTCGGCCATTCGCGACGCAATCCTAGGACGCGCGCCCACGCAACGCGGTACGCCTTCGCCCGGAGATCGATCCCCTGGCGCCGGAGCGCACCGCCGCGGACTCGCTCAGTCGCCCACCGTCCGCAGCGGCGCACGCTCGAACGGCTCCGCGAGCAGCATCTCCTTGGTGAAGATGAGGTCGGAGCGGTTGTAGTCCGACATCTCGTAATCGTGGCCCATGGTGATCGCGTCGAACGGGCACGCCACCTCGCAGTAGCCGCAGAAGATGCAGCGCGAGAGGTTGATCTCATAGACGGCCGCGTAACGCTCACCGGCGGAGACGCGATTCTGCGGCGTGTTCTCCGCAGCGACGACCCGGATGCAGTCCGCCGGGCACGCCGCCGCACACAGCGAGCAGCCGACGCACTTCTCGAGGCCCGTGTCCTCGAAGCGGTGAAGCTTGTGGCGACCGCGGAAACGCGGGAAGACCGGCGTCTTCTCCTCCGGGTATTGAATGGTCTTCGGGCCCTCCACCAGGCGGGCAAAGGTCGTCTTGAGTCCACGCAAGGTCTCGCCGAAGGCTCGGTAGGCGCCTCCCGCCCCGCCCGGCTGCGGGCCACGTTGGACCATGATGACGTCGTCGGCGGGGTTGTAGAAGTTATCGCTCATCAGTTCACGGCCACCACGACGATTGCGGTTACGAGGGCATTGAGGGTCGCCAGCGGCAGGAGCACCTTCCAGCCGAATGACATCAGCTGGTCATAGCGCAGCCGGGGCAGCGTGCCGCGGATCCAGATGAAGAAGAACAGGAAGAAGCTCATCTTCGCGATGACCACGATCGGGTCCACCCAGGTCGGAGGATCGATTCCGAAGGGCAACTGCCAGCCGCCGAGGAAGAACGTCACGGTCAAGCCCGAGACGACCACCATGTTGAGGTACTCCGCTGCGAAGAACGCGGCGAAGCGCCCGCCACCGTACTCGGTGTTGAAGCCGCCGACGAGCTCGGCGTCGGCTTCTGAGAGGTCGAAGGGCGCGCGATTGGTCTCCGCGAAGGACGACACGAGGAAGATCAGGAAGCCGACGAACTGCGGGACGATGTACCACATCCCCGCCTGTGCCTCGACGATCTCGGTCAGCGAGAGCGTGCCGGCGGTCATGATCACGCCGACGAGCGCCAGGCCCTGGGAGACCTCGTAGGAGATCAGTTGGGCGGCGGCGCGCATCGCGCCGATATAGGAGTACTTCGAGCCCGAGGCCCAGCCGCCGAGCATGAGCCCGTAGAAGGCGAGCCCTCCGAACGCGAAGGCGTAGAGCACCCCGATCGACGGGTCGATCCCGTAGAGCCCTACCTGCGTCCCGAAGATGTCCACCGTGTTGGAGAACGGGATGATGGCCATGGTCGCGACGGCACAGACCATCGAGATCACGGGAGCCAGGATGAACATCCAGCCCACTGACGTGACCGGGCGGAACTGCTCCTTGAAGACGAGCTTGCCGATGTCGGCGATCGCCTGCAGGGCGCCGAAGGGACCGACGCGGTTGGGCCCGTACCGGTGTTGCAGCCGGCCGAGGATCTTCCGCTCACCGAGCAGCACCAGCGGCACGATCTGGAAGACGACCGCGAAGATCACGAGCGACTTGAGGATCTGGATCCACCAGGGCTCGAAGTAGCCGACGACGGCGAAGGACTCGGTCATGTCGGTCATCCGCTGCCGTCGCGAGGTGGGGTCTCCAAGGGAGCGGACTGCGGCGCTTCGGAGAATCCCTCGGCGGCGGGCGTCTGGACGACGGGCTGTCCGCTGGGGAGTGTGGACACGGGCCCGCCGACCCGCTTCACCTCAACGAGCGCGTCAGTGAGGGCGTTCGCACGATCCGCGCGGATGCCTCCGACGAGGAACACCGAGCCGGTGGGGATCGCCGCCCGCAGCGCAACGGCGCCTTGGACGCGGGCGCCGTTCGAGCCGAGTTCGACTTGATCGCCGTGCGCGACCCCGAGGCGCTCGGCGTCGATCGGTGACAGCTCTACGGTCTGCCGTGGGCGCAGGAACGCCAGGGCGGGCGAGACGTCAACCTCCTTCGAAGCCCACAGCGAGTGGAAGGTGCCGAGCCGCAGGGCGCCGTTGGACTGTGGGCCCGGGCTCGGCGGGTCAAGCGCCACGAGACTCCACGGCTCCGAGCCGAGGGCGCTCGCGGCTTCGCGGGCCGGCCAGCGCTCGCCTCTGCCGCCGATCTCGTCGAGCGACAGCCCTGCGTAGAAGGGCACGGCCTCGAACAGTTGCTTGGACGCCATGGGCCCAAGAAGGATTCGAAGGTCCGTGCCCGCCGCCTTGGCGACGTCGGCGATGACCTGCCACCCCGGCCGCACGCCGCTCCCGGGCATACCGCTCGGTCCCTTAGGACTGCCGATCGCCACGCGCAGGCGCTGCAGGCGCCCGTCGAAATGGGTGAGCGTTCCCTCCTTCTCGGCGTAGGCCTGAGCGGGAAAGATCACGTCGGCGTGTTCATAGGCGCTTTCCGAGAGCACCGAATCGTGGGCGATGACCACTTGAGCGGCGTCCAGCGCCGCGTCCCAACGCGAGCGATCGGGGTGCGAGCGCACCGGGTCGGCATGCCAGAGCACCACCGTGGAGAGCTCACCCTCGATCAGGGCGTCCGCGATCCCGCCGGCGTCGAGCCCCGGCGCGTCGAGCGCCGCGTAGCCCGGGCCGTGGCCGGGGGCGAAGCCGGCCTCCCGCAGCCCGCGGCCGTTGGCCGAGGACGGGATCTCGAGCAGGCCGGCTCCCGCCCGGTCGGTCACCCCGAGGCGCGCGGCGACATTCAGAAGCGCTCGTGCCGCGCCGGCGCTCGACAGCAGGCGCTCAGAGAAGACGATGACGACGTCACTCCCACCGTCCGGAGTGAGCGCCCCGGCGAGCTCACGCACCGCGCCGGCGTGGACGCCCGCCGCGGCCGCACCGCCGCCGAGATTGCCTTCGTCGCCGCCTAAGGCCGCGTCGAGCGCCACCAGGAAGGCCTCCCCGGCGCCCGGGGTGTAACGCAGGACGTGGCTGGCACCCGGATCCAGGGCCCCTGGCCGGGAGGAGGCGACCGCGACCTTGACGCCGCGCCGGCGCACGCCCTTGCGGATCCGCAGGTCGAGGATCGGCGCATCGTCGATGGGATCGCAATCGAGCAGCAGCACCGTGTCGGCGAATTCGAGATCGGGCACCGTCGCTCCGAGCGCCGGGGCGGCCAGCGCGCGGCTGAGCTCTGGCGGAAGCTCACTGCCCATCCGCGCGCTCAGGTGTGACGAGCCCAGGCCCTCGCGGAACAGTCGCTGCAGGAGGAAGGCCTCCTCGTTGGTCGTCTCGCCTCCGGCAAGCGCCGCGGCCTTGGGTCCCGCCTTCTTCAAGGCGCTCGAGGCGGCGCTCAGCGCCTTCTCCCACGTGGCGGGCATGAGCACCTCCCCCTCGCGCACGAGCGGCTCGGTGATGCGCTCGTCAACGTGCACGTGCTGGAAGGCGTAGCGGCCCTTGTCGCAAAGCCACCCGTCGTCGACCTGGTCGTTGTCGCGGGCGTTCACCCGCATGATGCGCTCGTCACGCACGGTGAACTCGACGTTGCACTGCGCCGGGCACAGTGTGCAGATCGAGCCAGCGCCTTCTGAGTCCCACGGGCGTGCGCGGAAGCGGTACGAACGCGACGTCAGCGCGCCGACAGGGCACAACTCGACGATGTTGCCGCTGAACGGCCCGACGTAGGGATGCCCGTCGAAGGTCCCGACGAAGGAGTGGGCGCCACGCTCGAGCAGGATGAGCTGATAGTCCTCGGCGACCTCCTGCGAGAAGCGCACGCAGCGGTAGCAGAGGATGCAGCGCTCGCGATCGATCGCGATCAGCGGCGAGAGCGCAACCGGCTTCTTGAAGTGCCGCTTTGGCTCGATGAAGCGCGAGGTGCCACCGCCCCAGCCGTAGGAGACGTCCTGCAGCGGGCACTCGCCGCCCTTGTCGCAGACGGGGCAGTCGAGCGGGTGGTTGATCAGCAGGAACTCGACGATCGCGCGCTGGGCGACGTGGACCCTTTCGGTCTGGGTGTGGACGACCATGCCGTCCTTGACCGGCGTGGAGCACGCGGTCTGCAGCTTGGGGATGCCCTCGACCTCGACCAGGCACATGCGGCAGGCGCCGACCGGGTTGCCGAGCTTGGGCTCGTAGCAGAAGACCGGGATCTCGACGTCCCCGTACTTCGCGCCGTCGACGAGCATCGAATTCTCCGGCGCGGAGACCTCGCGGCCGTCGATCGTCAGCGTCACCATCTTCACTTCGGGGCGGGCCATCAGATCTACATCCCTACCGGGCCGCGAAGGTCGGCTCTACGCCCACCGGGTCGAGCAGGTCCTCGGGGCCGGCGTGGGCGCCCCGGTTGACCTGCGGGATCATCGCACCGAGCCCCTGCCGGTCGCGTGCCGCCTCGATATGCGCCTCGAACTCCGGGCGGAAGTGCTTGATCATGGAGCCGATGGGCATGGCCATCGCGTCCGCCAGGACGCACAGGGCGTTGCCCATCATCTGCTCGCACACCGACGCCATGATGTCCAGGTCCATTGGCGTGGCCTCGCCGGTCTCCATGCGTTCGAGCATCTTCACGGTCCAGTTCGTGCCCTCTCGGCATGGGGTGCACTTGCCGCAGGACTCGTGGCGATAGAACTTGGCCGTCTTGAGCGCGACGTCGATCATGGAGATCGAATCGTCGATGACGATGATGGCGCCCGAGCCCAGCATGGATCCGGCCTTGGCCATCGAGTCGAAGTCGTAGGGCAGGTCGAGGTGCTCGTCGGAGCCTGTGAGCACCGGGGAGCTCGACCCGCCGGGGAACCATGCCTTGATCGATCGGCCTTCGGGAGCTCCGCCCGCCAGGCCTTCGATGATCTCCCTCGACGGCGTGCCGAGGACGATCTCGTAGTTGCCCGGGCGCCGCACGCAGCCGCTCACCGACACGAGCTTCGTGCCAGTCGAGGTCTCCGTGCCGATCTTCGCGAACTCCGCCCCGCCCATCTGGATGATGTGCGGCGCGTTCATCAGCGTCTCGACGTTGTTGATCAGCGTCGGACCCTGGTAGAGGCCCTGGTTGGCCGGAAACGGCGGCTTGAGGCGCGGGTTGCCGCGCTTGCCCTCCAGCGAGTCCAGCAGCGCGGTCTCCTCGCCGCAGATGTAGGCCCCCGCGCCGCGGTGCACCCACATGGAGAGGCCGTAGCCCGAGTCGAGGATGTTCTCGCCCACGTATCCGGCCGTCTTGGCCTCGACGAGGGCGGCCTCGAGGATGTCGGCCTGGTAGGCGTATTCCCCGCGAATGTAGATGAAGGACCGGTTCACGCCGGTCGCGTACGCGGCGATGACCATGCCCTCGATGAGCAGATGCGGGGTCTTCTGCATCAGCTCGCGGTCCTTGAAGGTCCCGGGCTCTGACTCGTCCGCGTTGCAGACGAGGTACTTGTCCATGGTGCCCTTGGGCAGGAAGGAGGCCTTCTTGCCCATGGAGAAGCCGGCGCCGCCGCGGCCACGGACTCCCGAGGCCAGCAGCTCGGCCAGCACGTCCTCAGGGGACATGTCGAGCGCCCGCTTGAGGGACTCGTAGCCGCCCCGGCGTTCGTAGACGGCGAGCGTGTTGAGACCCGGCGCGTCGATGTCCTTGAAGAGGAGCCCTTGCGGCGCCTCCCGATGCTCTCGTTCACTGACGCTGGTGGCCATCTCACATGTCCTTGTTTCCGGCGGTGTCGTTGCCGGACGCCGTCGGACCGCTGGCTGTATCGGGGTGGGCCACCGCGGGCGCGCCCTCGGCGGGCAGCGTCACGGCCGAAGCCCGGTGGCGGATCTGCTTGGCGTCCAGAGGCGTCCTGCCTGCCTTGAGGTCCTCGATGACCGTGTGGCAGTCTGCCTCGTCCAACGGACCTACGTACGTCCCGTTCACCGAGGCCATCGGTGCGATGTCGCAGGCGCCCAGGCACTCGAAGGAGCGGATGTTGAAGCTGGGGTCGTCCCCGCCCGCGGTCAGGAAGGCCTCGTAGATCTGATCGCCGCCACGCAACGAGCAGGAGATGTTCGTGCACACGTAGACGTCGTGCTCGCCCTTGGCGTGGGTCTCGAACATGTCGTAGAAGGTTGCGACGGACGTCAGGTAAGCCGGCGTCAGACGTAGGACGCAGGCCGCCTGCTCGATCGCCGTGGGCGAGCACCAGCCGTGCTCGTCTTGCACCGCGAAGAGCGCCGGGATGGACGCTGAGCGCACGTCCGGGTAGCGCGTGACGTACTCCTCCAGCTTGGCGCGGAGATGGTCGGGGACCGGCGTGGTGGCCGGGTCGGGGACTACCGCAGGATCCTTGGTGAGGTCCACCGACTCATCCCAACCCGGCACGCGCGATCCGTGGGCGAATCTCTTCACGGAAGCCATGTCAGATACCGGGGACGACGTTGCGCGTGGCCGGGCTCAATGGCACGCGCGATCCGTGGGCGAATCTCTTCACGGAAGCCATGTCAGATACCGGGGACGACGTTGCGCGTGGCCGGGCTCAATGGCACGCGATGATCCGTGGGCGGACCGCCTGACGGAGGCCATGCCGCTAGCGGTCGATCCCGCCGAGAATCGGATCGAGCATGGCGAGGGTGGCGATCAGGTCGGCGATGTAGGAATCCTGGACCATCGACCGGAACGCCTGCAGGTTCACGAACGAAGGGTCTCGCATGTGCACGCGCGCAGGCTTGGACGAGCCGTCGGCCCGCACGAAGCAGCCGAGCTCGCCCCGCGGCGACTCGATGGGGAAGTAGACCTCGCCCGGCGGGACCCTGAAGCCCTCGGTCACCAGCTTGAAGTGGTGGATGAGGGCTTCCATGGAGGTGGCCAGCTCATGACGCGGCGGCAGCGCGTACTTGCGATTCTCGGTGATGTACGGGCCCTCGGGCAGCCCGTCGAGCGCCTGTTCGATGATCTTGACCGATTCGCGCATCTCGGCCATCCGCACGCGGTATCTGTCGTAGTTGTCGCCGACGGTGCCGACGGGGATGCCGAAGTCGAAGTGGTCGTAGCTGCAGTAGGGAGCCGCCTTGCGCAGATCCCACGCGTTGCCCGTGGCCCGTAGCAGGGGCCCGGTGACCCCGAGACCCAACAGCGTCTGCTCGTCCACGACGCCGACGTTGCGCAGCCGCTGCAGGACGATCTCGTTCTTGTCGATCAGGTCTGAGAACTGGTCGAGCCGGGTCGGGAAGCCGGAGGTGAACTTGCGCACCGCCTCCTCGAAGCCGCTCGGGATGTCCTCCATCACCCCCCCGACTTGGAAGTAGCGCGTGTGCATCCGCTGCCCCGAGGACATCTCGAACAGATCGAGGATGAGATCGCGGTCGCGCCAGCCGTACCAGAACACGGACATCGCACCCAGATCGAGGCCGCCCGTCGCGAGCCAGATCAGGTGCGAGGCGATCCGGTTGAGCTCGAGATGGATGACGCGCAGGTACTGGGCGCGCGGCGGTACGTCGATCTCGAGCAGCGTCTCGACCGCGCCGCAGAACGCGTAGGCGTTGAAGTAGTAGGACAGGTAGTCCATCCGCTCGACGATCGGGATGACCTTCCAGTAGCTCTTGTCCTCGCAGGTCTTCTCGATGCCCGTGTGGAGGTACCCGATGATCGGCTTGAGGTCGCGGACGACTTCGCCTTCGAGTGTCGTGAGCAAACGCAGCACACCGTGCGTCGCGGGGTGATGCGGGCCGATGTTGAGTGTAAGGAGCTCTTCTTCGGCGTGCTGTATCTCGGAGAGCTCGTGAGAGCGCTCCATCTCGCGGTAGTCGAGATCGGGTGTCAGCCCACGGCTCGGGTTTCTCTCGGGCGTGACGGCCATCAGCTGTCCTCCCACCAGCCCGGCACGAGCGGCTCGTTGTGGGTGTACAGGACCGGTTCGCCGCCGATCGGGAAGTCGCGGCGCTGTGGGAAGCCCTCGTAGTCCTCCGGCATCAGAATGCGCCGGAGGTCGGGATGACCGTCGAAGACGATCCCGAACATGTCGTAGACCTCGCGCTCCTGGTGGTCGGCGGTCGGCCATGCCAGGGTGACGCTCGGCACGTTCGGAGCGGCGGTGTGCACGCGCGTCGTAAGGGAGATGCGATCCACCCGGCGCATGTCGAGCATCTCGTAGTGCACGGCGAGACGCGGCTCCTCGGGGAAATAGTCGCTGCCGTGCACCGATGCGAGGAAGCCGTAGCCTTTGCCCCGCAGTAGCTCGAGGGTTATCGGGATCGCCGCGGGTTCCACGAGCAGGTTCGCCCGCCCGCGGAAGTGCGTGGTACCGAGCACCGCGCCGGCTTGGTGGTCGCCGACCTCCTGAGCGAGCAACTCGAGCCCGGTCGGGTCAGGCATTGGCGTCCCCGGAGCCGCCTGGGGCGTTGATAGCCGCGGCCGTGCGGTCGCCGGAATCGTCGAGGACCTCCTCCGTACCCCGGCCGCCGTAGCGTGTCCGCCAGCCCTCGTCGGGGTGGCTCAACACCTTCGAGCGCAGCTTGATGACGCCGTAGGCGAGCGCCTCAGGGCGCGGCGGGCACCCCGGAATGTGCATGTCCACCGGCAGGAACTTGTCCGCGGGCACGATCGCGTAGTTATTGAAGACGCCCATCGACGATGAGCAGGCGCCCATGGCGATCGCCCATTTGGGTTCGAGCATCTGGTCGTACACGCGGCGCACGACCGGCGCCATCTTGATCGAGATGCGCCCGGAGATGATCATCAGGTCGGACTGGCGGGGGGAGGCGCGGAACGCCTCGAAGCCGAAGCGGGCGATGTCGACCCTAGAGCCGACCATGGCCATCATCTCGATCGCGCAGCACGCGAGGCCGAAGGTGGCCGGCATGAACGCGTTGCCGCGTGCCCAGTTGGCTGCCCGGTCGAGCGTGGTGGTCAGCAGGCGCTCTTCGACGTAGGACTCGAGCTCGTCCTCGTCCATGTCCCCCTGGAGCATGCGCCGGGCGCTCAGCTGCCGTGAACGGAAGTCGGTGCTGTCTGAGATCTTTTCGCGGCGGACTATTTCCATTCGAGTGCTCCTCGTCTCCACACGTATACGAAGGCCACGAAGAGCAGGACGACGAAGACGATGATCTCCACGAGCGCGAATGTGCCGAACGCCTTGAGCTGGATCGCGACGGGATACAGAAAGATCACCTCGATGTCGAACAGGATGAAGAGCATCGCTATGAGGTAGAACGAGATGCCGAACTTGAAGCCCTGATCGACCTGCGAAGGCATGCCGCTCTCGTACGGGTCGTACTTGGAGGCGCGCTTGCGGCGCTTCGGGCCGAGCACCGAGTTGATCACTGCGAAGACAACGCCGAGAAAGGTCCCGAGGCCTACGAACACCAGCGCTGGCAGGTAGCTGCGAATCACCCTGTCGGCGTTATAGCACTAGTTTGTGCGAACGTGTTACTTGGTGACGGAAGGCACTTGGCTTGACCTCGGTCCACGTCGTTCTCGGTGTCGCCATGGTGGTCTCCAGCGCAGCCGCGGGGCTGTGGGGCGCTTGGTGCTGGTACCGGGTGATGCCCTCGGACCTCTTCTGGAAGCTGCTGCGGCTCTCGCAGGGCTTGATCCTGCTCGTCGCCGTGCAGGGAGGGGTGCTCCTCCTGCTGGGACGCGACGTCGACGGTCTGCATCTGCTCTATGGCGTGCTGCCAGTCGCGGTGTCCTTCATCGGCGAGCAGCTCCGCATCGCAGCGGCCGAGACGGTGCTCGAAGCGCGCGGGATCGAGACCGCGGCGGCGGTCGGCGGATTACCCGAAGCCGAGCAGCGCTCGGTCGTGCTGTCGATCGTGCGCCGCGAGATGGGGGTGATGACGGCGTGCGCGCTCGTCTCGGTGACCTTGGGGCTCAGGGCGGCGGGATGGTGGTAGGCGCGAAGCGGCCGTACCCACCGCGATACCAGACCAATGGCTCGCCGTCGCCGGCTTCGGCCACGTCGACGGCGCCGATGCCGATGACGTGATCGCCCGCCGGAATGAGTTCGGTCAGATCGCACCCGAGCCAAGCCAGGGCGCCTTCAAGGACGGGGACCCCGTCGTGCATGCGGTGGGGCACCCCGGCGAACTTCTCCGTCTCCGGCAGCTTTGAGGCGAACAGGGTCGCGAGCGCCTGCTGCTGCTCTGCGAGCACGTTGACGCCGAATCGGCTGGTCCCGCGCACGAGCCCGAGCGTCCGCGCACCCGAGTCGAAGCAGACGAGCAGCAGGAGCGGCTCGAGCGACACGGAGCACACGGCGTTGGCGGTCATGCCCACCGGGCCTTCGGGCCCTTGGACGGTCACGACGCAGACTCCAGTGGCAAAGCGGCCGATGACCGCCCGGTAGTGGCCGGGCTCGACGGTGCGCAGGTTCATCTCACCGACAGAGTGCCGTACATGCCCAGGACCTCGTAGTTCGACACGGCGTCGAACATCCGGTAGTTGCCCGGTTCGAGGAGCCGGGTGACGATCCGCCGCTCCCCCGGCTTGAGGGTCGGGATCTTGAGCCAAAGGCGGTTGTTGCGCCGCAGCCGGAAGCCATGCCCGAGGCGGCCGGCGTTGCGCAGCTCGAAGGTCAGCCTGCCGGGCGATGCCTGGATGCGCTGCGGCCGCAGGCGGAAGTCGTCAAGTGTGATGCGGATCCTGCCGCGCTGAGCCCGGGCCTCGAGAGCGGCCTCGCCGCGCAGCACGAGCGCGCCGCCACCGATGGCGAGGACGGTGAGTGCGACGACGACAAGAGCCGCGAGGCGGGCGCGTGGGCGGGGCATGGAGGGGCGGATTCTTCCGTATGCTGTGCGCCGCGATGGCTGGCTTGCGCACACGAACGTCTCTCGTCGGCCTCAGCGTCGCTGTCGCGGCGGCCCTGACGGGCTGTGGCGAGCAGGGGATCTCGCTGGCCGAGAAGGACCCCTTGTACCAGGGGGCGCAGATCTTCCAGAACAAATGCTCGGGCTGCCACACCATCAGCCAGGCCGGGGCGCAGGGGTCCTACGCCGACATCGGGGACCGCGAGTACAAGGACGGGCCCAACTTCAATCAGCGCAAAGAGACCTACGACCAGATCCTCTACGCCATCCGCAACGGTGGCTTCTCCTCCGGGCCGATGCCTCAGAACATCGTGGTGGGCAGGGAAGCTGAGGCGGTTGCGCGGTTCGTGGATAAGTACTCGGGCCGCGAGGCCACGGGCCGGGCGCCGCAACCGGGTCGCGCGCCGCCTTCGGGCCAGTAGCGCGGGGTCGGTCAGCCGCGCCCGCTCGCGCCGCCGGCGGCGGTAGGGTCCGCACGGATGCTCGACCTGAGGGCGATCCGCCGTGATCCCGCGCCGGTGCGGATCGCTCTGGCGCGGAGGAACGACGGCTCGGACGAACGCCTCGACGGCGCGCTGTCGCTCGACGCCCGCCGGCGGGCCCTCCTGCCGGAGGTCGAGGCGCTGCGCGCGCGTCAGAACGAGGCGTCCGGAGAGATTGCTCGGGCCCGCAAGGCAGGGGAGGACGGTGCGGAGGCAATAGCCGCGATGCAGGATGTGTCTCGCACGGCGAAGAGGCTGACGGAGGAGCTCACGCAAGTCGAGGCCGAGCTCGCCCGAGTGCTCGCCTCGTTGCCGAACCCGCCCGATCCGCAGGCCGCCGATTCAGACGCGGTGCTCCGGGAGATCGGGGAGGCTTCGGCCCTCCGCGAGGGCAAGGACCACCTCGAGCTCGCCGGCGACCTGATCGACATGGAGACCGGTGCGCGGGTGGCCGGCTCGCGCTTCGCCTATCTAAAAGGTGACCTGGTGCTCCTCGAGCTGGCGCTGGTTCGCTGGGCACTCGAGATCCTGCGAGGACACGGCTTCGAGCCCGTGATCCCGCCCGTGCTCGTGCGCGAGGAGGCACTCTTCGGCACGGGGTTCCTCCCAGACGCCGAGCAGCAGATCTACGGGCTGGCGGACGATCCGTTGTTTCTTGTGGGCACCAGCGAGGTGGCGCTCGCCTCCCTGCACGCCGGGGAGATCCTCGACGGTGACCGTCTGCCGCTGCGCTACGCGGGCTTCTCGCCCTGCTTCCGCCGCGAGGCCGGAGCGGCCGGCCGCGACACGCGGGGCATTTTCCGCGTGCATCAGTTCGAGAAGGTCGAGATGTTCTCTTTCGTGGAGCCGGAAGCCGGCGCTCAGGAGCACGAGCGACTCCTCTCGATCGAGGAGGAGATCCTCCAAGCGCTCGAGATCCCCTATCGGGTGGTCAACATCGGGGTGGGCGACCTGGGTGCGTCGGCCTCCAAGAAGTACGACTGCGAGGCGTGGCTGCCCGGGCAGGGCCGCCATCGCGAGGTGACGTCCACGTCCAACACGACCGACTTCCAGGCCCGGCGGCTCGAAATCCGCTACCGCCCGCCGGGCGGAGGGGGCGGCTCGCCGCGCCATGTGTCCACGTTGAACGGCACCGCAGTGACCTGGCGACACCTGATCGCCCTGCTCGAGAACGGCCAGCGTGACGATGGCTCCGTCGCGATACCCGCCGTCCTGCATCCCTGGGGTGCGCCGGCCGAGGTGCGCGGGTAGCCCCGTGGCATGACCGAGACGCCCGACATCGCGCCCGAGGATCCCGACATCCCCGACGAGCCTCCGCCCCCCGAGTCCGGGATCGAGGTCGACGACCAGCCGCTCGGAGTCCAGGGCGACGCGGACCGTGAGGACGCCCCGTTGCCGGGTGTGCCGGAGAAGGAGCCGCCCGCGGCGGGCTGATCCGAGCACTCGTCGATGGCCAAGGACTACGAGCAGGTGCAGGTCGAGAGCCGGGCCGAGTGGCGCGCATGGCTCGAAGAGCACGCGTCGGCCTCGCCGGGGGTCTGGCTCGTTACCTTCAAGAAGAAGAGTCCGTCACACCTCCCTTACGACGAGATGGTGGAGGAGGCCCTGTGCTTCGGGTGGGTGGACAGCCAGGCCCGCCCGCTCGACGAGGCTCGATCCCAGCAGCAGCTCACTCCGCGCAAGGCCGGGAGTGGCTGGTCACGGCCCAACAAGCAGCGGGTCGAGCGGCTGATCGAGGCCGGACTCATGACGCCCGCCGGGCTCGCGGTGATCGACCGCGCGAAGGCGGACGGCTCGTGGTCGGCACTCGACGACGTATGGAACTTGATCGAGCCTGAAGAGCTCAAGGCCGCCTTGGACGCAGATCCGGAGGCTCGGAGCCAATGGGAGGCCTTTCCTCCCTCGGCGCGGCGGGCGATCCTCGAGTGGATCAACACGGCCAAGCGCGCCGGAACGCGCGCGAAGCGGATCACCGAGACCGTACAACTCGCCGCGAAGGGCGAGCGGGCCAACCAGTGGCGGCCGCGCTGAGGCGTGCCAGTCGCTCGCTCGACGCCGGAACATTCCGCGCGGAGTTGCAGGATGCCTCCGCCGGCGGCAGGCTGTCCGACATGCGCATCGAGATACCACTCTTCCCTGGCTTCGACGAGCTCGACGCTCTCGCGCCCTTCGAGGCGATGCGTAACGCGGGGTGGGACGTTCACCTCGTCGGCGCCCGAGGCCCCGGGGAAGTTGTCGCGTCGCACGGCGCCCGGCTTCTGGTCGATGCCGGTCTCGGCCACCCGGACGCCATCCTCGTCCCCGGTGGGGGCTGGGGCGATCGCGCCGATGAGGGGACGTGGGGGGAGGTCGAGCGAGGAGACCTGCCCCGGGCGCTGGCGGAGCGTGCGCCCGGGTGCGCTTGGATGGCCTCGGTCTGCACGGGCGCGATGCTCCTCGCCGCGGCCGGGCTCACCGCAGGCCGACCCGCGGTGACGCACGCCGTGGCACTCGAGGACCTGCGGACAAGCGGTGCAGAGGTCATCGCCGACGCTCGGGTGGTGGACGACGGCGATCTCCTCACCGCGGGAGGCGTGACCTCGGGCCTTGACCTCTCCTTGTGGCTGATCGAGCGAGAGGACGGCGCGGAAGCGGCTGCCGTCGTTGCCCGGGAGCTCGAGCACGAACGCAGCGGCACGATCTGGCAGAGAGGCAGCGAGGGAGGGTGATTCGGCCCATACCGGCCCATCATCGGTGCGCTCCGGCGAAGGGATGGGCGACGAAGTTCATCGCCGGCCGCCGCCCGGTCCGGCGGCAAGTGCGGCACCCAGACGAGCAGCCACTGCCTCCGGCTGCGTGACGAGTTGACGCCACGTGATCCGAAGGACTCGTAGCCCGGCGCATTGCAGGTCCGAGTCTTCCGGAACGAGCCAGCGCCTCGATTTGCTCAGGTTGAACGAGCCTTCGAGCCTGCGCTTCCCCTACCGCTCGTTCGAGCTCAATCGCGTCGACCGTGGCCGCGAGGTCGAGCAGGGTTCGTGCCGGCGACGTCACCGGCACGCCATGCCGGCGGCGCACCTCCCTTGGAGGAAGCATGGATGTCTCGTGCACGCGAACGCCTGCCGGTCCTCGCCCGTGCGTCCCCTTGCGGACGACCTCGACCGGGCCTTCGGGCATCCGCACCATCTCCCGGAGACCGTCAGCGCTCTGGTGACTCACCGCCGAGCCAGGGCCGCAAGCTAGAACCGCAGCGATCCCGAGGGCACGCGGAGCAAGGGCCACATCGCGTCCGCCTAAGCCCGCGCAGCCACCATCAAGCTCTGAGTCGAGCTCCCCACCCGCCCGCCCGCATCGGAGAGATCGCTCGTACACAGCGCCGCGCCCGTCTCGCCCACCCGCGTGACCGCGGCCATTGCCATCCACTCGCCCTCGGGAGGGCGGAGGAGGTGGATGCCGAGGTCCACGTTGACGAAGGTGAAGGCGCTCCAGTCGAGCACGGAGGAGACCCCGCTGGCGGCGTCCGCCATCACGAGCAGCCGCTGGAGCGGACTTGCGGGCTCGCCCTCCACGAGGGCCACCCGCAGGCGGGTCCACACGGTTGCGGGACCCGGCACGTCGAAGTCCCCGTCCATGAATCGCCAGTCCAGGGCACGGTGATACGCCACCTTCTCCTTCCAGAAGCCGAAGGAACCCGGCCGACCGGACTCGGGTGGCGCGGGCGGCGGCTCCGGCCGAGCAACAGAGCCGGCCGGCACCGCGTCGCTGCGCATTCGCCAGCTCGTAGCGCGCATCACGGGCGTGCCGTCCTCCACGGCCAGCGTCGCCTCGAGGAGCTCCACCCGGCGGCCCGGCCGCAGCACGCGGGTCGAGGTCCGCAACGGCGCGACCGGCACGGGACGCAGGATGTCGTAGCTGAGCCGAACGGTCTGGCCGCCTTCGATGCCGCTCGCGGCTTCGATCTCACGGCACAAGAGCGCCGCCGGGGGTCCCGCGTGCTGGAAGTCGGGATCCCATGGACCCCGCGTCAGGTCCGTGGGAAGCCAGCGATCGCCGTCGGCTTCGTAGAGAGCTGAAGGAAGGTCTGTCATGGCCGACGAGCAGCATGCACGATCGACCATGCCGACGAGGCGACCATCTGCCGTTTGCGCCGCCTCAGATTCAGGCAAGAACAGGGCCATCCGATCGCCTAGAGGAAGTTGAGCCATGAGCAGCGCCAGCCCAGCCGCGGTCCCGGCCCCCGGCCCGTCGCCCGCCAAGCGGCGCAACCTGCGCAAGGTGATCGGTGCCTCGCTCGTCGGCACGTCGCTCGAGTGGTACGACTTCTTCCTCTACGGCACGGCGGCCGCGCTCGTCTTCAACAAGCTCTTCTTCCCGAACTTCGACCCGCTCGTCGGGACGCTCCTGGCCTTTACGACGTACGCAGTGGGATTCGTAGCCCGTCCCATCGGCGGCATCGTCTTCGGGAACTACGGCGACAAGGTCGGCCGCCGCCGAATTCTCATCGTGACGCTGATGCTGATGGGGACGGCGACCTTCCTCATCGGCTGCCTGCCCACCTACGACTCCATCGGCGTCGCGGCGCCGATCCTGCTGGTCACCCTGCGCTTCGTGCAGGGCCTGGGCCTCGGAGGGGAGTGGGGCGGCGCGGTGCTGATGGTCGCCGAGCACGGTGACGAGCGCCGCCGCGGCCTGAACTCGAGTTGGCCGCAGGTCGGCGTGCCCGCCGGCAACCTGCTCGCGGCGGGTGTGCTTGCACTGCTGGCGGCCGTCATGTCGGATTCGTCCTTCGAATCGTGGGGCTGGCGGATCCCCTTCCTGCTCAGCGCCGCCCTGATCGCCGTGGGGTTGTGGGTTCGCCTCACCGTCCGGGAGTCGCCGCTCTTCAAGGAGCTCGAAGCATCCGGGGAGACGGCCAAGACGCCGATCGTCGAAGTCGTCAAGCGCTATCCCCGCCAGCTCGCGATCGCCGTCTGCGCACGCTTCGGCACCGACGTCGCGTTCTACGTCTTCGCCCTCTTCATCCTCACCTACGTCACGCAGGAGCTCGAGCTCTCGAATTCCCTGGCGCTCAACGGCGTGCTGATCGGCTCTGCCATCCAGCTGGTCCTCATCCCCTTCTTCGGCCACCTCTCCGACCGCGTCGGCCGCCGCCCGGTCTATCTCTTGGGCGCCGTGGGCGCGATCGGCTGGATCTGGGCGTTCTTCCCGCTGCTGGACTCGAAGTCGAGTGGCCTGATCATCGTGGCGGCCGTCGGCGGCCTGGTCTGTCACGCAGCCATGTACGGGCCGCAGGCGGCGTTCATCACCGAGATGTTCGGAACGGAGGTCCGATACTCGGGCGCCTCCCTCGGCTATCAGCTCGCGGGCGTATTCGGCGGGGCGCTGGCACCGATCATCGCCGTGGCGCTGCTCAACCGCTATGACTCGCCGGTGCCGGTCTCGATCTACGTCGCTGCCGCCCTCAGTGTCACCGTCGCCGCCGTCCTGATCTCGAACGAGACGGCCGCCGCGGACCTCACCGAGGAGGAGCCCGACAGGGCGGCGGCACAGGCGCAGCAGGCGACCAGCCGGTGAGCTCCGTCCGCCTGGGCGTCGACGTCGGTGGCACGTTCACGGACCTCGTCGCGCTCACGGAGGGACGCATGGTCACCGCCAAGGTTCCCTCGACTCCGGCCGACCAGTCCGAGGGGGTTCTGCGAGCGGTCCAGAGCAGTGCGGTCGAGGGGGTGACTGCCTTCGCGCACGGGATGACGGTGGCCACCAACGCGTTGCTCGAACGACGAGGAGCGCGCACCGCGCTGGTGACCACTGCCGGCTTCCGCGACGTGCTGGAGATCGGCCGCCAGAACCGGCCCCACCTCTACGACCTCGCGCAGGACCGGCCTGCGGCGCTCATCGAGCGGGAGCTGCGATTCTGCGTGCGTGAACGGATGGGTCCCGCGGGCGAGCTCGAGCCGTTGGACGACGACTCCGTCGCCCAAGCCATCGACGGTCTGCGAGACGCTGACGTCGAGGCGGTCGCCGTCTGCCTGCTCTTCGGCTTCCTGCACCCGGAGCACGAGCGCACGCTCGGCGAAGCCATCCGCGAGGCGCTCCCCGAAGTGCACGTGTCGCTCTCGAGCGAGGTGCTCCCCGAGTTCCGCGAGTACGAGCGCTTCGCCACCACCGCGGCCGACGCCTATCTCGCGCCCAAGCTCGCCGCTTACCTGGGCAATCTCTCAGGCCGAGCGCAACGGGCCGGGCTCCCGGCGCCGCAGGTCATGCACTCGTCCGGTGGCGTGGTCGATCTCGAGGCCGCCGCCGCGTTGGCGTCCGGGTGCGTGCTATCGGGTCCGGCGGGCGGGGTGGTGGGCGCAGCGTACGTCGGCGCGGCCAGCGGCTACGACGACCTCCTGACCTTCGACATGGGCGGCACGAGCACGGACGTGGCCCCGATCGTCGGCGGGGAGGCACAGACCACGACGGATTCGGTGGTCGCCGGTATCCCCATCCGCCATCCCATGGTCGACGTCCACACGGTCAGTGCGGGTGGCGGCTCCATCGCCCGGCCGGACGCGGGCGGCGCCCTGCGAGTGGGTCCCGAGTCGGCGGGCGCCGACCCCGGCCCCGCCTGTTACGGAAAGGGCGCCGAGGCGCCGACCGTCACCGATGCCAACCTCTTCCTCGGTCTGCTCGCCGACGGTGCGCAGCTCGGCGGTGGGGAGGTGCACCTGCAACGCGACCTCGCCGAAACGGCGCTCGAGCGGGTTGGTGCGGAGCTCGGGCTCGACGCGCTCGCAACGGCGCTCGGGGTCGTGAAGGTGGCCGACGCCGAGATGGTGCGGGCCCTTCGGGTGGTCAGCGTCGAGCGCGGGCTCGATCCCCGGGACTTCGCGCTCGCCGCGTTCGGGGGGGCGGGAGGCATGCACGCCTGCTCGCTGGCCGAGGAGCTCGGGATGGGCACGGTGCTCGTGCCGCGGGCGGGCGGTGTGCTGAGCGCACTCGGGCTGGCCATCTCCGACCAGCGGCGGGACTTCTCCGCACCCCTGCTGAGCGGCCTCGAGGACCTGGATCGTATACGCGTCGAGACGGCCTTCGAGACCCTCGAAGCGAGCGGGCGTGAGGCGCTAGAAGACCCGGTGCTGGCCCGCCGCGCGGACCTGCGCTACCGCCGCCAGGCCTTCGAGCTGACCGTCGACGCGGAGGACCTCGATCACCTGGCTGAGGCATTTCATCAAGCTCACGAAACCCGCTACGGCTACGACATGCGCGAGGAGCCCGTCGAGCTGATCGCCGTCCGGCTCGTGGCCACCGTCACGGTCGAGAAGCCGCCGATGCACGAGCCCGAAGGGAGCCAGGACGCCGTCAGCGGCACTCGGGAGGTCAACCTGGACGGCGAGTGGACTCCGGTCGACGTGCACGAGCGGGAGCGGATGGGGGCGGGAAGCGTGGTCAGGGGGCCCGCCATCGTCGAGTTCACCGAGGCGACGTGCTTCGTGCGCCCCGGGTGGAGCGGCAAGGTCGACGAAGCCGGCACGCTGGTGCTCGAGCGCCCGTGACGAGTGCGCCGCGCCTGGACCCCGTCACGCTGTCCGTCCTGGCCAGCGCGCTGGCCGGTATCGCGGAGGAGATGGGCGCGGTGCTGATCCGCGGCGCCTACTCCTCCAACATCAAGGAGCGGCGCGACTGCTCGGCGGCGTTGTTTGACGCCGCGGGCCGGATGGTCGCGCAGGCCGAGCACATCCCGGTTCACCTCGGGGCCATGCCCGAAGCGGTCGCCGCCGTGCGCGAGCGCGATCCACAGCCCGGAGACGTCTTCGCGATCAACGACCCCTTCTCGGGCGGCACGCACCTTCCCGACATCACGCTCGTCTCGCCGCTCGCACCGGGCGGTGAGATCCTCGGCTTCGCCGTCACGCGCGCACACCACTCGGACGTCGGCGGCATGAGCCCGGGTTCGATGCCGGCGAACTCGCGCTCCATCTTCGAGGAGGGGCTCATCATCCCCCCGGTGCGGCTAATGCGGGCAGGCGACTACGTGACCGACGTGCTCGAGCTCATCCTGGCGAACGTCCGCACGCCAGAGATCCGGCGCGGCGACCTGCGTGCCCAGATCGCCGCCAACCGGCTCGCCGAGGTACGCCTGGGCGAGCTGATCGAACGGCGGGGCCGCGAGGCCGTCGACGCCGTCTTCGAGGAGGTGATCGCCTACACCGAGCGCCGCGCGCGCGACACGCTGAGCGGGCTCCCGGATGGCACCGCCACGGCGCGGTCAGAGATCGAGGGCGACGGTGTCACAGACGACGACATCCCGATCCAGGTCACGGTGACGCTCTCCGGCGACACCATGACGGTCGACTTCGAGGGCACGTCTGACGCCGTGGCCGGCAACGTCAATTGCCCCATCGCGGTGACCCGCTCGGCCTGCTACTTCGCGCTTCGCGTCCTGCTGCCCAAGGACGTTCCGGCAAACGCGGGAGCCTACGCGCCGCTCGAGATCAAGGTGGCCGACGGCTCGCTGGGCTGCGCCCGACGGCCGTCGGCGGTGGTCGCGGGCAACGTCGAGACCAGCCAGCGTCTCGCCGACACGGTGCTGCTGGCGCTTTCCGAGCTCGTCGAAGGACTTCCCGCGCAGGGCCAGGGCACCATGAACAACCTCGTGATCGGCGGAGAAGGCTGGACGTACTACGAGACGATCGGCGGGGGACAGGGCGCCGGACCCGACGGAGACGGGCCGTCGGGCGTGCACGTCGGCATGAGCAACACGCTCAACACGCCGATCGAGGCGCTCGAGCTCGAGTATCCGATGCGCGTGGAGAGCTACGAGCTGCTCGACGGGTCCGGTGGCCGAGGGTCTCATGAGGGTGGAGACGGGATCGAACGATCGATGCGCGTGCTCGAGCCCGCGACCCTCTCCCTGCTGACCGACCGTCGCCGTCACGCCCCCGCCGGTGCCCTGGGTGGCTCCGACGGTCGGCCGGGCGAGAACCTCCTCAACGGCGGGCCGTTGCCACCCAAGGCGACGCGGGAGCTCGAGGCCGGCGACACGGTAACCGTTCGTACCCCCGGCGGTGGCGGCTGGGGCTAGCCGGGGTCAGGCGGGCAGCTCGTCGGGCAAGCCGAAGGACTTGAAGATCTCGGAATCAATGAAGGCGGTGACCTCGCAGATCTTGCCGCCGCGGAGGGTGAGCACGTCGAGGATGTAGGCGGCGTAGATCGCCCGCTCCTCGTTCCATCTGAAGCAACCGACCGCCGGCTGCCCGTTGGCGCGAACGGAGACGTGGCGCCAGCGGACGGTGAAGGGCCCGTCGTGCAGGAAGACGCGGAGTGACTCGTGCCCCCGGTACCAGGTCGGGGTGGGGGGCATCGACCAGGCCGCGTCCTCGGTCAGCATCGCGATCAGCGCTTCTGTGTCGCCCTGTTCGAGCGCCTCCATGTACCCCTCGACGATCTCGCTCAGGCGCTCGTCGCCGAGTGAGCGCAGCGTCGCCTGCTGGCTCTCGTCCGGCAGGCGCGCGTCAACCGTCGCGCGGGCACGCTGCAGCAGGCTGTTGGCCGACGCGACGGTGGTGTCGAGCGACTCGGCGACTTCCTGTGCCGAGAAGCCGAGCACTTCTCGCAGGATCAGCGCCGCCCGTTGCCGCGCCGGCAGGTGCTGGAGCGCCGCGACGAAGGCGAGCTCGACGCTCTCGCGCTGCTCGTAGGTGGCTTCTGGGCCGACGAACCCGTCCCCGACGCCCAGCCGCTCGTCCGGGTAGGGCTCGAGCCAGACCGATTCGACGAGCGGCTCGCCGAAGGTGTCATGGGGATCGAAGGCCGGTCCGTAGTCCATCGGCAGCACCCGCTTGGGGCGGCGTCCGATCACGTCGAGACACGTGTTCGTGGCGATCCGGTAGAGCCAGGTGCGCAACGAGCTCTGGCCCTCGAACCGACCCAGACCCCGCCACGCGCGCAGAAGCGCGTCCTGGAGTGCGTCCTCCGCGTCGTGGACGGAGCCGAGCATCCGGTAGCAGTGGGCGTGCAGCTCGGCGCGGCGCGCTTCCATGAGCTCACGGAACGCCCACTCGTCCCCGTCTCGGGCCGCTTGCAGCAGCTCGTGCTCCTGTGGCGTGGCAGAAGTGGCCATCGACTCACAGGCTAACCATCGCCCACCGATGAATTCCGGCGCACCGTTCGGTCGTACCCGTAGAGCGAAACCGCCGAAGGAGCGATCACGATGACGCAACACCGATCCGAACCCGCTGATGCGAGGATGGCCCCATGACCTCGAACACCGAACCGAGCGCAGACCGCAGCCGCTGGGTCGCGCTGTACGTCCTGTGTGCAGGCATGCTGATGATCGTCCTCGACGCGACCGTGGTCAACGTCGCGTTGCCGTCTATCCAGGACGACCTCGGCTTCTCGCAGTCGAGCTTGGCCTGGGTCGTCAACGCTTACCTGATCGCCTTCGGCGGTCTGCTGCTGCTCGCCGGCCGCCTGGGCGATCTGCTCGGGCGCAAGAGCGTCTTCATGGCCGGGCTCGGCGTCTTCACGGTGGCGTCGCTCGCGTGCGGGATCGCCCAGAGCCAGGAAGTGCTCGTCGCGGCTCGGTTCATCCAGGGGATCGGCGGAGCGATGGCCTCGGCGGTCATCCTCGGCATGATCGTCACGATGTTCCCGGGGCCGAGGGAACAGGCCAAGGCCATCGGCGTGTACGCCTTCGTCGCCTCCGCCGGCGGGTCGGTCGGTCTGCTGGCCGGCGGCGTGCTGACGCAATCGATCAACTGGCACTGGATCTTCTTCCTGAACATCCCGATCGGCATCGCGACGGCGGTGCTGGGCGTACGGCTGCTCGAGCGCGACAAGGGCATCGGGTTCGCCAACGGGGCCGACATCCCCGGCGCCGTCCTGATCACGAGCTCCCTGATGCTCGGCGTCTACACGATCGTCAAGCCGGCGGCCGACTACGGCTGGAGCTCCGGCCGGACGCTCGGGCTGGGCGCGCTCGCCCTCGCGCTCCTGGTCGCCTTCGTCGTACGCGAGGCGACCGCCCGCACCCCGCTGATGCCGCTGCGGATCTTTCGGTCCCGGAACGTCTCGGGCGCGAATCTGGTCCAGGCGCTGTCCATCGCCGGGATGTTCGGGATGTTCTTCCTCGGTGCGCTCTACCTGCAGCGGATCCTCCGCTATGACGCCCTGGAGACCGGCCTCGCGTTCCTGCCGGTGACGCTCGTCATGGGAGTCCTCTCACTCCGCTACTCCGAGAAGCTGATCATGCGCTTCGGCGCACGGCGGATGCTGTTCCCCGGCCTGGGTCTCATAGGGCTCGCGCTCGCCCTCTTCACGCGGGCGCCGGTGGACGGCAGGTACGTCGAGCACGTCCTGCCGGTGATGGTGCTGCTCGGCCTCGGCGCCGGGCTCTGCTTCCCGTCGCTGATGACGCTCGCCATGTCCGGCGCCACTCCGAGCGACGCCGGGCTGGCTTCCGGGCTCGTCAACACCTCGGCGCAGGTGGGCGCCGCGGTGGGGCTGGCGGTCCTCGCGACCCTGTCGAGTACCCGCACCGAGGATCTCGTCGCGTCCGGGGAATCCACCTCGGCGGCGCTCACGGGCGGATACCACCTCGCCTTCGTCATCGGTGCCGGGCTCGTGGTGGCCGCAATCCTCATCGCGCTGACGGTCATCCAGCCGGAGAAGCAGGCCGAAGCCGGAGCAGAAGTCGTGACTGAGGCCGAGCCCGCTCGGGTTCACGCCTAGAGCAGGACGACGTCTGCCTCGAGCGGCGCATGGTCGGACAAGTCGGTGTCGCGCCAGGCGTGGTGATACCGGCTTGCCGACACGTCGAAGTCGGGCGAGACGAAGAGGTGATCGAGGCGCCAACCGCCGTCATGACCACCCATGCGGCGGAAGGTCCAGCTCGCTTCGCGGCGCGCGTAGCCGTGCACCGTGCGGAAGGCGTCGCGCCAGCCGAAGTCCGCCAACCCCGGCACGACCCCCAACTCGGCCGCTTCCCACTCCGTTCCGCGATCAGCGCGCAGCTTCTCGCGCGAGTCGCGGGCGAAGGAGATCACCGTCCCGTCCGGATGTTCGCGCCGCGGGACGTTGAAATCGCCGCACAGGATTCGTGGTCCGGGCGACCCGCCGGCGACGTCGTCACGCATCGCCTGCAGGGTGTGGACCTTGATCCAGCCGTTGGCGGCGTTCGGGACATGGACCGTATCCACCCGCACCCCGCCGCAGACGCCTGCCAGCGCGGTCTCGGGCCACGGCACGCCGGCCCGCGGCCACGGCTCGACGCGCTCGCGAGCCGCGATCAGCACCCCGGTGGTGCGCCGGTTGGCCGGCTCGCGCTGGGGATCGGCGTCGTCGAGACTGCAGAGCACGTGCGGAAGCCCGATCGTCTCGAGGGCGGCGCGCCAGAGCTTCAGGGTACTTCGCGTCACCTCCTGCAGGGCGACCACGTCCGGCTCGCGCTCGGCGAGCCGCAGCGCCTGCTCGGCGATGCGGCTCACGCGACGGGCCACGTTCCAGGTGATGACCCGCACGCACGGAACCTTACGATCTGCGCTGTGCCTGAGACGCACGCCCGTCGACGCGCGTTTGGGTGCCACGACGCCTCGGGTACGCCGCGTGCGTTCGACCTTCGCGCACGACGAGACGACAACCACAGCATCGCCACAGGGAGACGACATGGACCAGAATGAGGCAATTCATGAGCTCGTCGACCAGCCGGCGGTCGACCGCGATGGCGAGGACCTCGGCCGGGTCGCCGACGTCTTCGTCGACGAGGAGTCAAACGCCCCGAAGTGGGTGGGACTTAAGGTCGAGGGACGCGAGTTCCTCACCCTCGCGCCCGTCGGCGCCTCGGACCTCGAGGCCCGGCCGTTCCGGCTCGACGTCGACCGTGCCCACGTTTTGAGCGCACCGACGCTGTCTTCTGAGGAGAAGCACATCAGCCCTGAGGAGGAGACGGATATCGAGCGCCACTACCGCGAGCCGCTGTCCACGCCCGATGAGGTTCCGTCCTCGTCCTCGAATGACGAGTCTCATAGCGAGCGGCAGCTGGCCACCGACGGGACGTTCGACGATCGCCCGATCGGTGCTGGGAGCCAGACGCCCATCGAGGTCATCCGGTCCGAGGAAGATCTCGTCGTCGACACGCACATCGTCGGCCGCGAGCGGGTCCGGCTGATCAAGCGGATCGTCACCGAGCAGGTGACCCGGACCATCGAGGTGCGCCACGAGGAGCTCGTCATCGAGCGGGAGACCCTCGCCACCGGCGGTGAGCGGGGACTGGGCGAGCCGACGGGCCTCGACTCGAGCCAGGCGGAGGGCGCGTCGGCGCCGTCCACTCGACGCGAGCGGATCGCCGATCAGCTGAAGGAGCGGCTGCCCTCCCTGCCCGCCGTGGCGCTCGGCAAGATCGGCTCGGGCGGCGGCGCCTTCTCGGGCGAGACCACCGAGATCACCCTCATGCAGGAGGAAGTCGTGGTGACCAAGCGGACTGTCCCGCGCGAGCGGGTGCGGGTGCGCAAGGAGGTCGTGACCGAGCAGCGCGAGATCTCCGAGACCCTGCGCAAGGAGCAGGTCGACATCGACGATGGGTCGCGCGAACAGGGTACGAGTGAGCAATTGGACTCCGAGCGCGACCGTGAGGACCGGCCGGAGCTCTTCACCGACCGGTAGGCCGGGTGAGCCCCCGGGCGCTAGCGCGCCGGGGGGCCGGTGCCGTTGGCGGCCGGCGCCTGCTCGAGCAGGCCCGCGCCGCATTGCCAGCAGAAGACGGCGCCGCGGGAGTGAGGCGCGCCGCACGAATCGCAGCTGCCGCTGACGGCCGATTGCTCCATGCGCAGCAGTCGGTCGACCTCGGCGAGCTCTGAGTCGACCTGCTGCAGGTCTGCGGCCCGGCGGACGAGCACGTCGAGACGGAAGTGGTCGCGGATCGCCATCTCGAAGGCAAGTCCGCCCAGGTCGAACTGCAGCTCGGCGACCTGCTCGGCCAGGTCACGGCGCCGTCGTTCAAGCGCCGTCGGCGGGGGCGGGGGCGGCGGCGGCGCGCCGGCCGCTTGCCGGCCAGGGCGGAGGCGGGCCAGCAGGCTCATTCGAACGTCTGGCCTCCGCCGCTGCCGCCACCGGCGGGCTTTGAGTCCTTGGGGGGCGGCTTGCCGGGCGTGACGATCGTCTTCGGGAGCTTGGCCGACTTCTTCTGATACTCCTCGGGCGAAGCCTTGTCCAAGTCCTGGATGGCCTTCGCCCCCTTTGCCTGCTCGGCTTTGCTCGGCTCCTTTGTCTTCCCGGAGGCCTGATTGGAGTCCTTGGTGGTGGAGGCGCTGGCGGGGTCCTTGTCGGAGGCGACCTCGACCACCTTGGCGTCCGGGAACGCCTTCTTGAGCTTCGACAACTCCTTGCGGGCGGCTCCGCGGTCGGCGAACTGGCCGGAGAAGATCACGTACTGGCCAGGGTCAAGCGTCGCGTATAGATCGGAATCCAGAGCGCCGGCGTTCTGCGCCCCGCTCGTCACGGCGGCCTGCTTTGCGGTGGCCACCGCCGCGGCGTCGGTTCCCTCCTTCGCAAGCGTCTGCAACTGCACGGTGAAGCCCCGCTTGCCTTCGGGCCAGTCCGAGGTGAACGCCGCCGGTGTACCAGCGGTGGCTCCACTTCCCGTGGCTGCCGCGCCCGTGCCGCCCACCGTCACGACCGACGGAGCGGCGGCGGTCGGCGGCGGATTGTCGTTTCCTGCACGGCCGATCAGCACGCCGACCAGCAGGGCGAGCAGCAGGCACGCCACACCGCCCGCCACACCGGCGTTCAGCGTCCGGCTTGCAAGGGTCGGCGGCGGCGCCGTGTAAGTCGTGGTCACGATGTCCGGCTCCGCTGAGGCGGTCGGGCCGATCGCCCGGGATGCCGGATCGGACTGAAGGCCGGAGAGCACGGCGGGAAAGCCGGCGCGCCGGTCGCCGCAG
>JAABUN010001868.1_pt1 | contig 42014 bp, 32 predicted proteins | sample 5559311 | NCBI WGS metagenome assembly JAABUN01 (sample SAMN10711877, study PRJNA513370) | rock metagenome | isolation source: Antarctica rocks | place: Antarctica: Victoria Land, Siegfried Peak sud
AACGCCTCAAACAGCAGCGCCAGGCTGCTATACTGCCGCTCGTCCATCGGTTTCCTCCTCCGTTTGTGGCTCTGGCAAGCACAAACCGGAGTGTAAACCGATGGACTTCGACTTTGACAGAGCCCTGTATGGGGGAGAGCGCGATGCTGCGGAGAGGCAAGGTCGCTACGACGAGCGTGGCGAGCGGGCGCGTGGAAATCTCGCACGCGGCGATCGCCTCGCTGGTACACGGCGCGGTGCTGGAAGCCTACGGCGTGGTCGGGATGGCCCCGAGTGGTTTGCGCGGCAACCTCGCCTATTACCTGCGCCAGGACGATCCCCGGCGCGGGATCGTGGTGGAGATGGACGACGAGCGGATCGTCATCACCCTCTACGTCATCCTGGAATACGGGGTACGCATCTCCGAAGTTGCGCAGAACCTGATGGTGCTGGTGAAGTTCGCGGTCGAACGCGCGCTCGGCATGCCGGTCGCGGCGGTTAATGTGTATGTACAGGGATTGCATTTTAGTGAGTAGCAAGTAGGCAGTAGCCAGTGGCGGCGTTGTTGCTGGGCCTCGGGCATCAGCGAACCATTCGGTCGGAAGGTCCGCCGTGGGTGATGCGTCAGCAGTGACGTCGCCACTGCTACTGTCTACTGCCTACTCGATACTCGACGAAGGAGCGGTGGCGATGACCGGATCAGGGACCGCGCCGGGTGGGGGGAGGCGCGGGCCTGCGGAACGGCAGTTGCCCACCGTCTGCGATGGGAAGGCGCTCCTGGGTGCGCTCGATGCGGCGGGGTCGAACCTGGAGCGCCACGCCGAGGCGATCAACGCGCTCAACGTTTTCCCGGTGCCGGATGGCGATACCGGCAAGAATATGTTGCTGACGATGCGCGCCGCGCTCGAAGCGGTCCACGCCGCCGACGCCGAAGGGGTGACCGGGACGAGCGCGCTCGCGGCCCGCCTGGCGCGCGGCGCGATGCTCGGCTCGCGCGGCAATTCGGGGGTGATCCTCTCCCAGATCCTGCGCGGCTTCGTGCGCGGCCTCAGCGACGCCGCGACGATCGACGGTGCCGCGCTCGCGACGGCCTTCCGCGAGGCCGCGACGACCGCCTATCGCGCGGTGCAGCAGCCGGTCGAAGGGACGATGCTGACGGTGATCCGCGTGGCGGCGGAGGCGGCGGAGGAGGCCCACGGCGCCGGCGGCGCGCTCGGCGCGGTCCTCGACGCGGCGCTCGCCGGGGCGCGGCGCGCGCTGGCCCGCACGCCCGAGCTGCTGCCGCGCCTGCGCGAGGCGGGGGTGGTCGACGCGGGCGGTCAGGGGATCGTGATCCTGCTCGAAGGGGCGAGCCTGCGCGCGCACGGCGAGGCGCTGACGGCGAGCGCCGGGGTCGCTGCGGCGGACGTTTCCGGGCAGTTCGCCGAGTTCCTCGACGCGCACAGCGCGGAGGAGGTCGGCTACTGCACCAACGTGATGATCGAGCCGCGCGACGGGCAGCCGCTCGACTTCGCGACGATCCGCGAGCGTCTCCTGGCGCTCGGCGAATCCGGCGTGGTGGTCGGCGACGAGGAACTGATCAAGATCCACATCCATACCGAGGACCCGGGCGCGATCCTCACCGAGGCGGTGCGCTGGGGCGAGCTCGGTCAGATCCGCATCGACAACATGACCCAGCAGGTCGAGACGGTGAACGCCGGGGTGCGAGCGAACACCGCGCCCGCGTCGGCGTCCGCTGCGGCGGAAGCGCTCGGACCGCAGATCGTCGCGGTCGCGTCCGGGGCGGGGCTGGTGGAGGTCCTGCGCGGCCTCGGCGCGGCGGGGATCGTCTCCGGCGGCCCGACGATGAACCCGAGCACGGAGGAGTTGCTGCGCGCGGTCGAAGCGTTGCCGGGCGACGAGGTGATCCTGTTGCCGAACAACGGCAATGTGATCCTCACCGCGCGCCAGGTGGCGGACCTGACGCCGAAGCGGATCGCGGTGGTGCCGACCCGCTCGGTGCCGCAAGGGATCGCGGCGCTGGCGGCGCTGAACTTCGATGCGCCGCTCGCCGCCAATGTCGCCGCGATGACCGAGGCGGCGGAGGCGATTCATTCGGCGGAGGTCACCCACGCGGTGCGCTCGGCGACGATCGATGGCGTGGCGGTCACCGCTGGTCAGACGATCGGCCTGATCGATGGCAAGCTCGTCTACGCCGGGGATGCGCTCGACGAGGTGCTGCTCGCCCTGCTCGCGCGCACCGCCGCCGACACGGCGGAGCTCGTCACCCTCTATCGCGGCGCGGACGTGAGCGAGGAGGAGGGGGGCGCTATGGTAGAATCGCTGGCAATGCGCTATCCCGACGTCGCATTCGAGCTTGTGGCCGGGGGACAGCCGCACTATGATTATCTGATGAGTGTCGAGTAGCGAGTCGGCGGTCGGCGGTCGGCGGTCGGCAGAAGTACATATCGGAATGCGGATTGGCGACCGGCAAGCCAGTCTCGTTAGCCATAAGCTTCTGCCGACCACCGACCGCCGCCCGCCGCCCGGATCGAGGGGCGATGGCGGGTATACGGATCGTCACCGATAGTACAGCCGATATTCCCGACGAGCTGCGCCTCGCGGCGGGGATCGAAATCGTCCCGCTATCGGTGATCTTCGGCGAGGAATCGCTGCTGGACAAGGTTGAGATCGGCCCCGATGACTTCGTGCGTCGTCTCAAGGCGTCCGGGAAGGCACTGCCGACGACCGCCCAGCCCTCGATCGGGCTCTTCGAGGAGACGTATCGCCGCCTGGCCGATGAGGGCGCGGACACGATCGTCTCGATCCATCTCTCGGAGCGCCTCAGCGGCACCGCCGGGGCCGCGCGCCTCGCCGCCGCCGAGGTGGCCGATCGGGTCACGGTGGAGGTACTCGACTCGCGCTCGGTCACTCTGGGGCTCGGCTTTCTGGCGCTTGAAGCGGCGCGGATCGCGGCGCGCGGCGGGGACGTGGCGGAGATCGTGGCGACCGTCCAGCGGATGCTGCCGAACATGCACATCATCTTCTTCCCCGACACCCTGGAGTATTTGCAGAAGGGGGGCCGGATCGGGCGCGCGGCGGCGATCACGGGCTCGATCCTCTCCTTGAAGCCGCTGATGCGCCTCGATGAGGGAGTGGTGGTGCCGCACGAGCGCACGCGGACCCGCTCGAAAGCGATCGATGGGCTGGTGAAGTTCGCGCGCGACTTCCCCCATATCCGCCAACTCGGTGCCCTCCAGATCGGCGACGCCGATATCGACGCCTTGCTCGCGCGCCTGGGCACGGTCTATCCGCGCGAACAGATCATCGTCGCCCAGGCCAGCCCCGTCATCGCAGTTCACCTCGGGCCGGGTTCGCTCGGCGTCGTGATCGATGCGAACGAGGGGGCCGTGTCGACGGGCCACGCCTGACACGGGAAACATGTCCACGGCATCGAACTCCTTACAAGCGACGATCGCGCGCGTCGGCAAGGTACTGGCCGAGGAAGAGCGCCAGGGCTACCAGAATCGCGCGGCGCGCGGCGGGATCGGCTCGTTCACGCGGGCCGGTCTCGCGCCTCTGCGCGGCTCCTTGCCGACCCGCGCGGCGGATGACACGCTGTCCCGGATCACGGCGCTCCTCGGCGGCTATGCGGCCCTCGCGCCGCAGGAGCGTGCCCCGCTCCTCGATACGGTGCTCGGCGAGCTGCGCGATCTCTACCGCCTCGTGCGCGCCCTCGGGGAGAACGACCCCACGGCGCAGCCGCGCTACACCGGCCCGCCCGCCAACCGTCGCCCGAAGCCCGCGCCGAAGCCGAAAGCCGCCGAGCCGCGGCCAAGGGCCGCCGCGCCGCAAGCAAAGGCCCCCACGCCGAAGCCGAGGGCGGCCACGACGCAAAAGCCGCTGACCCCCGACTCGCCGGTCAGCGAACTTTCGGGCGTGGGCGAGGTCAGCGCGCGCTTGCTCGGCCTGATCAACGTCCGCACCGTCGGCGAACTGCTCAAGAAGCTGCCGCGTCGCTACATGGACTACTCGCAGGAGTACCCGATCGCCCACGCCTTCTACGGCCAGGAAGGGACGGTGAAGGGGACGATCCGGGCGATCGAGGAGAAGCGCCTGCCGGGGAAGAAGTCGATGGTCGTCGCGGAGATCGTGGACGGCACCGGCGCACTGACCGCGACCTGGTTCAGCCCGCATGTGGCGCGCGTGCTCTATCCGGGCGCGCAGGTGGTCCTCAGCGGGCGGTTCGGGGAGCGACGCGGGCATCTGGTGCTGGAAAGCCCGGAGTGGGAACTGCTCGACGCGGATCTCCTGCACACCGGGCGGATCGTGCCGGTCTACGGGCTGACCAAGGGACTCTTCCAGAAACAGTTGCGCGGTTTCGTCAGCAAGGCGCTCGACGCCTGCGCGGCGAGCGTGGTCGAGTTCGTGCCGGAGGCGGTGCGGACGCGGGCGGGTCTGCTGCCGCTGGCGACCGCCACGCGCGCGATCCATTTCCCGCCCGATGATGAGACGCTGAGGGCATCGCGCCACCGCCTCGGCTTCGACGAGTTCTTCCTGCTCCAGCTGGGGATGCAGCAGCGCAAGCACCAGTGGCAGACCGCGATGCCCGGCCACGCTTTTACGGTCGATGCCGCACCCCTGGAGCGCTTCTTCGGCGTGCTCCCCTTCGCGCTGACGGCGGCGCAACGGCGCGTGCTGGCGGACATCGTGGCGGATATGCGCCGCCCGCAGGCGATGAGTCGGCTGGTGCAGGGGGATGTCGGCTCGGGGAAGACGGTGGTGGCGGCGGCGGCCATGCTGGCGGCGGCGGCGGAGGGGTTCCAGGCGACGCTGATGGCCCCGACCGCGATCCTGGCCGAACAACATGCACGGACGCTCATGCGCCTCTACGAGGGGTTGCCGGATGAGGAACGTCCGCACGTCCGCCTCCTGATCGGCAGCACCGGTGCCAAAGAGCGCCGCGCCATCGCGGCGGGACTCACCGAGGGTACGATCGATATCCTCGTCGGGACGCAGGCGATCATCCAGGCGGGGGTGGAGTTCGCCCGCCTCGGCTTCGCCACGGTGGACGAGCAGCACCGCTTCGGCGTGGTCCAGCGCGCGACTCTCCGCTCGAAAGGGCACAACCCCGATCTGCTGGTGATGACCGCCACGCCGATCCCCCGTAGCCTCGCGCTGACCCTGCACGGCGACCTCGACGTCTCGGTGATCGATGAGCTGCCACCCGGACGGCAGGCGATCATCACGCGGGCGGGCGGGCCGGACGATCGCCCGCGCGAGTACGAGGCGATCCGCGCTGAGGTGCAGGCCGGGCGACAGGCGTTCGTGATCTGTCCGCTGGTCGAGGAGTCGGAGCAGATCGAGGCGAAGGCCGCCACCGAGGAGTGGGAACGGCTGCGGACCGAGGTCTTCCCCGATCTGCGCGTGGCGTTGCTGCACGGGCGAATGCGCCCGGCGGAGAAGGATCGCGTGATGGCGGAGTTCCGCGAGCGCGAGCATGACATCCTCGTTGCGACGGCGGTGATCGAGGTGGGGATCGACATCCCCAACGCCTCGATCATGCTGATCGAGGGGGCGAACCGCTTCGGCCTGTCGCAGCTCCACCAGTTCCGCGGTCGCGTCGGGCGCGGCGCGGCGCAATCGTACTGCATCCTGATCGCGGAGGATCCGGGACTGGACGCGCAGACGCGGCTGGGCGCGATGGTCGAGACGCAGGACGGCTTCGTGCTGGCGCAGAAGGATCTGGAGATGCGCGGGCCGGGCGAATTCTTGGGCACGCGCCAGAGCGGGCTGCCCGAACTCCAGGTGGCCGAGCTGGCCGATGTGCGCCTCCTCGAAACGGCCCGCCGCGAGGCGGAGCGAACCCTGGCCGACGACCCGACCCTCGCCGCGCCCGACAACGCCCCACTGAACGAACGCCTGCGCCGCTTCTGGAAACAGGGCACCGGGGATATTTCCTAGCCGACCCTGTTGAGCGAGCGAGCCCCGCGCCGTCGCAGGCAGTGGTGTGGGGCTGCGGGCGGGCCTTTGTGCGCCGGGCGTGGGAAACTATGGTCAGGGTTGTCTCCCTGGCCCGGGCGAGGCGCACCCTCGCGAGGAGGATCGATGATGGCGGTATTGTCCGAGCGGCAGGAAACGCGGCGCGCAGCGCTCGCCACGGCGATCGCGCGGTTCGTCGCGGCGCTCGAAGCGCGGCCGATGAGGCTCTTCCTGCACGCGCAAGGAGACCGTACGCCGCGCGAAATCGTCGCGCACCTGATCGGCTGGAATCACGCCGCCGTGGTGGCACGCGCGGCGATCGCGCTCGGGGAACTGCCCGAGAGCAGGGTCGACTCCGGACCCGACTTCGGCAAGACCAATGCCCGCGCGATGGCGACGTACGGTTCGCAAGACAAGGCGACCCTGCTGGCGCAAGTGCGGGACGCTGCCGCCGCGTGGGACGCCATGCTCCGCGCATTGCCCGGGGCGGAACGGGACCAGGCGAACGGCGTGCGGCTGGGGGCGTGGTCGATCTCGAATGGCGCGATGGTCGAGGCATTGACCGAGGATTACGATCACCATCGGAAGGAAATCAACCAGTGGCCCACCTGATGCTGCGGTGGGGGGCGGCGCGCATCCGCCTCGCCCACATCCCTTGCGTCCTCTGCCTCGGCGTGCTCCTCGCGCTCGTGAGCGGGCCGCTCGTGCGCGCCGCCGATGAGCCGCCGACGATCGCGCCGTTCGTCTCGGCGCATGTCCGCATCGCAGGGTCGATCAGCGCGCAGGGGCAGGATCGCCCGGTGCAGGGCGAGGGGGATATCGACACGGCCAAGGGGGCCAGCCGCCTGACCGTCACCCTCCTCGGCGCGACCGCAGAGACGATCGCCATCGGCGGACGGACATACAGTCGCAATGCGACGACCGGGCGCTGGGAGTACACCGATGGCGGTGGCGGCGGTTTCGATCCCTCCCGCCTCGCCATCGCCGATCCGACGGCGATCCGTGCCGCCAGCAGGGCGTTCATCCGCGTCGGCGCGGAGACGATCAACGGCGAGGCGACGACGCACTGGCGCACCGATGTCGATCTCGTGGCCTTACTCGGGGCGCTCCCCGGCGCGGACGGCGGCACCGCGCGGCTCACCACATCCGCGATGAACCTCTGGCTCGGCGATGCCGATGGGCGCTTGCGGCAGCTGACCCTCGACGCGCAGGGGACCGCCACGAGCGGCTCGGCCACGAACGCCTACCGCCTCGCCCTCACCCTTACCTACGGCAAGTTCGACACCGACGTGGCGATCATCGCCCCGACCGGCGCGGTCGCGGCCCCCCCTACGCGCGGTGTGGCCGCAACCCCGGCGACGGGAGTAACTGGCGGGGTGACCGGCGCCTCGCCGGTCCCGACCCTGACGCCTATCGGCGAGGCCACGAGCGACGTGGGAGTGTTCAGCGCCACCCACATCGTGCGGCTCGTGGCGATCCTCTCCCTGGTCGTGATCGGGGCGGCGCTCACGGTCGCCGTGCGGCGCGGCGGTCGGCAGCAGGGTGCGCGGCCACCGACACGGTCGCGTCGTTGAGGATACGGCGCGATTGACGCCCCTCGCGCTCCTTTCTACAATATCGTGGATGGGGCGTAGATGGCTGACAGCGTTTCGCGGCGTACCTCCGGCGTAACGCCCGCGCCACACCAGGGGAAGTTACGCAATGGAAGGGACTGCGGACTGGGGTGAACTGCCCCCGGACAATAGGAATGCCGCCGCCTTCGCCGCGCTGATGCGCGAGCCGGACGAACGCCTGCCGCTCGACCGCGCAGCCACGCTCCTGGCGCGCGGCGTCGCCTACCGGCAACTCGATGTGCAGGAAATCCTCGACCAGCTCGATGTGCTGGCGCAAGGGTTGCGCGCGCGGCTCCCCGCCGCGCGCACACCGCTCGCGGCGGCGACGGCGCTGAGCGATTACCTGGGGCGCGACCTCGGTTTTCGCGCCCCGCGCGGCGAGGACGATTATTACGATCCGCGCAATAGCTTCCTCAACGATGTGCTCGGTCGGCGCATCGGCATCCCGATCGGGCTCTCGCTCGTCTACCTGGAGGTCGCGCGTCGCGTCGATATCCCGCTCGTGGGGGTGGGGCTCCCCTGGCACTTCGTGGTGAAGCACCCGCGCGGCGAGGACCCCCAGGACGCGATCTTCCTCGATCCGTTCGCGGGTGGGGCGCTGCTCACCCCGGCGGAGTTGCACGCGCGCTTCGAGGCGCAGTCGCAGGGGCGCGTCCCCTACGCCGAACATTTCCTCGGCGCGGTGACCAAGAAGCAGTTGCTCACGCGCGCGCTGCACAATCTGCGCGGTATCTACTCCGCGCGCAACAATGTGCGCTTGCTCATGACCGTCCTCGATTATCTGCTGCTGATCGCGCCCTGGGATCTGGAAACGCGCCGCGAGCGTGGCTTGCTGGCGCTGCGGATCGGCGAAGCGGACCGCGCGCTCGCGGACCTCCAGCTCTACGCCGAGTTCTCGCCGGACGATCCGAATCTGCCTCTCATCAATAGCTACATCGAGGCGCTGCGTCGGCGCTTCACCCTCGGCGGTTAGGGAGGCGGATCACCGCAGAGACGCAGAGACGCAGAGCACGAGTGAAGGGGACGGAACAGGAGACACGGAGACACAGAGGACGAAGGAAGAAGGAACGAGGAGAAGGGACGGTAGCCACAGAGCGTGTAGAATCCGCAAGCGGACCGGGCGCACGGAGAACGGAAGGGAGAAGAACGATTTGACGGGGGCGGTGCCGGTGCGGGCTGGGTACCTGACGGCAGGCCGATACCCTTCACAACGCCGCAAAACACCCTTCTCCCCTTTCGTCCTCTGTGTCTCTGTGTCTCCTGTTGCGTCCGCCCTAGCCCCGGCGCTCGATGCGCGCGCCGAGGGCGGCCAGGCGTTCGTCGAGGCGCTCGTAGCCCCGGTCGATCTGGTGGACGTTGTGGATGGTGCTGGTGCCCCGTGCGGCGAGCGCGGCGATCAGCAGGGCCATCCCGGCGCGGATGTCGGGGCTGGAGAGGGTCTCACCGTGCAGCTCCGAGCGCCCGACCACGACGACGCGGTGCGGATCGCAGAGGACGATCCGCGCGCCCATCTGGATCAGCTTATCCACGAAGAAGAGGCGACTCTCGAACATCTTCTCGAAGATCAGCACCGTGCCGCGCGCCTGCGTCGCCGTGACGACCGCGATGCTCGTCAGATCGGCGGGGAAGGCGGGCCACACGCCGTCGTCGATCTTGGGGATCGCGCCGTGCAGGTCGTCCTGCACCTCCAACGATTGCTCGCCCGGCACGAAGATATCGGCACCGCGCCGCTCGATGGCGATGCCGAGGCGCGCGAAGGTGAGCGCCGTCATCTGGAGGTGCTGCGGGACCGCGTCGCGGATCAGCATCTCGCTGCCGGTCGCCGCCGCAAGGCCGATGTAGGAGCCGACCTCGATGTGATCGGCGCTGATGCGGTACTCGCCGCCATGCAGGCGCACCACGCCATCGATCGTCAGCGCATTCGTGCCGACGCCGCCGATCCGCGCGCCCAGGCCGTTGAGAAGATGGCAGAGGTCCTGGACGTGCGGCTCGCTGGCGGCGTTGGCGATGGTCGTGCGCCCGACCGCGAGGACCGCGCCCATGATCGCGTTCTCGGTGCCGGTGACACTCGCCTCGTCCAGGAAGATGTCGGCACCGTGGAGTTCCTTAGCGCTCAGTTCGATCGCGCCATCGGGTCCGAGTTCGATCGTCGCCCCCAGCGCGCGCAGCGCCAGGAAGTGCGTATCGATGCGCCGCCGCCCGATGCTATCGCCACCCGGTTGCGTCAGTCGCGCCCGCCCGCAACGGCTGACGAGCGGCCCTCCAAGGAGGATCGAGGCGCGGATCTTCTGGCAGAGGCGCGGGTCGAGGTCGGTGGTGCGGATATCGCGCGTGGTGATCGTCACCTCGTTCGGCGCGCCCTCGGTGACCTCCGCGCCAAGCGAGACGAGGAGTTGTAGCAGCGTCTCCACGTCGCCGATGCGCGGGAGGTTCCGCAGCGTGACCGGTTCGTCCGTCAGCAAGGTCGCGGCCAGGATCGGCAACGCCGCATTCTTGTTACCCGCCGCCGTGATCGTGCCGGCCAGTCGGTGTCCACCCTCAACCAGGAACATGCCCTCTCCTGTCCTTCGTCCATCTTCGTAGCGCGCCGAGGGATCATACCACCCGGCACGCGTCGGAACGATACCCGTAACGCTCGGTTTTATGCGTCGATAGGGCGTTGATAAACAGAAGGGCGGGGCGAGGATCGCTCCTCACCCCGCCCCGCCGACTGTCGTCCCGTGCGTTACTTCATGACCGAGCCGCTGGCCGGGCTACCATCGGCGAAGTTCTCCGACATCACCCAGCAGCCGTTCTTGCCGACGCCGAAGGAGATGCCGACGCGGGTATAGCCCGAATAGAGAATATTCCAATGATGGTTGTAGACGCCATCGGCGTATGGTTCGGCGATCATCCAGGCCTGGATGTTCTTCACCGCCGTGGCCGGATCTTTCGCGCATTCCATCGAGATATTCTCGCTGACCCACTGCACCTGCGCCCCAACACGGCGCATCCGGTCGATCGGGCGACTGCCGTCGCTGCCGGTGTGTTCGAGGAAGTTGTTCGTGACCATGTCATTGACCTGGATCGCGGCGGCTTTCGCGATGAGCGGGTCGTAGGCGAGCGGGGCGATCCCCCGTGCGGCGCGGTAGGCGTTGATCGTCCGCCACATCTGCATCTCGATCGCTTCGCCGTTCGGGGCCGGTGCAGCGGCGGCGACCGGCGGCGTGACCGGCTGCCCGGCGGCGGCGGCGATCGGGTTGCTCTTCTTCAGGATGGAGTACTGCTCCTGTCCGAGCAGGCCGAGTTGTACCTCGCCTGCCATCCCCTTGCGCTCCGGGTGATACTCCATGCGGACACGCTCGAAATATTGGACGGTGTACATCGTGTTGTCGGCGAGGTTGATCTCGCGGAGCTCCTCCGTCAGCGGTAGGCCGAAGCTCGACATGTCACCGTTCGCGCTCCAATAGGAGAGGAAGAGCGCGACGTTGTGGCCCGTATCCACGAAATACCGCGAATTGGCCGCGTTAGCGGGGGCGACCGGCGCATCAGCCGGGCGTACTTCGCGCGCCAACTGCCCGAGCTGGATCTCGTATGGGGTGTCCTTATTCTCGGGATGGCGCTCGAAACGGGCGCGCTCGAACCACTGGATCGTCAGGCCATTGTCGAGATACGGCTCGGTGATCGGCAGACCGAACAGACCGACGCCGCCATGCGTGGCCCAGTAATTGGCGAAGATATCGGGGCTGTTGTGTCCGGTCTCGGGGAAGTAGCGCGGGCCAGCGGCGGCCACTTGCGTCGGGAGCAGTAGCGCCCCCGTGATAGCAACGAGGAGGGTCATGACGGTGAGCCGGAGTATCGTCGTCTGCCTGCGCGGTTGAAACGCTAGCCAACGGCGACAATGCATCGGGTTTCCTTTCGCGACCAGTCGCCGTCCGCGAGGGTGAAGCGTCGCACCGTAACCAAGTACGCCCCTGTGGGGATCTGTGCGGCGCGAGGAAGGCACACCGGTGGCGTCGGTGTCCCGTTCTACCCTGCTGGTTTGACGGTTTCTGCCAATTTGCCGAACGATCAGGCTCACGTCACTCGTGCCGTCCCCCAACGGAGAACGAGCGGATTTCCGCAGTGGTATGCGGAATATCTATTCGTGAGCGGTCTGCAATGCTTGGCGTATCATACACGCCCGCATGGCGGCGCGCAACCCGTACGGACGGTAAATAACGAGATATGGCGGCGAGACGAATAGGAAGTACCCTTTCCTGATCAGGAAATTTGCGAATTGTGGCGACCGCAGGTGATTGTCTATGCAAGAGTATGCCTTCACTGGTGCCATTGTTACCGATTCGCTGGTGCGCTCTGCGCTTGGCCCGCGCCTCCATGCGGCGATGGCGAACGACCGGTACCAGGTATCAGGGTATACTCTGGCACATACGCGATACGCACAGCGAGAGGAGCGCGCTCATGGCTACCAGCGCCCAACCGCAGACCGCAGCCGTGCTGCAACGCCGCCTCCTGAGTCTCAGCGAGTTCGACCTGATGAAAGAGACGGGGATTTTCACCGAGGATGACCGTGTCGAATTACTCGATGCGGAGTTATTCGCGATGAGTACGGTCGGCGGGCGACACACCGGTTGCATCATCCGGTGCGATCGGCAGCTACAACGCGAGATCGATCCGTCCCTGCTCATCAGCGTACAAAATCCGCTGCGCCTCGGTGAACGTACAGAATCCATGCCCGACGTGATCGTCCAGCGCGGCGAAGGGACGAGTAATGAGGTTTCGCTCGCCGATCAGGTGGTCGTTGTGATCGAGGTGGCCGATTCGTCCCGCAATTATGACCGCACGATCAAGCGCTGCGCTATGCCGAGGCCGAGATCCCTGAAATGATCCTGGTCGATCTCGTCGATGATCGCCTGATCGGCTACTCGGAGCCGCGCGCGGGTGGCTATCGCCGCATCCTCGTGGCCGGACGCGGCGAGCAACTCCCCTCGACGACCCTCCCCGTTTTCGTGCTCGATGTCGATACGATCCTCGGGCCGCAGTAACCGGCCCTGAAGCGCGCCCAACGCGCCGATATACGGCGTGCGGACATGCTGATGAAGAATGCCTGCCCTGCTCAGAAAAACGACAGCGGGCCGGAGAAAATCTCCGGCCCGCTGTCCGCTCATTGGTGGCTTGAGGGACACCCCCCTGGTGGGGCCGATTCGCTCCGCCAGGGGGAAGAGATTAGTCCTTGACTTCGCGGAACTCGCCCTCGACGGTGTCGTCGCCGCGCGCGCCACCGGCGGTCGCACCGGCGGGCTCGTTGGCCTCGGCCTGATCATACATAACCTGGCCGATCTTCGACAGCGAGGCGGTCAATTCCTCGTAGGCCGGGCGCAGGCGCTCGGCGTTGTCCGGGTCGTTGCTGAGGATGTCGCGCACCGTCGCGATCTTCTCCTCGACCTCGGCCTTCGTCTCTGCCGGCACCTTGTCGCCGTGCTCCTGCAAGACCTTCTCGGCCTGGAAGGCCATCGTATCCGACTGGTTCCGCAGCTCGATCTGTTCGCGGCGCTGCTGGTCCTCCACCGCGTGGCTCTCGGCCTCGTCGACCATCCGCTGGATCTCGGCCTCGCTCAGGCCGCTCGATGCGGTGATCGTGACCTTCTGCTCCTTGCCGGTCGCCTTGTCCCGCGCCGAGACGTTAACGATGCCGTTGGCGTCGATGTCGAAGGTCACCTCGACCTGCGGCACGCCGCGCGGCGCGGGCGGGATGCCGTCGAGGACGAAGCGGGCCAGCGACTTGTTCTGCGATGCCAGCGGGCGTTCCCCCTGCAAGACATTGATCTCCACCTGCGTCTGGTTCTCCGACGCCGTGCTGAAGGTCTGCGACTTGTTGGTCGGGATGGTGGTGTTGCGCTCGATCAGCGGCGTCGCCACGCCACCTAGGGTCTCGATGCTGAGCGTCAGCGGGGTCACGTCGAGCAGCAGCACGTCCTTGACCTCGCCGCCGAGGACGCCGGACTGGATCGCCGCGCCGATCGCGACCACCTCATCGGGGTTGATCCCCTTGTGCGGCTCCTTGCCGAAGAACTGCTGCACCTTGCGCTGCACCGCCGGCATCCGGGTCATCCCGCCGACCAGCAGCACCTCGTCCACGTCGCCCTTCTGATACTTGGCGTCGCTGAGGGCGTTCTGCATCGGGGTCAGCGTCCGGTCGATCAGGTCGTTTGTCAACTGCTCCAGCTTGGCGCGGCTCAGCGCGATGTTCATGTGCTTCGGCCCGGAGGCGTCGGCGGTGATGAACGGCAGATTGACGTCGGTCTGCTGCAAGGTGGAGAGCTCGATCTTCGCCTTCTCCGCCGCTTCCTTCAGGCGCTGGAGGGCCATCCGATCCTTACGGAGGTCGATGCCCTCCTGCCGCTTGAACTCGTCCGCCAGGAAGTCGATGATCTTCTGGTCGAAGTCGTCGCCGCCGAGGTGGGTGTCCCCATTCGTCGCCTTGACCTGGAAGACCCCCTCGGAGAGGTCGAGGATCGAGATGTCGTAGGTGCCGCCGCCGAGGTCGTAGACCGCGATCTCCTCGTCGCCCTGCTTGTCCATGCCGTAGGCCAGGGCGGAGGCGGTCGGTTCGTTGACGATGCGCTCGACTTCGAGGCCCGCGATGCGTCCGGCGTCCTTCGTCGCCTGGCGCTGGCTGTCGTTGAAGTACGCCGGGACGGTGATCACCGCACGATCGACCGTGTCGCCGAGATACGCCTCGGCATCGGCCTTCAGTTTCTGCAGGATCATCGCCGATACTTCCTGTGGCGAATAATTCTTCCCGCCCAGCGTCACCTGCACATCGCCATTCGGCGCGGCACTGACCTTATAGGGGACCAGCTTGATATCGCGCTGCACATCGGGGTCGTTGAACTTGCGCCCGATGAAGCGCTTGATCGAGAAGACGGTGTTCTCCGGGTTCGTCACCGCCTGGCGGCGGGCTAGCCGTCCCACGAGGCGCTCGCCGGACGGGCTGATCGCCACGACCGACGGGGTCAGGCGCTCGCCCTCCGCGTTCGGGATGATCGTCGGCTCGCCGCCTTCGATAACGGCGACTGCCGAGTTTGTCGTGCCCAGGTCGATACCAATTGCGCGTGCCATGATGCTATGTCCTCCGTATGGTTGTTGCTATCGTCGATCGTCTCGTTCGTCGTCGGCTTAGGCGTCTAGGGGGTCGGGCTTCGCCGCAGGCGTGGCCCCGACGATCACCATCGCTGGGCGCAGCGTGCGCCCGTTGAGGCGATAGCCGCGCTGGAACTCCTGCTCCACATGGGTGCCGCTACCGCCGATCGCCTCGTGCAGGGCCGGGTCGAACGGCTGGCCGACCGCCTCGATCGGCGTGAGCCCCTGGCGCTCCATGATCGCGCGGAACTTGCGCTCTACCAACTGCGCCCCCTCGACCCACTTGTGCTCGGTGAATTCGGGCGGGATGTTCGCCAGCGCCCGTTCCAGGTCGTCGAGGACCGGCAACACCTCGCGCAGGAGCGAACTGTTCGCCCCCCGGATCGCCTCCGCGCGCTCGCCCTCCGTCCGCCGCCGGTAGTTCTGGAACTCGGCGACGGAGCGCTTCCAGCGATCCTCGTACTCGGTGGCCTGGGTACGGAGTTGGCTGACCTCATCGGTCACCTCGTCCTGCTCATCCGTCGTGGCGGTCGCCGCCGCGCCGTGCTCGTCCCGTTCGCGTCCGTGTTCAGTCATCGTTCGCATCCCACTCCTGCCGTAACTCCGCGTTCCATTGTGATCGGCTGTGATCGGCGATAGGTTATGTATCGGCTTCGCCGACGCTGTAGAAGCGCCCGACGAGATCACTCATTACCCCGGCCATGTAGCGCACCGAACCGATCGAGCGCTCGTAGGGCATCCGGCGCGGCCCGAGGACGCCGATCAGGCCGATCACCTCACGGCGCACCCCATACGTCGCAACGACGATGCCATAAGGGTGTAGCTCGTTCGCGCTGTTCTCGGTCCCGATGAAGACCTGGACATCGTCCGCCGCCCCACCCGGCTGCACCTGCGGCAACAACGCGCTCAGGAAGCCATCCCCGCGCAGCAGATCGACGATCTGCCCGGCGGCCTGCCCGCCCGCGAATTCCGGCTGCTGGAGCGCATGTTCCAGGCCCGCGTGTTGCAGCGTGACCGAGGTCGCATTATCGAGTTCGTGGAGGCGCTCGATGATCTGATCGGTCACCAGCAGCCCGATGCCGTGCTCCAGTTCCCCTTGCGCGGCGATCTCGGAGCCCGTACGTCCCGCGAAACGCCCGTTGAGGCGGTCGGCCAGCTCGCGGAGCATCGGCTGGGTCACCGGCATATGCCAGTGCAAGAACGCCTGTTTGACACCGCTCTCCTGGGTCACGAGGACCAGTAGGATCACCTGATCCTGGATGCCCACCAGCTCGAAATGCTTCACGCGCGCCCCGGTCGCGCGCATCCGCGGCGCGGTGACGACCGACACGTTGCCGGTATTGCGCGCCAGGACGGTGACCGCCAGCTGCATCCACCCTTCGAGTTGCGCCTCGACCTGGCGGAATTGGTGTCTGATCGTCATCTGCTCGGACGAGGGCAGGCGTGGATCGCCGATCAGGTGCTCCACGTAGTAGCGGTAGCCGCGATCGGTCGGCACCCGCCCCGCCGACGTATGGGGCTGGTCGATCAGCCCGGCGCGCTCCAACTCGGCCATCTCGTTGCGGATGGTGGCCGAGCTGAACGGTAGATCGTACGTCTCGACCAGCGCCTTGGAGCCGACCGCTTTGCGGGCGCTGACATATTCGTGCACGATCAGGCGGAGCAACTGCTCCTGCCGCATGGTGAGACGCTGCACCGTGTGCCCTCCCTCGCGTTAGCACTCGAACAGTGAGAGTGCTAACGCGGTATAGCATAGCAGTTGATACCGTCGGTGTCAAGGTTGCTCATCCCGAGCGAGCTAAGTCGCCCGTGGCCGCGTCGTGCTCGGCCACGCAGTATACTGTCCCGATTGGGACCGAGAAAAGGCCGGACACGGGCCTCCGGGCACGGGGCGATCCGGTGCAAAGGGAGCGGCGACGAGCATGTTGTGGCCGATGACGACGAGTATCAATGCGGCGGGGCACCTGGCGATCGGCGGGGTCGATCTGACCGCGCTGGCCGCCGAATATGGCACCCCCCTCTATATCTACGACGAGGCGACGATTCGGGAGCGCTGTCGCGCCTTCCGCGCCGCGTTCGGTGGCACCGAGGCGGCGGCCATCGCCTACGCGGGGAAGACCTATCTCAGCCCGGCGCTCCTGAAGATCCTCGATGAGGAAGGGGTCTGGCTCGATGTCTGCTCCGGCGGTGAGCTGGGGATGGCCCTCCGCTGCGCCTTCCCCGCCGGGCGGATCGTCTTCCACGGCAACAACAAGGGGCGCGACGAACTCCGTCTAGCGATCACCTCGGGCGTCGGGCGAATCGTGGTGGACAACGCCCTCGAACTCGACTGGATCATCGCGCTCGGCGAGGAGGTGGGGCGGCGCGTGCCGATCGCCCTGCGCCTCAATCCGGGGGTCGGCGCGCACACGCACGAGTATCGCCTGACCGGCGTGGTCGATTCCAAGTTCGGCTTCCCGACGATCGACGAGCAGGCCGAGCGGGCGGTGATCCGCGCGCTCGCATCCCCGACGGTCGCGTTGCAGGGGTATCACGCCCACATCGGCGCGCACATCTTCGAGTTGGAGCCCTATCAGGACGCCCTGTATACCCTCCTCCGTTTCGCGGCCACGATGCGCGAGCGGCACAGCTTCGTCCCGGCGCTGGTGAGCACCGGCGGGGGGATGGCGATCGCCTACACCCCGCAGGACGAGGTCAAGCAGCCCAACCCGGACACGATCGCCCAGGCGATCCTCGGCACTCTGCGCGAAGCCTCGGCGCAGATGGGCTTGCCGACGCCGCGCACTTGGATCGAGCCGGGGCGCGCGCTGACCGGCCAGGCGGGAGTTGCGCTCTACACCGTCGGGGCGATCAAGGAGATCCCCGGCGTGCGCCGCTACGTCGCGGTCGATGGGGGCATGGGCGATAATATCCGGCCCGCCCTCTACGGCGCGGAGTACACCGCCGCGATCGTCGGTCGCCCCGGCCCGCACTTCCACGTCGCGCCCGGCCCCGCGCCCGCAGGGGAACTCAGCACGCGCATCGTCGGCAAATACTGCGAGTCGGGCGATCTGCTGATCCGCGAGATCGCGCTGCCGCCGGTGGAGCCGGGCGATCTGCTGGCCCTGCCCGCGTCCGGGGCCTACAACCTGGCGATGTCATCCAACTACAACCTCGCTTTCCGTCCTGCGGTCGTCTTCGTCGCCGACGGTCGCGCACGCCTCACGCGGCGACGCGAGACGCTGGATGACCTGCTGGGGCCGGAGATTATGGATTCGTGAAGGAGTCCGTGGTCCGTGGTCCGTAGAAAGGTTTACAGAATAGGCATTGCCTCATATCAGCATCGCGCCACTACTACGGACTATGGACAGCCGACTACGGACTGACCAGGAGGTGTCATGCCCTTCGTTGTCTACGTCGCGCCGTTCTTCTCGGAGAATGCGACCCGTAACATCGCGGCCCTGCTCGATCTGTCCGGGGTGCGTTTGGGGGTGATCGGGCAGGAGTCGCAGGACGTTCTGGTGGCCCCGCTCCGCGAGCGTATCGTCGCGCACTGGCGGATCGACGACGCGCTCGATCCGGCACAGCTTCTCGGTGCGGCGCGCGCCCTGGCCGAGGTTCAGGGGCCGATCGCGCGATTGTTGAGCGCGACCGAGCAGGTGCAGGAGCAGCTCGCGGAGGTCCGTGCGACGCTCGGCATCGTCGGGATGGGCGTGGAGGCGACGCGCAACTTCCGCGACAAGGCCCGGATGAAGGCGCTCCTCCGCGCGGCGGCGTTGCCGTGCGCGCGCCATCGCCTCGCGCCCGATCTGGCGATGGCGCTAGACTTCGCGCGCGAAATCGGTTACCCGCTCGTTGTCAAGCCGCCGGCGGGGGCGGGCGCGCAGGCGACCTATCGCGCCGATGATGACGCGGGCTTGCGAGCCGCGCTCGTCGCGGTCGCGCCGGAGCCGGGCAAGGAGGTGCTGCTGGAAGAATTCATTACCGGCGACGAGTACTCGTTCGACACCTGGCACATCGATGGGCGTCCGGTCTTCCATTCGCTGACGGAGTACCTGCCGACCCCGCTCGACGCGATGCGCAATCCCTGGATCCAGTGGTCGGTCCTCCTGCCGCGCGAGGTGGACGCGCCACGCTACGACGACATCCGCGCCGCCGCGTTCGCCGCGCTGGCTGTGTTGGGGATGGGGAGTGGCCTGAGCCACATGGAGTGGTTCCGCCGCGCCGATGGGAGCCTCGCCATCTCGGAGGTCGCCGCGCGCCCGCCGGGCGCGCAGATCACCACGCTGATGTCCCGCGCGCATGATTTCGACAGCATCGCCGCCTGGTCGGAGTTGATGGTCTACGATCGCTTCACCCCGCCGATCCGGCGCTACGCCGCAGGCGCGGCCTTCCTGCGCGGGCAGGGACAGGGGACGGTGCGCGCGACGCATGGTCTGGACGTGATCGAGCGCGAGCTCGGCCCGCTGATCACCGACGCGAAGCTGCCGACCTTCGGGCAAGTGCCCTCGGTGAGCTATGAGGGGGAAGGGTTCATCGTGGTGCGCCACCCGGAGACCGCCGTGGTGCGCGCGGCCCTGGCGCGAATCGTCGAGACGGTGCGTGTGGAACTTGGATAAGTGGGCGGCTTTAGCGCTTTCCTGGTATGGCCTCGGCGATTAAGTGCGTCAGCGTATCGCGTACGCGACGGCACGCTGCCAGCTGTTCGTTGGCTACCGCGTCGCGCGGATTCTCTACGCACCACACCAGGAGCCGACCGGCCCCCTTGATGACTGGTCAACTGTCTCAGGTCGGGACACACAACGTGATACCAACGTCTATCGGCCCGGAGAGCGATCGGGCTGGATTTCCTGAACGCCGATCGCTGAAGGCGTGGCCGACCTCTGCCAATGCTGTAATGGCGGCAGGACTCGGTTGCAATCCATCGACACCCTGAAGGAGCAGACGGTTGATCCAGGGGCAATCGCGATGGAACAGCCCTGCCGCAAGGAATGTGGCGTCCGGGTTATCGGCGGAAAAGAGGAGTATGCTCGAATCGTCGCGCGACTCGGTCGGGTGACTCTTCCCGCTCTCGAACCGGCCTGGTATCGCGCGGTCCTGCGGCATATTCGCCTCGCCCTCGCGACGCCTTGACCGCGCTCCGCCATCCAGCGGCAGTTTGTGCATGGATCCACCGATCCGCTGTGATTCCGGCCTCACCGGGAGTGGCCTACGGGATGCTCACGCTCGCTTGCGCGGTATCTTTGCTCAGGTAGCCGGAGGCGTTCCCATCGACCCACAGGTAGACCGATGTGGCGCGCACCGATTGCACCAGGATCGTCCCCCCTTCGTAATTCTGCACCTCGCCGGGGGCCATCTCCTGATCGTAGACGACCGCCCCATCGACCGTGACCGTGACCCAGGCGGCATCCTGTGCCTGGACGGTCGCCGCGTGACGTTCGACAGGTACAACCGGGGGCACGGGCGGTGCGATCGCCGCGCGATTCGTCGTCGCGGCCTGGGTCACGGGCGGCTGTGTCGGGATGGCCGGTGTGGCCGGTGCCGTCGCCATCGCGGGGATGGTCGCGGTCGCGGCCAGCGTGGCGGTCGGGGTAAGGGCCAGGATCGCGGCGCTCACATCGACGGCGGTCGGGGTCGGTTGCGCGGGGGTCGGCACCGGGATGCTCCCGGTGCGCGCGGCGAAGAAGGCGCTGTAGAGCCAGGCGAAGAGGACGGCGGAGATGACGACCACGAAAGCGATCAGGGCGAAATTCGGTGCCCAGTGCGACGGTACTTCCATCGGGCGCACCGCCGGGACTACCTTGAAGCCGCCGCTCACTCCGCCGCGCAACTCGTCGAAGTAGCCGATGGCGTCATCGGGATCGAGGTGAAGATACTGGGCGTAATTGCGGACGATCCCGCGCGAGTACACCCCATTGGGCAGGGCATTGAAGTCTTCTTCTTCCAGCGCGCGGAGATACTTCCGCGGGATACGAATCGCTCGCTCCGCCTCGACCAGCGTGACCCCTTTATTCGATCGCGCGTGGCGTAGTGAGTCCCCGAATCCTGACATCCTTCGCACCGCCCCTTGGCGAGGCTCGCCCCCAGCGACACCCGCCCCAGATTCTATTTCTCTCAGTGGTGCGGAGCGTACCACACTCGTCGCGGTTTGTCGAAACGCCAAAGAGGATCGCCGGTGTGCGCATTGAAGCGCACACCGGCGATCCTCTTTGGCGTTTCGTATGGGAGGAACTTATACGGACACCTTTAACGTGCGCCGCGCCGCAGGGGCGGTGCCGTGCGCAACGGCTCCATCGCCTCGCGCTCCCGCAAGAGCGCATCCAGCAACGGCGTGGCACGCCGGGGGCGACGCTCGGTGCGTTCCAGCCATCCTTCGTCGGGGGCCGCCCACCAGACCCCTAACGCGGTCGCGCAGGGGAGCCCTTCGGCCTCGGTCTGCTGGTGATAGACCGGCGCGAAGGGAGAGTTGCATGATCCACGCCCCATCTCAGCCGACTGAAAGAAGCGACAGGTGCCGCAGCGCTGCCCGGTGTGCGCCTCGCGCTGTTGCGCTTGCCAATCATTCTCGAGTTGGCGCAGCAACGATTCATCGATCTGGCGCGGTGCAGGCTCGACCGGTGTCGGTGCCGGGACGACGATCGTCTGTTTGACTTCCACCGGCCGAGCGGGGCGCCCCGGCGACGCGACCTCGCGCTCCTCCTCAACCGCCGGTGTGCCGCTCAGCGCCATGCCCAGCGGCTTGATTACTCGGGTACTCGTCGGTTTCGGATCGCCTGCCGCCTGGCGGCCTACCCGCCGCACCGCTTGACTATCGTCGGCTCGGTCGGGCGTGGCCGTGTGGTTCGCCTTCGGGCGCAGGCGACCGAAACTTTGCAATGCGCCGGACTGGTGCCAGTAAGGGGCCGAGCGCACGTCTTTGCTCGGCGCGACGGGCGCTGGCTCCGGCGTATTCGCCGGTGTCGGTGCGGGCAGCACTACCGCCTCAAGCTCCGGTGCGGTGTCGAAGCTGCGGACGCCGACCGGCCCCTGCTGCGGTGCAGCAGTATCAGGGGTGAACACTGCTGGGCTATTCGGGATTTTGATCGTCTCGCCGGTCGAGATGATCACATCTTCGGCCTCGTGTATGGTCGCCGTAGCCACCGGTTCATCTTGCTCGCGCGGTCGCGGCATGATCGGCGCGGCGATTTCGGGCCGCGTCAGCTCACGCTTCGGCGCGGCCCGCTCCTCCTGCGGCGTACTGGCGATCGGTGCCTTGCTCGGCGTCGGGGTGCTGAAATTTTTCAGATCGCCGCTGATCGGGCGCTGCTCCCGTACCGGCTCCGTTATCTGCACGTTCGACTGGTACTCGCGGGCCGCATCGGCTTGCTTGCGCGCCTCTTGCGCGGTCAAGCGGTCCCGTTCCTCCTTCGTCTGTCGTTCCTGCACCCGTCGCTCCATCGCACGGCGATGTGCCTCGGCGACGGACGAGCGCTTCAATGAGCGGATCGGCACCCCGAGTTCGTTCAACTCGGGGTGCCCGTTGAGTGGCGGGGTGGTCTTGATCGTCCCCATCGGCCCATCCTTCGGCGCGGTCGTCAGCGACCTGGCGGGGGCGCTGACGGTGTTCGTTGCCCCTTGCGCACCGTCATGGCGCGCGGCGTGGCGCGGCGGTATGCCCGTGGCGGCGGGCATCCTCGATGCGGCGGCGAGTGTGGGTGCTTGATGCTCGGCGATCCCGGTGCCGATCGGCACCGGGATCGGCTGTGTCGTTTCATCGATCAGTGGGCTGATCATCTCGGGGGCATTCTGACCGGCGCTGCGGATTTCCCAGAAATCCTTGCCCCATCCGCTACGGCAGGCGAGTTCGTCGTTCCGCAGCAAGGCCACGTCGTCACGGCGCGGGTAGGCCGGGTTGCGACACCAGCCGTGTGTCTGCTGCGCGCCAACTTCGTAGAAGCGACACGTCCCGCACTTGTGATTCGTCACGAGCGCATCCTTAACTTCCAAAATTCTGACGTTCCGGCGGGCTCCGAGGCGGCCTGGCACAGCGAGGAGCGGACTTGCGTCCCTTGGCGGCCCCACTGTCCGAACAGTCCCGGCGAACTTGGTCCCTATACTACCACAGCCTTAAGGGGCTGAACAGGGGGGACATGCGCGCGATGTCAACGGGGATTGTCGAAGCGACAAGCGCGAGGAATATCTTTTTCCGATGCGGAAAAATGTGTTTCGTGCGGCTTCTATCGTGTCGGGCAATTGTCGGTGTTGTTAACCGAGAAGGGCGTGTACGAAAGCGTTCGCACGGACACGATGGCGCGCGCGCCGCGCCCGCCCCGGGCAGCAAAATAGCGCTGTTCAACCGTGCGCCGCTGCTGGTACGATCGCCGAATGGAGACGAGGCGTACCATCCGCGCTGGCGTAGGCGCAGTGCAGTGCGGGCAACCCACGCCGAGGAAGAGATCGGGCGAGCGATACGAACGCTGGCGTGTGTTACGACCGCGCATGACGAGCGCGCATGGTGACGAGATACGCCCGGCGGGTCCGTCGACCGTGGCGCCGCCCGGTTATTCGGCGTCGTTCGCCGTTCGTCCGCTCAACGCTCGATCTCCTGCCACAGCCGGTAGAGGGTCGGGGCAAGATTGTCCGGGACACCGGTGAGCGGATCGACGACGAGACCCCAGTCGGTGCTGGCGATCAGATGCTCGGTCGCGGCGCGTGCGAGGAGCGAGAAGGTCAGCTCTTCCTGATCCTCCCGCAGCGCCGCTCGCAACGCCTCGGCCACCCGATCGAGCGCGGCGAGAACTTTCGTCCAGGAATGCGCGCCCCTCGGCAGTATCGTAGCGCGCCGCTCGCTCCATCGTGCTCGTCCGTCCGAAGAAGTGCGACGTGTACAAGGTGCGGAAAGGCAGAGCGCGCAGGCGCGCGATGCTCGCGCGCGCCTGCGCGATCGACGCGAAGTAGAGCGGCCCCGCGCCGGGGCGGGAGCCGGTGCCCTGCGCCGCGTCACCGGCGAAGAGGATCCCCTCTTGCTCCCACCACAGGGCGATCGCGTCCTCGGAATGGCCGGGAACGTGGATGGCCTGCAAGGTCACGCCAGCGCCGAGATCCATGCGATCACCATCGCGTAGGAGCCTTCCCGGCACCATCTCCGCCCCGAAGATCGTCGGGAAGGTCGCGCGCTGTGCGGCGACGAGCGCCGGCTGTTCCAGGGCGCGTTGCGCCTCGGTGTAATAGCCGTCGAGGTGGGCACGGTGATCGAATAGGAGCGGCGCACCGAACTCGTGGATCAGCACCCCCGCGCCGGAGGCCGCGACCGTCGCCGCGTTGCCACCCGCATGGTCCCAATGCCCATGCGTGTTGATGATCGCCCCGAGCGCGGCGAGATCGGTCCCGCGCGCCTGGAGTGCGGCGCGGATCGGCCCCTCGGGGTGCGCGGCACCGCCGGTGTCGATCAGCGTGGGACAGGGTGCATCGACATAATATGCCATGACGCGACCGGCGGCCCCGTAGTGGCAGACGATCGGTTCGATGCGCGATTCCATCGGCCTCACCCCCCGGTGGCACGTTCGTTAATACGCTCAGGGCACGGCCCCACGGCGCGGCGCGCGGGGTGCGCCGCGCGTTCTTCATGCTGCGATAGTAGCCGATCCGGCGGTAGCTGTCTCTGCCCCATATGTCCCAGGTGCGCGGCAGGGTACCGGTGATCGCATACGGCCCCATTTCGGACCAGTTTCTGCCGAGCGGACACGGCAGCACCCAACCGGCATAGTGCTGCTTCAGTGCCCGTACCGGCCCATCGGCCCGCTCGCGCGGATTGACCCGCTCCCCCATCTCCACCATAATCGCCCCGGATTGGCGCGTTGCTGCGCGAAGAAGATGAGGAGTGAAGAAGATGGTCATCATCGCCGATGTGATCGGGCGCGAGATCTTGGACTCGCGCGGCAATCCGACCGTGGAGGTCGATGTCATCCTCGAAGACGGCACGATGGGCCGTGCCGCCGTGCCATCCGGCGCGTCCACCGGCGCGCACGAGGCGGTGGAGTTGCGCGACGGCGACACGGGGCGGTACGGCGGCAAGGGGGTCAGTAAGGCGGTCAGCTTCGTCAACGACGAGATCGCCGATAGCGTTGTTGGCATTGATGCGCGCGAGCAGGTCGCGGTCGACGCGACGATGATCGCGCTCGATGGCACGCCGAACAAGGGACGGCTCGGGGCGAACGCGATCCTTGGTGTCTCGCTGGCGACGGCGGCGGCGGCGGCGATCTCGCTCGGACTGCCCCTCTATCGCCACCTGGGCGGCCTGGGCGCGCGCACCCTGCCGGTGCCGATGATGAACATCCTTAACGGCGGCAAGCACGCCGAGGGGTCCAGCGTGGACATGCAGGAGTTCATGGTCATGCCGGTCGGCGCGCCGTCCTTCCGCGAGGGGCTGCGCTGGGGGACGGAGATCTATCATGCCCTCAAGGGAGTGCTGCACGGGCGGGGGCTTTCGGTCCACGTCGGCGACGAGGGGGGGTTCGCCCCGAGCCTCAGCTCGAACCGTGCCGCCCTGGAGGTCATCGTCGCGGCGATCGAGCAGGCCGGGTACAAGCCGGGCGAGCAGATCCGCATCGCGCTCGACCCGGCCTCCTCCGAATTCTTCGAGGGCGGGAAGTACGTTCTCAAAGGCGAAGGGGTCACCTACACCGGCGCGGAGCTGGTAGACCTCTACGCGGGGTGGATCCACGAATATCCGATCATCTCGATCGAGGATGGCGTGGCGGAGGACGATTGGGAGACCTGGCGCGCGCTGACCGAGCGGGTTGGCGAGCGGGTGCAGCTCGTCGGTGACGATCTCTTCGTGACGAATACCGCCCGCCTCAGCGAGGGGATCGCGCGCGGCGTCGGCAACTCGATCCTGGTTAAGCCCAACCAGATCGGCACGTTGACCGAGACGTTCGAGGCGATCGCGCTGGCGCAGCGGAACGCTTACACCGCCGTGATCTCGCATCGTAGCGGCGAGACCTGCGATACCACCGTGGCCGACCTCGCCGTGGCGACGAATGCGGGGCAGATCAAGACCGGTGCGCCCGCCCGCATGGACCGTGTGGAGAAGTACAACCGCCTGTTGCGGATCGAGGAGGAGTTGGGCGCGGCGGCGCGTTACCCCGGCCTCGCCACCTTCTCGAACCTCGCGGAGGGGCGCGGTCGCTGACCTGCGACACCATGGCCGATCGTGTCGGGCGGCGGAGGCCGCTCGGCCCCCGCCGCCCATACGCCGTCGTATCCCCTGGTAGGGTGTAGCCGTACGGCCCGTTTTACCGTACATAATGGCGTACCCTTGTGGCACCGTCTTTGCAGTAAGGGTCAACAGCTAGGTATACTGTGCGGCACAGCGGCACGAGGAGCGGGACATGGCACGACGACCACTTGGCAGCGTCGATTTCAGCGTGATCGAGCGTTTTCGGCTCGGGTGGCGCTTGCTGCGCGATCCGCGCGTCCCGGCCATGCCGAAGTGGCTCATCCCGGCGGGCGCGCTGATCTACTTTCTGTCGCCGATCGACCTGATCCCCGATTTCATCCTCGGACTGGGCCAGATCGACGACCTGAGCGTGGTCGCGGTCGCGGTGGCGATGATCACGGTGCTCGTCCGCTGGTCGCCGCAGGAGATCGTGGACGAGCACGCGGTGTCGCTGGGCCTGCGCGAGGATACACGCCGCGCTTACGCGGAAAGCGGGTCGGCGGGGCCGCGCAAGCCGGGGCAAGAGCCGATCGAAGCGAAGTACTGGGTCGACGATTGGCGCTGAAGGGCGCGCGCCGGACATGATCCGCGGTGCGCGATCATGAGGAGTGGAACAGACGGTGGCACGCAAGGTGGTGGCGCAGACCAATCCGGCGCAACGGCGCGGTGGCCTTAACCGCGCGCAGTTGAAGGCGCTCGCGGCGCAGCAGGCAATGACAGAGACGGCGACGCGCCGGGCCGTGATGCCGGCGGATGTCGCAGGGCAGGTCGATCTGAGCGGGGTTGCCACGGCGCGACGGCGCGCGTTCATGACGCGCGATCAGGAGTATGCTTATATCCGTGCCGATCTGCTGCGCCTCGTGGTGATCGCCGGGGCTTTGCTGGTCGTGCTGCTGGTGGTGCTATTCCTCCTGCGCTGAGCCCGGTAGCCACGACACGACATCGTCGCACAGAGCGTTGTCCCCGCCGATCGGCGGGGACAACGCTTTTTACCGCTCCTGGCCGAACGCGCCCGAACGCAGGCCCGCCCGATCCTATCGGGCGGGCCTGCGTTGACCTATGCTGTGAATGGACGAGGATTAGATCGTCTGTTCCTCTTCGGTGTCATCCGACGTCGTATCGTCGGCCTCGTTGAACTCCTCTTCGTCGTCCGTATCGTTGTCGTCGTTGTCGTCCGCGTCGTCGTCGTCAGTGAGGAAATCCCGGTCCTCCGCGCCGTAGAGGCTGGCGGTCGCGCGGGTGTAGGCGCGCGGCGCGGCGGGCTTGTTCCCTACCGGGAAGGAGAGGCGTCCGGCCAGCGACGGGTGCTGGTACGTCTCGCGGACGATCACGCGGAGCATCCCCGCCTCGACGGCGGTCACCGCCGCGCTATAGCGGTTGCCTCCCTCGATCAACGGCAGCAGCCGCTGCGCGAGGCGCGCATCGAGCCGCCCGATGCGGAGACCGTCCTCGCTGTACAGGACGATCTTGCGGCCATCGACCCGGAGTTCGACCTGATCGCCGGATGTCATCTTGGCGAGGGTGGCGTTATCGGCCAGTTCCACCAATTCGACGACGCGTGTCTTGCCGATCTCCTCGATGAACATCGACTGGCGTGCCTGGGTACGCCGTCGTTCCGCCGCCTGGGCGTCGCCGCCCCCCTCCTGATCCTTCAACGGCTCCAGGCGCTGCAAATTGCGGCGCGCGATCTGGTTCGCCGGGTCGAGTTCGAGCGACTTGGCGTAGGAGACGTGCGCCTCGCCGTAGCGTCCCAGCTCAGACAACGCCTTGCCAAGACGGTTGAGCGCTGCCACGTCGTTGTGATTCTCTTTCAGGAACTCGTTGTTGAGGTCGAGCGCGGCCTGCCATTCGCCGCTCGCCGCCAACTGCTGCGCTTGCTGGATCTGCATCCGTTTGCGCCGCGACTGTTCTTCTACGCTGAATGCGGTCATCGTTCCCCCATGCGTAATGACGAATGACGAATAGGTACGCGGCAGGCGCGTAGGCGGAGTGGGCCAGACCCGTGCGTTTTCAGCGCTTATCCGCTCGTGTCCTATTCATCTTTCGTCGCCTATCAGGCGTTACTTCTCGATCTGGCCGATCGCGTGCCAGGAGTGCGTCTCCGTCACGCGGATATCGACGAGTTTGCCGAGCCATTCCTGCTCGGTGCCCGGTGCGTCGAAGAAGACCAGCTGGTTGCCGCGGGTCCGTCCGCGCCAACGCCCCTTCTGCTGCCCGTCAACCAGGATTTCGTGGACGCCGCCGAGGAGCGCACCCTTCTTACGCGCGGCGATCGCCGCCTGCTGCGTCTCGACCGCCTGGTGGCGGCGGTGCTTCTCCTCCAGCGGGACATCGTCGTCCCAGCGGCTGGAGATCGTCTTCGGGCGCGGCGAGTACATCGCGACGTGGACGACATCGAGCTCCAGTTCGGCCAGCAGATCGAGCGTCCCCCGGAAGTGCTCCTCGGTCTCGCCCGCGAAGCCGACGATGATGTCGGTGGCGATCGTCACGTTCGGGACCGTCTCGCGAATCTCGTGGATCACGCGGCGATAGTCATCCGTGGTGTAATTGCGACGCATCCGCTGGAGGGTGTAATCGTGCCCCGCCTGGACCGGCAGGTTGATGTGCTCGCAGACGCTCGGCAGATCGGCCACCGCACGGATCAACTTCGTCGTCATCTTCTGCGGATGCGAGGTGAGGAAGCGGATCCGCTCGATCCCTTCCACGCTATCGACCGCCGTCAGCAGCTCGGCGAGGTCCGTCTCGCCGGGGAGGTCGTGGCCGTAGGCGTTGACCGTCTGCCCGAGCAGGGTGATCTCGCGCACGCCGCGCTTCGCCATCATCCAACTCTCGCCGACGATCGATTGCAGCGGGCGGCTGCGCTCCTTCCCACGGCGATAGGGGATGATGCAGTAGGAGCAGACATAGTTGCAGCCGAAGATGATTGGCATGAACGCCGTGACCTTGCCCTGCTGCTCCTCCGCGCCGTAATAGTGGGGCAACTCGGTCAGGTCGTCCTCGATCCCCTCGAGTTCGGGGACGATCTCGACCAACCGTTCCACCGCCGAGGGGCGGAAGAAGAGATCGACGTGCGGATACTGCTTCGTCAGTTGCGCCTCCTGCCCGGTGACCATGCAGCCGGTGAGGGCGATCTTGAGGTCCGGGTTCTCGCGCTTCAGCTGCTGGAGCGCGCCGAGCTTGCCGACGACCTTCTGCTCCGCCGAGGCGCGCACGACGCAGGAGTTGAGGACGATGATATCGGCGTCCCGCTCGGTCTGGGCGGGGCGATACCCGGCCAGTTCGAGCGCCGCGCCGACCTGCGACGACTCGGACTCGTTCATCTGGCAGCCGATGGTCCAGAGGGAGTAGTGCTTGCCGTTGCCGTCCTCCGGGACGATCAACTCGTCCGGGAGCGACGACTGCTCGCGGGTATCCCTGTCGGGGGCGATGGTCATGGTCTTCGTTCCTTCCGCGCTGTGCAACGCCGCGCTCCCACTCCGCCTTTAGGGGCGCAGGAATTGGGCGCAAGTATACTATAACGTGCGCAGACGGGAGTCAGCGACCAGTAGTCAGTAGGGGAGCGGTGGTCGGTAGTCTGTGCTCCTGAGCGAATCGAGAAGGTAGAGCGCCATGCTGCGTCTGTTTTCTCACGACTCACGACATGACCCACGACTTCGCCCGAAGGGAATTCGATGAGCGGGACGTTCGCGACGCATCCATACTATCGGGCGGTTGAGTTCAACGCGACCCTCCGTGGCGCGGGACTGCGCGTCTTCACAAAGGCCGGCTTCGCCAACTGGGACGAGATCAGCCCGGCGACAAATCTGCTGGCGGAGACGATCATGCTGCCGCCCGATACGCGCGTGTTGCACCTCGGTTGCGGGCATGGGGCGCTGGGCGTGGCGCTGGCGCGCGCGGTGCCGCAGGGGGCGGTGCTGCTCGTCGATGCCAGCCACACCGCGATCGCGCTGGCGACGCTGACGCTGGCGGCGAACGGCATCGCCAACGCGCGCGTGAGCGGCGATCCGCTCGCCGAATTGCCCGAGGCGGCGAGTTTCGATGTGGTGGTCATGGAGGCCCCTGCCGGGCGCAAGTTCGCGCGCCGCTGGCTCGCGCTGGCGGGGCACGCCCTCAAGCCGGGCGGCCAACTCTACGTGGCGGGGCCGAAGGCGGACGGGATCGAGTCGATCATCGCGGACGCCAAAGCGCTGTGCGGGCAGTCCGCGATCCTCGCCTATCGCGACCACAATCGTGTCGCGGTGGCGACGCTGGTGGAGGGGTACACACCGCCCGAGTGGGCGCGCGAGCCGGGGATCGCGCCCGGCACCTGGGCCGAGGCGTCGGTCAATTTGGCCGGGACGCGCACGCGGATCGCCAGCCTCGCCGGCATCTTCTCCTACGACCGCCTCGATGCGGGGACGGCGTTCCTCCTCGACAACGCGCAGTTCCGCCCCGGCGAGCGCGTGCTGGACGCCGGCTGCGGCTGGGGCGCGCTCGGGATCGCGGCGGCGCGCGCCGGGGCGGCGCAGGTCGACCTGATCGACAACAGCCTGCTGGCGGTCGCGGCGGCGGGGCGCAACATCGCGGACCTCGGACTCGACAATGCGCGCGTCCTGCCGAGCGACGCGCTGACGGCGGTGGCGGGCGAGCGCTACGACCTGATCGTGACGAATCCGCCCTTCCACACCGGCAAGGCGGTCGATTACGACGCGGCGGGGGCGTTCATCGCCGGGGCGCGCGAGCTGCTGGCCCCGCGCGGGCGGCTGGTGCTGGTCGCCAACGCCTTCATTCGCTACGAGCGGGCGATGCAGGAGACGTTCGGATCGGTCGAGACGATCGCCGAGAACGATCGCTACCACGTCCTCCAGTCCCCGACCCGCGAGCCGCGCCGACAGGATGAGGAGTCGGAAGAGGAGCTGCTGCTCGTCGGTCGCCGACCAGCGGAACGGCGGTCGGCGGATGGCGGTCGGCGGTCGGCGGGAAAGAAGCGGTAGGGCGATGCTCGGTTTGTTGCTCTCTTAATCTCGATGGCACCATATCCGGGGATTGCAATGCCCCGGAGGGCAGCCACTCCCATGAAGGGCACAATGCCCCTGGCTGGGGGTGCCTATGGCACCGGCGAAGCCCGCCGCCGCGTGCTAAAACCGAAGCTCCGATAGAAACGCCATACCTTGACCCGGCACTGAACAGTCCACGTAGGTAGACTTCGTGGCCGCAGGCTATTCAGCCGGGACTTCAGTCCATCGGCATCCCACACTGACGATGCTCCTCCCACCCGATCCTCGGTTTAGAGCAACGCGCATGATGCGTGGCCCGGTGCTCCGGGGGTTGCAATCCCCCTGCAAGGCAGGAGCGCCCACCCATGAAGGGCGCACTGCCTCCAGGGGACACTGCCCCCGGTTGCGGGTGCCGCGCGGAACCGGCGCAGTGCCCCGGAGGCAGTGCGCCCTTCAGGGGTGGCAGCCACTACCCCTGCAGGGCATACTATCCGCCTGCGCGGACTGGGCGGTATCGTCGGGCCAAGCATTTTGCACAGCGCTATAGGCGCGGGCGGACCAGCTCATATGCACAGCGCGGTATCTCGCATGACAAGGGCGGGGCGGCGGTACTCACCGTCGCCCCGCCCTATCTTTCTACGGACTACGGACCACGGACTACCGACTTCTCTTTCTGCCAACCGTCGACCGCCGACCGCCGACCTGCTATCCCTGCTCCGCCTCCACCTTGCGCTGAATCTGGTGGACTACCTCGGCGGGGAGCGCCTGCGATGGTGCGGAGTTGATCGCGCGGATCGTGGCCGGGTCGAGCTTGTGGCGGCGGTCGGCGGTCAGCAGGCCGTTCGTCTCCTGCGCGGTGTCGGTGAACTGGGTGTAGCAGAAGCCGAAGAGCGTCGGGCAATCGAGGATCGCCTCGATATATTCTTTGTATCGCGCCAGATATTCCGCCGCGTCCGGCACCGTGTCGTAGCCGAACCAGCGTTCACCTCCCGCCGGGGCGAAGGTGATGCCGCCGAACTCGGTCAGCATGACCGGCTGACCGGCGTGCGCCACGCCGTCCAGCGCCACGACGTGACTCTGCGGCGCGGGTTCGGTGCCGTCGAGGCGGCGGGCGAGCGCCTCCGGCGTGCCGTACCGCGCGCGCAGGGTCGCGCCGCGCGGGGTGTAGTCATGGATCCCCCAGATGTCGTTCGACAACTGCTCCCAGCCATCGTTGCCGATGACGGGCCGGGTCGGGTCGAGCGCGTGCGTCAGGTGGTAGAGCGCCTGGACATAGTGCTGCTGGGCCGGATCGCGCGGCAGGGCCGGGACGCCCCAACTCTCGTTGAGCGGCATCCAGGTCACGATGCAAGGATGGCTGTAGTCGCGCCGCAGGACATCGAGCCATTCGCGCGTCAGGCGCTCCACGGCGGTCGTCGAGAAGAGGAAGGCGTTTGCCATCTCCCCCCAGACGAGGAGACCGAGGCGATCGCACCAGAAGAGGAAGCGCGGGTCCTCGACCTTCTGGTGGATGCGCACGCCGTTGAAGCCGAGCTCCTTGACCAACTCGGCCTCGCGGCGGAGCGCCGCCGTATCCGGCGCGGCGAGGTGCGACTCCGGCCAGTAGCCCTGCTGAAGGACGAGGCGCTGATAGTAGGGACGTCCGTTGAGCTCGAAGCGGCCCTGCTCGATGCCGACGCTGCGAAGCCCCGCATAGCTCCCCACCGCATCGATGGTCGTCTCGCCGTCGAGCAGGGTGAGGGTCGCGGCGATCAGATTGGGGTTCTCGGGGGTCCAGAAGAGCCGGTTCGCGCGCGCCGCCGGGTAGAGTTTTGCCGTCGCCAGGGCGATCTCGCGCCCGAACTCTGCCTCGGTCAGCGTGTAGGTGTCGTCGGCCAGCGGCGCGTCGTCGAGGTGCAGCTGCACGCGCAGGCGCAGCGGATAGCGCGGCGTCGCATCGAGGGTGACGACGAGGCCGAGGGTCGCCCGGGCGGCGTCCGGGGTCCAGCGTATCCCCGCGATGTGCCGCGCCGCGACCGGTTCGAGCCAGACCGGTTGCCAGATGCCGGTGGTGCGGCTGTGCCAGATAGCGCGCGACTCGTGCTCCCAGAACTGCTTGCCGCGCGGCTGGGTGAGGTCTTCCGGCTGATCCTCGGCGCGGACCACGATGACCTGCTCGTCGCCGTCGGCGCGCAACGCCCCGGCGATGTCGGCGCTGAACGGCGTCTGCCCGCCCTCGTGTGTGGCGACGAGTTGCCCGTTAACCCAGACCTGCGCGCGATAATCGACCGCGCCGAAGTGGAGGAGCAGCCGCTCGTCCGTCGTCGGCTCCGTCGCCGGGCGGCGGATACCGCGCCGACCGCGCCGCGCCGCGTTCCCGGCGACCGCATGGGTGAAGGTGCGGCGATACCAGACGATCGGGTGGAAGGAAATATCGCCGATCCCGCTGGCCGCCGATTCCGGCGGGAAGGGGACGATGATCTGCTGGGTGAACGGGGCCGCGTCGTGGTGCCAGCCCGCGCGCAACCCGGCATCGTCGTCGTCGTAGGCGAAACCCCATGGGCCGTCCAACTCGGTCCAGCGCGCGCGCACGAGTTGCGGGCGCGGGTGTCGCTCGGCCAGTTCCAGCGGTACGAGTGCGCTCATCGTGTCCCCTCCCTGCTTTTCCCTATCCCCACCAACTCGCGTGCTTCGCCCTGTCCCGGCCCCGGATCGTCGAGCACGAGCACCCAGTCGGCCCCCGGACCGTTGCTCGGCGGCGTGAACGCCTGTGCGGTGCGGCCAGGCCACGTCCCGGCGTCGTGGGTCGTGCCGTCGCGCGGGTCGTACCAGTGCCCGACCATACGCTCCCCGGAGAGTTTGCCGAGATCCACCATGAATGGAGTGCCGGTCGGGCTGTAGATCAGGGCGTAGCTCCCGTTGCTGGCGCGGGTGGCACGGCGATGCTCCGCCCCCTCGCCCGCGTCGCCGACGAGCAATCCTTGATCGGGAATACGGTCGAGGAAGGGGCGCGATTCGAGGAGGGCGCGCGCGTGGCGCAGCTGCCCGGCCCCGGGGAGCGCGAGCGCCTCGCGCCAGGGGCGGCGGACCCCGAACCGGTCCTCCATCCCCGGTCGCCAGGACTGGAAGACGCCGTTCGCGCCGTAGGTATGGCCGAACGCGCCCGCGAAGAGCGCCCAGTAGGCGGCGCGGCGCGACTCGATGTCGCTGAAGTACCCCTCGCCCTCCACGACCGGGTGATCCTCGTAGCATGGTTCGCCGTCGAGCGTCGGCTTGGTCGGCAGGAGGCAATAATCGTGCTCGATCATCTCGTGATTGGGGAAGTCGCGGTGGCGGTGGCCGGACTGGTTCATGTTGAAGTCGAGCCAGTCGTCGCCGTGGAACGCGCGCGACGACGATGACCGCCCCTGCGGGTGGAAGGTCATCAGATGCCGCCCGCCGTCGCCACGATCGAGGCCGGTCGCCAGCGCGCGCCAGGTGGCGAAGTGCTTTGCTACTAGCGGGTCGCGGTCGCCGCCGACGATCCAGATGATCGGCGCGTCGCGGTAGCGTCGCCCCAGGAACTCGCCGTACCCCTCGGCGTTCTCCGGCGTGAAGACCGCCGGCCCGGCCCCCCAGCGGGTCGGACCGACCTTGTCGCCCCAGGTCGGCAGCAGCCCGACGTGCAGCCCGCGCGCCCCCGCCCGCTCGACGAAATAATCGACGTGCCGGAAGAACGCCTCGTTCGGGCGCGTCGGGTCGCCGCCGACGAACGGCACCTCGCCCGCCCGATTCGGCGCGGTCAGCCCCTCGAACTCGGAGACGATCACCGTCTGGATCACGGTGAAGCCCTTGTCCGCGCGGTCGCGCAGATACTCGTCTGTCTCGTCCCGATCGAGCCGCTGGATCACTGCCCAGGCGGTATCGCCCAGGTAGAAGAACGGGCGCCCATCGTCGTGCACGAGGAAACGCCGATTTTCGCTGACCTTCGGCATGGGACGTACCTCTCCTTCGCTACTCACCATCGCGTGGCGCATTGTCGCAGATGCGCGGTGGCGGTGGGTACCGCTCCGAGGGAGCGTCGGCGAGCCGCGATTATCGGAAAGAAGCAGATCCTGATCGCATCGGCCTCGTACGCGCCATGCCGGTGCTCCCCGCTCTCTATTAGAGAGCGGGGAGACATCAGCAGCGCTATTGGACTGTGTTGCCTGAAAGTAAGCCTGTCGCCACGGCATCCTAGGGGCGGGGTAGGCCGGTGTCGATGTAGGCGGTGTCGCCGACCATGTGTCGGAGGAGGGGACCACCCGGCAGGGTGGCGATCGTGGTCGTCGTCACGGCGACCGTGCTCGCCTCCGGCCCATCGGTGAAAGACTCCGTCAGGGCACGGCCATCGGCGTCGGGCAGCGGCGGCAGCCCGAGGAGCGCCAGGACGGTCGGGGCGAGATCGATCACACCCGCTGGTAGATCGGGCTCGCCGGGGCGGATGCGCGCGCCTCCCAGGATCAGGACCGTGTTCTGATCGTAGGGACTGAGGGTGCCGTGCGTGGCGGTGAGGCGATTCAGCCCCACGATCGCCCCTTGCAAACGCGCGAAGTCGGCCATGCTCTCCACGAAACCGGCGTTAGCGCTGCCGGGCGCGCCGTACTCGTTCGGCGCGGCGTCCCAGGCGTGCGAGAAGGTGAAGGTCGGCGCGTGCGGGAACGCCACGCGCTCGCGCGGGCCGTAGATCGCGCTCGGGGGCAGGGAGCCCTCCGGTGCGTCGTCCGGCTCCCAGGCGATCAGCGCGCCGACCCACGGCTGCGCGCCGAGCCAGGCACCGACCGCCGCGCGCAACTCCGCCGCGTGCGGCCCCGGCTCGATCGTGATCGCCTGCTCCGCGACCATGATCCGCCCTTCGCGCAGATCCTCACCAAAACCGGCGTCGGCTAACGCCTCCCGTGTCCGCACCATACCGGTGACGGTGTTGTGCCCGTGATCGGAGGCGACGATCAGGGTCGTCGGCACGTCGGACGCTTCGATGGCCGCGAGGAGCTGTCCGAGTCGCGCGTCGTTGCCACGAATCGCGTCGAGGGTGGCGGGTGCGCCGAGGCCGACCGCGTGCTGCGAGGCGTCCGGCTCGCACTGCCACATGATCGCCACATCGGGCGCGAGTTCCGGTAGGACGTACTCGATCAGGGTTCGGTTGAGCCAATCGTTGGTCGGGTTGACCGGGATTGACTTGGCCGGGGGCGACCCGAAGCGGTTGGTGAGGGTCGCCATCAGTGCGTCCGGCTGCGTGAAGCCGACATGGATCGTCGTCCCCGCGCGCTCGGGGTCGAGCAGGGCCACCTGCCCGGTCGTCCCGCTGCCGAGGACCACGATACGCTTCCCGCCCGCCGCCAGCGCCGCCGCCAGTGTCTGCACCGGCAGCATCCGCCCGCCATTGATCGCGCGGAGCCGTTCGAGCGCGGTGCGATCCCCGGTATCGAGCGCCGCGCGGTCGCCCGGCGGCCCGATGAAGAGGTTGCCGATCACGCCGTGCGTCGCCGGGTAGGTGCCGGTGCTGACGCTCGATGTGGTCGGGCGCGTCACCGAGGGGAAGACGCCGGTCGCGCGGCGGTAGCGGCTGCCATCGCGCGCCAGGGCGCAGAGGTGGGGCGTCAGTTCTTCGGTCACGAAGTCGGGGCGCATCCCATCCCAGACCAGGACGATCACCCGCTCCGTCACCGGTTCGGTCCGCGCGGCATCCGGTATTGCAACGGTCATCCTCGCTCCTCTCATGCTCCTTGCCCCGCCGCGAGGGCGTTGCCTGTCGCCCGCACCACCGCGCAGCCGCGCGTACGCGACATGGATACGCGGCGTGGCCCGCACCGGCTCTGGTGCGGGCCGCGCCGCCGCTGGTCATGCAGCCGTTCGTTGCTTCAGCGTTCAGCGTCGTACCCGTTTTGCCGCGCTACTTCACCTTGAAGTTGTAGTTGCGGAGGTCGAGGTAGTAGAGCGAGTAGGGGGTCCAATCGATGTTCGAGCGCAGCGCGTAGGTTTCCTTCGGCGCGTAGAGAATCGTGCCGGGCGCCTCGCTCTCGTACTGGTCGAGCATCTGCTGATAAAGGTCGAAGCGCTGCTTGGTATCGAGGATCGAGCGCGCCTGCTTGCCGAGCGCGTTGTACTGGGTCGCGCTCTCGGCGGTCCACCAGCCGTTCTTCTGCTGGCCGTTGTCTGGTCCCCAGTTGCGCCAGAGATAGCCATCCGGGTCGGCGGTGCCGGAGGTGGCGGACCAGGGGGTGACGTGGCGGGTGTCCGTCTTGAAGGCGGCGTCCTTCTGCGCCCCTTCCAGGAGTTCGAGGCGGGCGTTGATGCCCAACTGCTTCCACCCCGCGACGATCACCTCCCCCGCCTCGCGCTCGTTGGTGTAGTAGTTCGGCGTGTTGGCGAGATAGACGATCTCCTGCCCGGCGTAGTTCCCCTGCGTCAGCAGCGCCTTCACCTTCGCCGGGTCGTAGGGGGTGAGCGGGCGGGCGGCGTTGAAGAGGGGCTCGCCTTCGAACTGGAAGCCGCGCGGGGCGACCGCGTTGCCGCCCCAGAGATCGGCGGTCAGCGATTGCCGATCGATCCCGTTGAAGAGTGCCTGCCGGATGTACTTGTTGTCCAGCGGGGCCGCCTTCATGTCGAAGCGGAGGACGTGCATGTTCGCCAGCGGGGTCTGCGCGATCACGACGTCCTTCTTGGTGCGGAGCGAGGCGATCTGGTCCGGCGGCACGTTGGTGGCGAGGTCGATCTCGCCGTTGATCACGGCGGCCATCCGGGCGGCGGTCTCCGGGATCAGGCGGACCGTGACCTTCTTCGCGGCGGGCGCGCCGCCGAAGTAGCGGTCGTGCGCCTCGAAGGTGATCCGGTCGTCCTTGATGTATTCGAGCATCCGATACGGCCCGGTGCCGAGCGGCTTGGTGCGGAAGGCGTCCGTGCCGACGCTCTGGTGGTACTTCGCCGGGATGATCTGCGCGCCGAGGCCCGCGAAGCGCTGCTCCAGCACCGGATCGGTGCCGGTGCTGACGAAGCGGACCCGGTAATCGTCGAGCGCCTCGACCGAGTCGAGCGGGAAGTAGCCGGGAGAGGCGACCTCCAACTTCGGATCCTTCTTGATGATCCGGTCGAAGGTGTACTTCACGTCGGCGGCGGTGAAGGGACTGCCGTCCTGCCAGAGGACATCGCGGCGCAGCGTTAGTTCCAGGGTGCGGTCGTCGGTCCGCTTCCACTCGGTCGCCAGCGACGGCACGAGCTTGTTGCCGTCGCGGAAGTCCCGGCGGATCAGCGTGTCGTAGGTGAAGTAATGGAGCCGCATCCCGACGTTGCTGATCGACTCCTGCGGATCCATGCTGTCCGGCAGCGCCGCCACTGCTACGCGCAGTTCGGCGATCGTCTTGCCGCTGGCAGCGCCCGTCGTGGTGGCGGGGGTGCCGCTCGCCGCGATTGTCGGGCTCGCGACGGTCGCCGCACTCGCCGTCGTGCCGGTCGGGGCTGCCGCACCGCCCGCCGGGGCGCTGGATGCCGGAACGGTTGTTGCCGGGGCGGTCGTCGCCGCTGGCGTGGGGGTGGTCGTCGTGCCGCAAGCCGCCAGCAACGCGGTCAGCGCGCCCACACCGGCGAGTCCCGCCGTGCCGCGCAACAGCGCGCGGCGGCTCAATCCCTGGCCCATCTCGTCCTTCACTGCTGTTCCCTCTCCTGAATCTCACTACTCACCCCGCACCATTGCGGGAGAAATCGCTACCATCACGCTACCGACTACCGACTACCGACTACCGACTACCGACTTGTCCTCTCTGCCGTCGTATCTTTCACGACATACGATGCGCTCTCACACCTATCCCTTCCGCAAGGTCGGGTCGAGCTCGTCGCGCAGCCAGTCGCCCACCAGGCTGACCGCCAACACCGTCAGCATCAGCGCCGCACCGGGGAAGACGCTGATCCACCACGCGGTGTCCAGGTATTCGCGCCCTTTATCGATCATCGAGCCCCAGGAGGGTTGCGGCGGTTGCACGCCGAGTCCCAGGAAGCTCAGGGTCGCCTCGAAGAGGATGATCCGCCGCAGGTCGATGGTGACGATGACGAGGATGACCGACCAGATATTCGGCAGGATGTGACGGAAAAGGATCCGCCCATTGGTCGCGCCGAGCGCCCGCGCGGCGGAGACGAACTCCCGCTCGCGTAGCGAGAGGACGGTGGAGCGGCAGGCCCGCGCGAAGAGCATCCAGCCGCTGATCCCGGCCAGGGCGACCAGGATCGGCAGCCCTTTGCCGAACGCGGCGATGACGGCGATGGCGATCACCAGGAAAGGGGTGGCGAGCTGGGCATCGACGAACAGCATGATCAGCCACTCCGCAGGGCCACGGAAAAAGCCCGCGATAAGCCCCGCGCCCGTACCGATCAGCGCGCCGATGATCGTGGCGATCGCGCCGATGCCGAGCGAGATGCGCGCCCCATAGAGAACACGGCTGAAGATGTCGTACCCCAGATTATCGGTGCCGAAGAGGTGGGCGGTGCTGCCCCCCGTCACCCACGCGGGCGGGCGGTTGCGGATGGCGAGCGACTGCTTCAGCGGATCCTGCGCCGTGAGCAGCGGCGCGAAGATGGCCGACAAGGTGAGGAGGATCAGGAAGGCGAGGCAGATCGCGATCAGCGGCGGCACGCGCCAGCGGCGTTTTCGTGCGCGTGTCTTCGCCGCCCCCTGTGCGTCGGTGCGCCACCCGGCGGTACTCTTCTCTGCCGTGCTCGCGCCCAGTGCCATCATTGCCCCTGCTCTTCTCGTGCCGCTGGCATCGTGCCGGTGTGTAGGTCGGGCGGTGTGTTTCAGGATTCGCTCAGGCGCGGGTCGAGGAGGCCATAGGAACAATCGACCAGGAAATTGACGAGGATGAAGACGACCGCGATGAAGAGCACCGCCGCCTGCACGATCGGGTAGTCGCGCGTGCTGACCGCGCTGACCGCCAGCCGTCCGATCCCCGGCCAGGCGAAGACCGTCTCGGTGATCACCGCGCCGGTGACGAGCCCGCCGATTTCGAGGCCGAGCACCGTGATCAACGGCAGGGCAGCGTTGCGGAAGGCGTGGCGCAGGATGATCGTGCGCTCGCCCAGCCCCTTGGCGCGGGCGGTGCGGATGTAATCGAGGCGCAGCACATCCAGCAACGCGGAGCGGACGAGCCGCGCCAGACTCGCCATCGTGAAGCCGCTGAGGGTGACCGCCGGGAGGATCAGGCTCTTGAAGTCGCCCCGCCCCGAACTCGGCAGCCAGCCGAGGCGGACGCTGAAGAAAAGGATCAGGATGATCCCTATGAAGAAGACCGGACCGGCCTGGAGGACACTGATCAGCGCCATCGCCGCGCGGTCCCAGATGGTGCCGCGGGTCAGCGCCGCCATCGTGCCGATGCCGAAGCCGACGATCGCCGCGAGGACGAAGGCGGCGGCGGCGAGTTGCAGGGTGGCGGGCATCCGGTCGAAGACGAGGCCGAGCGCCGGTTGGCGCTGACGGAGGGAGTCGCCGAGATTGCCTTGGAAGAGATTGCCCCAGAAGCGCGCGTATTGCACGACGATCGGGGCGTCGAGCCCGAGATTCGCGCGGAGCGCTTCGATCTGTGCGGGCGTGGCGTCCTCGGAGAGGAGGAGGGTGACCGGATCGCCGGAGAGGCGGAGGATGATGAAAACGGCGCTCACCACCAGCCAGATCGTCAGCGCGGCGCGTACCACGCGCGTCAGTATGAAGCGTCCGAATGACGGCATCGTCGTTCTTCCCCCTCGCCCTGGTGCTTGTCGCGTTCGTTCAGACCTGCGAGAGTTGTACAGGCTGGACCTTAACGCGCGGTTAAGGGGATATTAAATTTTGGCAAAACCAACGTTAACATTTGGCCCATACCGGCCACCCCGGCGTCTGGTAAAGAGCGCGGTGTGGTGGACGCAACTGGCGTGTCGAAGGTTCATGGGGTCGGATAAGCCGGGCGCGGACACTGTCGCGAATGGTAGGGTGTGAGGAAAGGTGTGACGGGCGATGGTACGCCGCGACTACATCCTGCGGATGATCGAGCAAATCGGGGTCGCCTGGGCGGCGCTGGTGAAGATCGCCGGGCTGCGTGCCAGTGGGCAGTACGAGCAGGTGGAGCTGCTGCTCGAACAGGTGCTGCGTCAGCACCTCGGCTTCGGCGGCGACACGCCCGGCCGCCTCTCCGCCGACGAGTTGATCGCGCTCGTCCGCCTTGGGCAGTCGGCGAGCGTCGACGAGGCGGTGATCGCCGAGCGGCTGCTGCTCCTCGGCGCGATCCTGCGCGAGCGGGCGGAACTGTCGCTGGCGCAGGGGCGACCCGACGAGGCCGCCGATTTCGCCGCGAAGGCGCTGCGCGTCGCTCTGACGGTGCTCGTGGAGGAGGAGCACGACGACGAGCGCGCGCGCGCGGCGCTCGCCCCGTTGCTGGTGCTGCTAGCGGACTACGAGGTGCCCGGCGCGTTGAAGGAGCAACTCTGGCTCTTCCACGAGCGGCAGGGCGAGTTCGCTAGCGCGGAGAACTGGCTCTTCGGGCTGTTGGAAGATGAGCCGGCCCTGCTGCCGGAGGGGATCGCCTTCTACGAGCGCCTCGCCGCCCTCCCCGACGAGGCGTTGCGACGCGGCGATCTCCCGCGCGACGAGGTGGTCGCCGCGCTGGCGGAGCTGCGCGCCCGCGCGGGGTGAGGGTGCGTGGTGGGGCACCTCGGGAATGGCGAGCAATCCTCGCCTACTTGGTCCGTCGTCCGACACGATAGTGTGGTTTGGCGAGCGGAGGGCGTTCCTCAAAGGTTAAGGACGAGGGTATATGCCGACGATGTGTGCGGCCCGCCAAACCCGGCGACAAGTGGTCCAGCAGTTATTGTGCGGGTGTTTCGTCCTCGTTCTACTTGCCGCATGTGGCAGTCCGGGGGCACGCAGTTTCCCGCCAGCGACGCGCGCCGCATCGCCGGTGGTCCCCACGTATACGCGCGCCCAGGACATGCAGTCGGTATCTGTCCAAGGGATTCGAGCGGATGTGCCGGTGCGCACGATCACCTTCAAGACGGACGATAGCCTCGCAGCGGTGATGGCGTATTATCGCGATGCCCTCGTCCCACTAGTACACGGTCGCGTAAAAGCGTATGCGGTTAGTAGCACAATGGCCGGCCCTTGTAGGTCCACTTGAAGGGGGCGGCGGTCTGGTTGAAATAGGTGATGAAGGCGTGGATGCGCTCGCGCAGGGC